>Ga0209099_1003248_pt1 | contig 13382 bp, 17 predicted proteins | sample AD_JPNHW2_MetaG_FD_184430 | JGI IMG/M metagenome (GOLD analysis project Ga0209099, IMG submission 184430) | Active sludge microbial communities of municipal wastewater-treating anaerobic digesters from Japan - AD_JPNHW2_MetaG (SPAdes) (version 2) | ecosystem: Engineered > Bioreactor > Anaerobic...
AGAAATGTAGCTGAACCCGAACTTATCTTAAATTATTACAAGGCCTTGGGAAAGCAGGTAAAACAATTTGAACTTTTCTGATATTTATTTGTTTCAACATATATTGTTCATACATATTATATTTTGGTACTTATTTTTAGATTATCCATATAAACATTAAAATTGAAGAACTATGATTAAACTTGGGATTATTATCGGAAGCACAAGGCCCGGAAGAAATTCAGAAGCTGTAGCTAAGTGGGTTTATGAGTTAGCAATCAAAAGAAAAGATGCCAAATTTGAACTTGTTGACATAAAAGATTATTATCTGCCTCTTCTCGACGAACCGGTACCAGCATCAATGCAACAATACATGCAGCCGCATACAAAATTATGGTCGGAAAAGATTAAATCTTTTGATGCATACATTTTTGTTACACCTGAATATAATCATGCAGCACCAGGAGCTCTCAAAAATGCAATTGATTATCTGTATACCGAATGGAACAACAAAGCTGCGGCTTTTGTCAGCTACGGATCTGCGGGAGGTGTTCGCGCAGTGGAGAATTTGCGTCTTATTATGGGAGAACTTCAGGTAGCTGACGTTCGTGCCCAGGTTGCTTTTTCACTTTTTACCGACTTTGAAAACTACAGTGTCTTTAAACCTGCCCCACAGAAAGAAGCCGAAATTAATACGATGCTGGATCAGTTGATTGCCTGGGCCAGCGCATTAAAAACATTGAGAAAATAACTATTTAACAACATGGAAAAACTCCCGGTTATATTCATTCCTCATGGTGGAGGCCCCTGGCATGTTATTAAAGATAGCTTCGGTGACCCGGAAGGTTACGCACATCTCCGGGAACACCTTATCTCTCTTGGCAAAGAGTACAGAGAAAAAATAAGTACGATTCTTGTTATATCGGCTCATTGGGAAGAAGCAATCCCCACCGTTCATTTCGGTTCCAGTCCGCCGATGTATTACGACTACTATGGTTTTCCTGACTTTACCTACCATCTTAAATGGCCTGCTCCGGGTAATCCGGAACTGGCATCGAAAGTTGAAAAACTTCTAGCAGCCGAAGGTTTTCAAACCGGAAGAGAAACAGAACGAGGCTTTGATCATGGCACTTTTGTACCTCTGATGATAGCTTTTCAAGACGCGCAAGTACCTGTTGTACAGCTTTCACTAGTAAAAGGACTAGACCCTTCAGTTCATTTAATAATGGGTAAAGCTATAGAACCACTTCGTAACGAAGGTGTCCTTATTATCGGTTCGGGAATGAGCTACCATAATATGCGTGGATTCATGTCGGGCGATTCGAAAGCAAGCTCTGTTTCAAAACAATTTGATGACTGGCTCGCTCAGACAGTTGAAAATAATGATACTAAAAAACGAAATGGGATGCTCATTAACTGGGAGAATGCACCGAAAGCAATAGAATGTCATCCAAGAAGTGAACATCTAGCGCCGTTGTTTGTAGTTGCCGGAGCTTCAGGAAGTGATAAGGGTTCCCGCGATTATTCGGGATTGCTCATGGGGATTAATGTTTCAGGATTTAAGTTTGGATAATTGATAAAAAATAAAATGAAATGAAAGAAATGGAAACAGGACAAAACCAAAAGGTGACCATAGAGTTTTTTCATGATGTGCTGTGTGCATGGTGTTATGCTCTCTCTCCCCGCGTACAACGCCTTGTATTACAATATCCTGAAAAAATTGAAATAATACACCGTTCTTTCGCTTTAGCTCCCGCTCCAAATGGCATTGAACAAATTTTCGGTTCTAATAAACGGGGGAAAGAGGAAATTCTTGAACACTGGCGAAATGCCAACAAAAATGATGATGAGCACAGGATAAACCCTGAACTCATGGCTTCGAAAGAGTTTGATTATCCATATTCAACACCAGGGCTGCTTGCCTGTAAGGCTGCCGAGCTACAGGGCGGAAATAGTATACACGGAAAAATGTTTGACCGCATTCAGAAAGCGCACCTGACTGAATGTTATAATATCACTGATCATATTGTTCTTAAAATGTGCGCCAATGATGTGGGATTGAATGTGGAACAATGGAAGAAAGATTACAACAGCGAAAAAGTAAGGGAAATGCTGGATGAAGATCTTAACCTAGCAAGAGCATATGGTATCAATGTAGTCCCAACTCTTATTGCCAACGGTAAACATAACCTCAATGGAGCTCAGCCTTACGCGTCTTTGGAAGACTGGTTGAAAAACAAAACAACCAGATTATGAAACTGATAACGACTCTCAGAACTATTCCCGAACAACACCGGAAGTTTATATATGTTAATACTGTATTTCCCTTTCATCCAATTCAGAAATCAGGAGCCGGAAACCAATAAAACAATTGAGGAAACATGTAAAATTAATCATGGAGTAACTTTTCAACTTACCGAAAAAGTATATTTAAACGAGAAAAACGAGCATCCTGTTTTTACTTATCTCAAGAATAAAAAGGGTGGATTTTTAGGAAAAAACATAAAATGGAATTTTAGAAAGATTTTACTTGACAAAAACGGGAGTCCTGTTAAAAGATACGCTCCAACAGAGAAATCAGGAAAAATTGAAAAATGTATTTTAAATCTTGTTAATAACTAAACAACAAACTATGAAAGCAAAAAAAATATCAAAAACAAGAAAAATAGCAGCATGGATAATGGCCGGCATGTTAACAGCATTATTTCTCTTTAGTGCATCAGGAAAACTGTTTTTGCATCCCGAACAAATGGCGGCAATGAAATTAGCCGATTGGCGGGTTATTATCGCTTTGGGGGAGATAGGTTCGGCGTTATTGTTCCTTTTCCCAAAAACAAACATATATGGAACTTTATTACTTAGTGCCTATATGGGTGGAGCAATTATTATTCACATGACAGGCGGTTTGAGTATTCTTATGCCGGTGGCTATATTAATTTTGGTCTGGGTTGTTGGATTTTTAAGAAACCCTGAACTTTTAAAAAGTTAATTCAATGAAGATTGAGGAAGAAATAAAAGGCCGTTTCAGGAACGAATATCACAAAGGCATGATAAATTTAGCTTATACTGTTAAACAGTTAAGTTATGATTTTTTGCAATTTTTAAAGAAACATGGATTGACTGAACCTCAGTATAATATATTGAGGGTTTTGCGTGGTAATCGTTCAGGAATGCCCACTTCAATCGGCTATATTAAAGATCGCATGCTCGATAAAAGTTCGGATGTTAGCCGGATAGTAGACCGGTTATTCTTTAAAGGGTATATCGACAGGAAAGAAAATCCTAATGACCGCCGACAAAAAGAGATAGCCATAACAAAAGAAGGTATGGATCTTCTCAATAATATGGATGATTGCGAAAAGAAGGTTGATGCGCTTCTTGAAAATTTAACCTCTGATGAGTTAAAAGAATTAAACAGGTTACTCGATAAAATAAGGGATTAATAGATTCTTTAAAAACATAATTATTGATAAAGTGAACGGCAGGAATTACAATTACAAAATGTAAATATCAAACTATGGAATCAGAATTTTATGAGCTTCAAGTAAAAAAGCCAAACGGCGAAGTCATTGAAATGAAAAATTTCAAAGGTAAAAATGTATTGATAGTCAATACGGCAACAAAGTGCGGACTGGCGCCCCAATTTGAAGGATTGGAAAAACTGCATCAGCAGTACAAAGACAAAGGACTGGTTGTTTTAGGTTTTCCCTGCAATCAGTTTATGAACCAGGAACCGGAAACAAATGACACCGTTGAAGAGGTTTGCAAGATCAATCACGGCGTAACCTTTCAGCTTACTGAAAAAATTGATGTAAACGGGGAAAACACGCATCCTGTTTTTGTTTATCTGAAAAATAAAAAAGGAGGTTTTTTCGGAAATAAAATCAAGTGGAATTTCACCAAATTTTTAATTGATGCCAATGGTAATCCAATAAAAAGATATGCCCCAACCGATAAACCGGAAAAAATAGAAAAAGATATTTTGAAATTAATTAACAGCTAATTTAAAAACAACAGACAATAATGAAATACAGACAATCAGGAAAATGCCGGCATACGGGTGATAGATGCGCTTTAAAATGAAAAACATAATCCTTTTTTTATTCTTAATTACTTTTTTGGGTATTGTGGTTGGCGCTAATATCTATTTATCACGTCGGTTTGCATGGTATTTTAGCATTTCAAATATTAAAAGCGTTTACATAATATTTGCTTTCTTAACGGTTTTCATGTTTGGCGGAATTATTGCCTTTACGAACTCAGCAAGCAGATCAGGTAATATTTTTTATTTAATAGCAGCCACATTAATGGGCATTCTGCTGTATTTAATACTTTCAGTGCTATTTGTTGATCTGCTTCATTTTATCATAAAAGTTAAACCTGTATTTTATGGTATAGCAACAATATCTCTGACATTAATAATTTCAGCTTATGGCATCTGGAATTCATATAATTTAAAAACAACTCAAATTACAATCCCTTTAAAAGGAATAACCAGGCAAGTACGGGCAATGCATGTGTCTGATGTACATTTAGGACATTTCAGAGGTAAGACATTTATGCAAAAAATAGTTGACGCGACTAAAAAGCAGGATGTTGACCTCGTTTTTATAACAGGCGATTTGTTTGATGGTAAGTATAACCTTAATATGGACGTTATTTCCCCTCTTAAAGAACTTGTTATTCCGATTTATTTTGTTGAAGGGAATCATGATGGTTACTCAGGTTTAAAATCAATAAAGACTAATCTGCGGCAAACAGGCGTTCATGTTTTAGAGAATGAAGTTTCTCCCTGGGGCGAATTACAGATAATAGGGTTAAATCACATGCCTGCCGGCAGTGATGCTGTTGATATGCACTCAAATAACCAGGGGGTTACAATAAAAAATGTGTTGTCGTCTTTAAAGATCGACACAGATATTCCTTCAATTTTATTGCATCATAGCCCCAATGGAGTTAAATTTGCAAATGAAGCCGGTGTGGATCTGTTTTTAGCAGGTCATACACATGCCGGGCAACTATTCCCAATTGACTATATTTCCAGATTAATGTTTCCATACTACAGAGGTGCGTATGATTATAATGGGACACGAATATTTGTATCGGAAGGAGCCGGGACAGTTGGTCCTCCTATGCGTGTAGGTACAAAAAGCGAAATCGCTGTTATAACATTAAAGCCGGAATGAATTCATCAAACAACCTTTGGAAAGAAAACAAATAACAAATAATAAAAATGAAAAAATGAAGAATGAAAATTGGACAACAGCAAATATGCCTGATTTATCTGGAAAAGTAATAATTGTTACAGGAGGGAACAGTGGTTTGGGTTATGAATCCGTAAAAGTCTTCGCTCAAAAAGGCGCTGAAGTAATTTTGGCATGCCGCTCGGTCGAAAAAGGCGAAGCTGCAAAAACAGAAATAATGAAAAATAATCCTGCAGGCAAAATAGAGGTAATGAATTTGGATCTGATGGATCTGTCATCTGTTAAAAATTTTGCCGTCAGATTTAAAGAGAACCACAGTCGCCTCAATGTTCTTATAAATAACGCAGGTATAATGATTCCCCCTTATGGACTGACTAAAGACGGTTTTGAAAGCCAGATTGGCACCAACCACCTGGGTCATTTTGCTTTAACCGGCCAGCTTATTGATTTAATAGTAAAAACCCCAAAATCAAGGGTCGTTTCGACAAGCAGTCTGGCTCATAAAAACGGGAAAATGGATTTCGATAATTTCATGTTCGATAATGGCAACGGGTACACTCCAATGAAAGCTTATGGCCGTTCCAAACTGGCAAACCTGTTATTTATCTACGAGCTCCAGAGGCTTTTCGAAGCAATAGGCATTGACAGCGTTGCTGTGGCAGCCCACCCGGGAGTATCCCAAACCAATCTGATGAGGTTTGTTGAAGGTAAATTTTATTATCACCTTCTTAAGCCATTATCCTCTCTAATATTACAAAGTGCGGCAAAAGGCGCTTTGCCTCAGTTAAGGGCAGCAGTTGATCCTGAAGTTAAAGGCGGCGATTTTTATGGACCCGATGGATTTAATGAAATGAAAGGATTTCCTGTTAAAGTGAAATCAAATCCTTCATCGCACAACGCCGGGGATGCAAAAAGACTTTGGGAAGTATCTGAAAAGTTAACAGGCGTAAGTTTTAATTTTTAAAAATAATACTTAAAAAAGTAATCTAAAAAATAGTTATGAAATACAGACAATTAGGAAAATCAGGTCTAATGGTATCTGAACTTTGCTTCGGAACCATGAGTTTTGGAGGTGATGGCTATTGGAAAGTAGTTGGCAACCTTGACTACCCGGCCGGTAAAAAATTAGTGGATATTGCTTTTGATGCCGGCGTTAACTTTTTTGATTCTGCCGACGTCTATTCAAATGGGCAATCGGAAGAAATTTTAGGTAAAGCAATTAAGGAAAAACGCAATGAAATTGTACTCGCAACAAAAGTAAGAGGAAGAATGAGCAGTGAGATCAATGATGTGGGACTTTCGCGCAGACACATCATTGATAGCTGTAACAATAGTTTAAAGAGATTAGGCACTGACCACATCGACCTTTATGTAATGCACAGTTTCGACCCGATTACTCCGCTTGAAGAAACTCTGAGCGCCTTGACAGATTTGGTACACCAGGGTAAAGTGCGGTATCTTGGAGCAAGTAATTTCGCGGCATGGCAGTTAATGAAAGCTCTGGCTGTTTCGAAAGAAAATCATTTTGAGAAATTTGTTTCCCTGCAAGCCTTATATTCGCTTATCTCAAGAGATGTGGAATATGAACTGGTACCGTTGTGCCAGGATCAGGGCCTGGGTTTAACTCCGTGGTCGCCCCTGGGAGGTGGTTTTTTAACAGGGAAATACAGGAAAGGCAAACCAATGCCTGAAGGTTCAAGGAGATCCAATGAGCAATATAATTTTATTCAAATCGATCCTGAAAAAGGATACGCAATTGTAGATGCACTCGAAGAAATTGCTAACAGTCATAAAACGAGCATTTCACAGGCTGCATTAAATTATCTGCTACGAAAACCTTCTGTTTCCTCGGTTTTAATTGGGGCTACCAAACCACATCAATTGGAAGATAATCTTAAAACCACCACCTGGGAAATGAGCGCTGATGAAATAAGCAGGTTAGATGAACTGAGCAAACTAAACCCGATTTATCCGCATTGGATGCTCCAGTTTACATATACAGACAGAACCAGCACCGAATCTTTTCGTTAATTGTTAAAACATATCAGGTGAAACCCACATAATTGACCACAATCACAAACACAAATAAATATAATTTACAATCATGTGCGGTTCCATCATACCTTTAAAATCAAAATTATATTATGATGAAAAAACAATTTGAATGAGAGATAGAATAACTGACAAATAATGAAGAGTAAAATGTACTTAATTATTGGCTTAATAATTTTAATAATACTTTCAGCTGTAGTTTTTATGCAACAAATAAAATTCGGAAAACTGCCAGCAAAAGAACGTCTGGAAAGAATTAAAAAATCGTCTAATTATAAAAACGGTTCATTCAACACACAAAGTCCTACTCCTATCATGTCAGAAGATGTCAGTTATTTTACCTTTATCAAAGAATCTTTTTTTGAAAGGAATAAAAGGGTTTCTCCTGTTGATGAAATACCATCAGTTAAAACCGACCTGTTAAATTTAGACAAAAACAGCGATGTTCTGGTTTGGTTTGGGCATTCATCATATTTTATGCAGATTGACGGTAAGAAAATTCTTGTAGATCCTGTTCTGAGTGGTTATGCTTCACCCTTTTCATTTTCGGTCAAAGCATTCAATGGCACAAATAATTATACAACTGATGATATTCCTGAAATTGATTACCTTTTTATTTCTCATGATCACTGGGATCATCTTGATTATGAGACAATCTTAAAATTGAAATCCAAAATTAAAAAGGTTATTTCAGGTCTCGGCACAGGTGCGCATTTTGAACATTGGGGCTATCAAAAAAATACTATAATTGAAATGGATTGGAATGAACAAATTGTTTTGGATACTGGATTTGTTGTAAATGCCGTTCCTGCAAGGCACTTTTCGGGACGAGGATTAAAACGAAATCAGTCTCTCTGGACAGCTTTTATCCTGCAAACTCCAACTATTAAAATATTTATTGGAGGCGATGGTGGCTATGATAAGCACTTTTCGGAAATCGGAAAAACATTCGGACCTATAGATTTAGCAATAATAGAAAACGGGCAATACAACAAAAACTGGAAACACGTTCACCTGTTGCCAGATGAAATTGTAAAAACAGTTAATGATTTAAATGCTAAGCGACTGTTTACTGTGCATTCATCCAAGTTTGCCCTGGGAAACCATTCCTGGGACGAACCGCTCATAAGAGCTTCGGCTAACAGCAAGCAAGCTAATATTCATCTTCTTACGCCAATGATTGGCGAAGTGGTTTATTTAAAAGACAGTACACAGCAGTTTACTGAATGGTGGAAAAACGTAAGATAATGAAAGACAACCTGATAATTAAAAAAATAGATAAAACTATGGAAAGTAAGATCGCAAATGCTATTGGTTTAAAATATGTTCCGGTAGCCGTGTTGTTTACTGATGATAAACCTGAGAACGCGATGCAGTTTAAAGAAGGCCGCTGGGGATGCGTGGTAACTATGTTTATCGCAGCCGCAAAAGGGCGTACTGCCGTTTTCGACCGGAAAACGTTTGGCTGTCTTGGAGGAGGGGTCGGACTTGGGTTTGGCAACCAGTATGTTCATTTCCCCGGAGGGATTGAGTGTTATGTTTCAACTGGCAATAAAGAGTTTGCAAAATCACCGGAAGCTGCCGGTTTCCGGACTTCAACCCCACTCGACGAAGGCGAAGGGTATTTCAAGTCGCCGGAGATAGCCAAAAGATTCATTGATGCCTTGCCCATCACCGAAGTGCCTGCGACTTACGTTGTTTATAAGCCCTTAGACCAGTTGAAAGAAGAAGAAACCCCTGAAGTGGTGGTCTTTCTGGCCAATGTTGATCAGTTGTCGGCATTGTCTGTTATGGCCAATTACGATCGGGGAACCGGCCAAAGCGTTATCATTCCTTTTGGCGCAGGCTGCCATACCCTGGGGATTATTCCTTACGCCGAAGCAAAGTCTGGAGAACCTAGTGCAGTCATCGGTTTGACGGATATTTCCGCACGACGCCATGCGGATAAAGATCTTCTTTCTTTCGCTATACCTTTTTCAATGTTTTTGAAAATGGAAGAAAACGTCGAAAGCAGTTTCCTGAAAAATGAAATTTGGAAGAATTTGTTGGAAAGAAACTACTAAAAAATGAATTCTGATTTTAATATATACTTTTTATTCTTACCATTATTTGGTTTTTTAATAGGGCTTATTGTATCAATATTTGGAGGAGGTGGCGGATTTTTCTACGTTCCTTTGCTTACAATCTTATTTAATATACCAGTACAGGTTGCTGTTGCAACTTCACTTGCCTCCATTATTCCAACAACAGTCTTCGGTGCTTTTGCTCATTATAAGCAAGGATATGTGAATGTGCCAATTGGCTTGATGTTCGGCTTTACAGGAATAATAGGTACATTGATTGGGGTTTATCTTACAACATTAATACCAACTCTAGTACTAAAGAAACTTTTTGGAATTGTTATTATACTGTTGGTCATTCCGATTCTTTTCAGAGTAAATAATAATAATAATAATAATAACAGTGAGGATAAGTATGATTATTTGAATGTAATAAATTTTAAGAAAATTTCAATAAGTTCATTCTTTGGTTTATTATCAGGTATTATGGCTGGCTTATTTGGTGTAAGCGGAACTCCTCCTGTCATTGCCGGATTATACAAACTTCGTTTCCCAGTACGTTTAGTAATTGGGACCTCTATTTTTATTCTTTTCTTTAATGCAGTTTCGGGTTTACTCGGACATCTTGTTGTCGGTCATATAAATTTAACATTAATTATTCTATTGGGTGGTGGTGCAGCAGTGGGAGCGCGAATGGGTCCCGATTTACTAAAAAAAATAAAAAATGATGTTTTAGATAAAATTTTTAGAATATTTTTTATTTGTTTATCTATCTTATTTGGAATAATTATGATAATAAAGTAAATTATTAATAACAATTGAAGGAAGTGCAGCAAATTATGAGTGTTGTTATCATAGGATTATGAAAGCGGGATTGTTTATAAAGCACTTTAATTATTATAATGCTTTGATTTTTAGATGGAATCCAGGTATTTCATGATTACCTCCATACTTTTATAGAGACCTAATTTGCCTGTATCCAAAGAAATGTGATACTGTCTTGCATCCGACCATTCCATACTAGTAAAGGTATTATGATAGAAAGTTCTTTCTTTATCCTTTTGGGTGATCATTTCCCGGGCTGCTGCTTTTGAAATATTATAAAGCTTCTGAACACGATCTTTACGGAAAGTCAGATCAGCATGTAAGAATATGCTTAAATGGTTTGGATGTTCCCGCAGGATATGAGATCCACAACGTCCTATAATAATAGCTGAACGTTCTTTTGCTATATGTTCTATTACTTCTTTTTCGGCATTAAATAGCTCTTTGTCTGTTGGATTGATTTGTGGATTTGTATTATAGGAATATGGATTTACAAATGCATACGACTGTAAGAATGATTGCCAGAATGAACTTACTTTTTCATCACGCGATTGCAAATCCTCCTCAAATACCGATAATTGTTTGGCAGCCATATTGATGATTTCACGGTCTGCATAAAAAATATTAAGGTTTTCAGCCAGTTTCTTTCCTATGTATGCTCCTCCGCTTCCCAGTTGGCGACTGATTGTAATTACAAATGGCGAATTCAGTTTCATGTCTTGGGCCTCCTGTTTTTATTAAAAATAAGTTATCATAATAATTAAATTATCTATTTACCAAAATTAAAAATTATTATTCAGACTATCCCATTTGACAGAAACAAGGTTTTGACTTCCTTTTAGATTAAACTAACTATGTTTATAAATTCTATTTATCAAAATTAATCTTTTTGAAATCTGCCAGCTCCATGGCCTTTTTCCGGTAAATTTTGCTGCTCTGCTTATCCCTGGTGGCTTCACTGATGCGACTCAGTCCATAATATGCATAGGCTGCGTATTCATTTCCATACCCACCAAAGCTGGAAATGTCAATTATCCCTTTTTTATAATATTCCTGAGCAAGATTATTATCAAGATACTTTTTCTCCCGTAAAATGCCTTTGAAAATGGTGAGCTGTCCCTGAAAATATCTATTACCTGCTTCATCAGGTGAAGCTATGATCAGTTTTTCAGCTTCGTCATACTGTCTCATCAACAACAGATTCTTTATTAATGAGGAAAGATAAAGTACGTTATCAGGATAAAGATCATGAAGGGACTTGGAGTAAAATATAGCCTAAGGATAATTATTTTCAAAGTTTAGATAAATGTATGTCAGTAAAAAATATGATTCTGCTCTTAACACAACAGAGTTTATGGCGGCTGTATGCAATTGCTTTAATCCAATTTTCATGTTTCCACCAGGAAATAGAAATGCCAGGGACTTATAAACAGGATATGCTTTAGGATAGGCCTCACTATAATAATTATAGACTCCGGTAAAATAATTTAAATCTGAACAGACTGATGCAAAATCAAAAGAACGCCTTAAATACTTGTAGGTACCTGTGGTAAGAGGTATGACTTTCATAGCGAGATCATTGTCAGCATAAAACATCAAAAGCATCCCCCTTGCACACAGATCAGCAAGTAAATATTCCGCTTCATAGGCAGTGTTATTATTATTTTCACATAATAAGATACATCGTCGCATGTCTGCTTCAAAGGAATCACGGGCAGAACTTGTTGAAAGCATAGGATAATTCTCCCAGTATGTTATAATTCCCCTTAAAAGGAATACAACCGGATCTCCTGGATATAAACTGCTGATCTTTGAGTGAGCCTCAAAAGCATTATTAAACCTGAGCCTGCAGCAATAACCCTGATTAGTAACAGTAATTTTAATCCTGGTATTTTTAAAGGATCATTTAATAATCAATATACTGAAAAGTGTTCTTTATAAATTAGAATATTCTTAATGTAATAAGAAGCTGAATCTCCTATTGTGGATAAATATCGCTCACTGCATACTATCTGTTTGAAGTAGTAATTGCACGAAATGCTGTTGTATCAAATTTCTTTGCAGGAATATCGACATCTATAGGACTTTAAACTTGCTTCTTTCATTTTGTGGGAAATATTTTATTTAATAATTCTAATAACCAATTAAGTATAGAAGTAGATTTTATTGCTTTATTATAATGAACACATTCAGTACATTCAATATCCCCTGTTGGTTCAGGCCAGTCACATTCAATATCATAATAAAAGCATTTCATACCTCTTTATTTATTGGTTATTTTTCATCTCGCATCCATCTTTTTGTAATACTTGCCCATTTGAGATTATCTCCATTAGATGTGCAAAAATGCTCTATATCAAATTTCAGAAATATTCCGCTAATGTCCAAATAAAAAATTCGGGGTATTACTAAAAGTTATATTTCAACTTAAACATTAACATATTGTAATTCAATGGTTCGTAACTATACCTCACTGCTAAATTTTGAATTGTTGGTGTTTTTTTATACAACCACAGAGTAAAGCGATTTTCATTTCATGCTCAATCATCTTTATCATTGCGCAGAATCGTACTCTAAATTCCGGAGCTACTTCCATTTTGGTTTTTATTTTCATGTTCTTTTTCAGTGGAGCTACGATAAGAGGTTTCCTTTTCGTAATGCTTATAATTATTATTGTTGGAACTTATTCCTCAATATTTATTGCTGCAACAGTCTTTTTTAACACAACAAAAAAGAAAGGAATAAAATTCTGACAATCAGCGATAAACATAAGTGAGACTATTGCAGGCTGAATAGCCTCTTTATTTACCCCATATCACCCCTCAACAATAAGAATTTCATTAAACTTTTCTAACTTTGTCTTTATTCTACCATAACGAATATTGAGAGACTAAAATGAGCGGACAGGAAATATTTGTTATTATCATCGTTGTCTTACTTTTGTTTGGTGCGGATAAGCTGCCTGAGATTTTCAGAACCTTCTCAAAAGGTATGCGCGATTACAAAAAAGCCACCGATGATATAAAAAGGGAGTTCGAAGAAAGCACTAGGGAAATAAGACAGGATATTTTCGAAGTCACAAGTTCCATTACCAGCGACGTAACGAATATTTCAGGTGCTATCCGGAAGGATGTGATTGAGATCAAGGATAACATTCAAACCGGGGTAAATGATTTTACCAGCGACATTAATAAAGATGTAGATGGAGTCAGGGAGAACTTCGAAAAAGACATAAATGAAGTAAAAGAGAACATCGAAAAAG
>Ga0209099_1003249_pt1 | contig 13373 bp, 7 predicted proteins | sample AD_JPNHW2_MetaG_FD_184430 | JGI IMG/M metagenome (GOLD analysis project Ga0209099, IMG submission 184430) | Active sludge microbial communities of municipal wastewater-treating anaerobic digesters from Japan - AD_JPNHW2_MetaG (SPAdes) (version 2) | ecosystem: Engineered > Bioreactor > Anaerobic >...
AGTGTTATTTATGGTTTTCACGTTCACCTTCGGGAGATATATTCAAACTCTGAGAAAGATTTTGATACTATTCACGATATCTGGTATAATGCACTTAGAGATTTTGAGGAAGGGAACATTATTCATAAATGCGATTTATATCTCAAGAAGAAGTTTGATTCCGTCTCGATGCCTTCAAGAACTTTCCTGCAACAGGCAACGAAAAAGCATTTTCAGGGGAGAGAATATAACGATCATCACTCTTTTATCTTCTTTATTTTTAGTGAGAGCGGGAAAACAATAAACGAGGGATTTAGGAACCCGTTTAAAAAGCCCATCAAAACCACTGAATATCTTAAGGAGTACGAAAGACAGAAGAAATTTGAAGTCAGCGTCGAACGATGCTTTGATTATATAAATAACTCACGTTACCTGAAGCTTGATCCTGTTTCCGAGGAGGATTATAAATATTTGGAATTTGGCTATTTCAACTCATTCTATGAGGACAGGTATACCGAGATAGATGTAGATAAAATGAAGGTTGGCAATAAGTTCATAGGACTTTTTGCGGTCAACCAGTTTAAACAGCTGGGAGAAACGGTTAAGACCTGCAGTTATGATCAAAAAATGAGCGCCGGAGATTTTGTTTATCACACCGGCTTTGCAGATAACCTTGGTTTAAACCTTCCCTTTGATCACATTTATAATCAAATTATATACATACGAAACCATAAGCAGGAGAAGGGGAAACTTGAAGATCAAAGAACCCTGCTATATGGAGCAAGAAAATTCAAAAAGGAATATGAAACCGATGCAGAAATGCTAGGTGAGTTTCTTGAGACAATTTCCAAGGATGAAAAGATTATTCTTTCAGGCTGCCACTTTAACGTAGTGTTTTACGCAGAAACCGAGACTGATTTCCGCTCTTACGAGCAGATGGTGGCTAATGAGTTTAAAAACCTTGATATAACGCCGTATGCACCAATAGGAGCAAATAAAAGGAACTTATTCTTTAATTCCTTCTTCGCCAATGTGGCGAACATTGACAAATCGAATATTATTCTTCCCATAGACCTTCAGCAGAGCCTCTGCTTCTTCACGAACGTTACTAATTACAAGAACGATGAGAAGGGGATCTACTTTAATGACCGGGTATATAATATCCCTGTGAAAAAAGATGTCTGGGATGAAGACAGGAAAAGAATAAAAGCCCGTAATTTCTTTATCATAGCACCAACAGGGGAGGGCAAGTCAGTGCTGGCGAACCATATCTTCCGGCAGTTCTATGAAAATGATATCCGGATTGTAATTATTGATCTGGGGGATAGTTACCGGAAGCTATCACTGTTGTACCCTGATGATACGGTATACATCAAGTACCAGGATGGCGTAGGTATTGGCTTAAACCCATTTTTTGTTGAAACCGCTGAAAACATTTCGGCTACTAAAATTAATGAGCTTTCAACTTTCGTTTTCAAGCTCTGGAAAAGAGACCGGCTACCTGAGGAAGACGAAGCTGTTAGCCTTAGAAAGGTCATAACGCTATATTATAAATCTATAGAAAGGGATCATAGTTTTCCACAGTTCTACGAGTTCATAGACAGCAACAAAGAGGATATTATGAAAGTCCTGGATCTTAATCCAAAATTCTTTGATATTGAGGACTTTCTACATATTACCTCAGAGTTTATCGGTAAAGGGATCTACTCATTCCTTTTTGAGGCTAAAACGGACGACAGTTATAAGATCGAGGGAAAGAAATTCATCGTTTTTGAACTTGATGAGATTAAAGACAATCAGGTACTGCTTACTATCATGCTTCACATGATAAGCGAAGCAGTTCAGAAAGTTGTCTGGAAAGACCGTAGCACAAAGGGAGTAATCTTCTTTGATGAATTCGCAAAGATGTTAAAATTCCCATCTGTGCTTTCGTCTGCAGAGTACTTCTACCAGGCGGCCAGAAAACAGGAGGCTGCTATCGGTATAGTTCTTCAATCTCCAAGCCAGTTACCTAAAAACGACGCTTCAAATGCTATTATCGATAACACTCAGGTAATGTATATAATGCAAAATGAAAAAGGCTACAAGGAAATCATTGAGCGCCTTTCTCTTAAGGAACATGATGAGAACCAGCTGGGATCAATAAAATACAACTTCACCGGTAAAATCAAATATTCAGAATTTTTACTCAAGATAGGATCGGAGAGCAACATAATGAGATTGGAGCTGGCCAAGAAAGTTCTTCTTGCATTTCAAACAGAAGGTAAGGAGTACACTGAGGTCATGGAACTTTACAAAGAAACTGGTGATATGGAGCAGGCAATAGAGGAGTACAGTAAAACTAAAAATATTTAAAATGAGAACTTTATTCATACTTTTGCTCTTTCTCATGACTTGTGAAATTTATGGGCAGGTTCCGGCTGGAATAACTGTGGTTGTAAAAAATCCTTCGTGGCAGGCTGAAGATGCTGCAAAAGAAAGTTTAGAAAAAGCTGATAGAATAAGGCAAATAACAACACTTACAGAACAAGTTAATACACAAAAAGAAAGCTTACAAGCTATAAGAGATGTAACGGAAAAGCTTAGAAAAATCAACCGTAAGGTTGCCAATTATCATAACCTTGAACTGGCGATTGCCCAGGTAAGTGATTCATATACACGTGTACTAGGCTCTCTAAAAGCCATTGATAAACATAACTGTTTTAAGCCTTCAGAATATTATATGCTGAGTGAATCTATGATGGGATTACTCAGCCAGACAAGCTACTCCATTACTACGCTTACAGTGGTGCTTACTGATAATTTCTCTGAGATGTCAGATGGTGAACGGTTACTTAATATGAACCAGGCAATTAAAGAGCTCAGAGAAAATCTAGGAGTTATAAATTCAGCAATAATTGAAGTTGAGATACTTGATAATCAACGGATGCAGCTTAGAACACTGAATTATATTAATAGCATTTTTAAATAATTAATCATGGGGTTGGAATATTTAGATAAGGTTTATAAGGCAATGTTTGCAGGAGAGCTTAACTACCTGGTTATAGTTTCAAAATCAATAGGTGCTTTTATTTTAGTTCTATCTCTTTGGAAAAGTTTTTTCAAAAGCTTTTCTAAGAACGGGAAAGTATTTAGCGAGGGAGATGAAGGTTTTTCACCGTACACCCTTTTTAGAATGCTTGGGCTTCTCTTGCTGGTTGGTTTCAGTACACAGATCTTGGATGTATTTGATTCCGCCTGTGCAATGGTTGAATCGGAAGCATTAAAAGGGTTTAATAATAAGCCTGATTTGTTCACAGTTTCTTCATTTCCAGTTTCTCCGCCACCTGCGAATGAATCAGCAATTGATGGCGTTTTAAGAAAAATAGGAGAGGTTGTAAATATGATGAATCCTTCCAGCTGGACAGGAGGGGCTTACAGCCATATAACACAATTCCTGTTAAAGATACTTGACTTTCTAATTTACCCTGCTTTCCTGGCTGAGCGATATTTTTTCATGGGGCTGATTAAAATTTTTATTCCACTTATGATTGCCCTTTCCATTTTTGATAAAACCAAAGATTATATCTACAACGTTTTCAAAATGTACGCCAGATATTATCTTGTTATTATCCCTTACGCTTTCGTTGTAGTTTTTGCAAACACCCTCTTTGATACGATGACAGTCATTATGCCTGTTTCTAGCGTTGGCCCAGGGAGTATGGCTATCTCAGGAGGGTTGATGGTCATTTTGGCTCTTATCTTGGTTATAATAATCAAAATCAAACTTTTTAAAGTTTCAATGCCTTTTATGAAAGAATTAATCAAGTAGAGTGATGGAAAAACCTAAAATAGATATTTACAAAACTCTTATTATTAACCGGCTGGTTGTATGGGGTCTGATGATTTCTTTTGTTTGTTCATCTGCAATCTTCGCATTTTCCATTAACAACCTTTATTCTAAGCAGTTAAATACTGTGCTTGTGCTTGACAGTAACGGCGAAGTGATTCCCATGAAGTGGATGCAAAGGGATGAAAATATAAAAGTTGAGATCAAGGACCATCTTGAAAAATTTCATACTTATTTTTATCAATACGATGCTTTTAATGTTGAAAAGAGCCTTGAAAAAGCTTTGTGGTTTGGTGATAATTCCGTGGAGCAGCTTTACATAAAACGTAAAAATGATGGATGGTATACAAAGGTTTCAAACTATGGTATAAATCAAACAATCGAGATATTACCGGAAAATATCGAGATCCAAGGCAATAGCGAACCTTACGCTTTCAGGGTTAAAGCGGTCCTTTCAATTACACAGGATGAACAGACCGTTCGTTACTCATTTGAAACGACCGGGTTAATAATTTTCGTTAGCCGTAACTATCCCCTTAACCCTCATGGACTCCTTATAACAAGGTTCGCTGAGCTTAACAGAAGTGAAATAAAATAGCTATGAATAAGGAGAAGTTAATATTTTTTGGTGCTATTGGCGTAGTTGTACTAATAATGATTATTTATGGCGTGAGTGTTTATTCTAAAAAAGACTCTTCTTCAGGAACTGCAGCTGCTGACTTCACTGTTCCTGATCTGGTGGAAAAAGACAAAACAAAGGAGGAATATAATAACCGTCTAAAAAAGGCCAACGCTTACCAGGAACCGGAAGCTAAGCAGGATCTATCCAAGACCGCTAATTTTAAAACCTACCAGTCAGAACCGAGGAAGGATCTTGATAAGAAGTCTAACAGCGAGGACCAGGTGACAATGCCTGTATCAAAGAAACAGCAGCCTGTAGAAGCAAAAGAAGAACTAAAAACAGAAACAAAGAGCGAAATCCCGGTACCAAAAAATGAAGATACCGGAGGCTTTGGAATTGTTGTATCTGATAGATCAGCCAATAAAAAAAACTCAAATGATTCACAAACTAAAAATGGCGGGTTTACAGCTGCCATGCTTGAAGAGGACACCAAGATAAAGAACCAATCTTCAGTTGTTTTTTTCCTGTTGGAGGATCTCGCTGTAGATGGAAAGGTTTTTAAAAAAAATGCGATACTGTACGGGAAAGCAATAGAGAATAATAATGTTTTTGATGTAAACATTTACCAGGTGATGAATACTGATGGTACTGTTTTGCCAGTAAATGGGCTGATAGTGTACGATGAAAAGTATTCCCGAGGACTTCCTTATGAAGGAAACCTTAATGAGTCTGTGAAAGAGGGAATGAGCCAAACCACCAATGAAACTTCTTCCTCAATATCTTCAAAAATCGGTACAACCGGTGTCGGTATTGCAGCTAATGCAGTAGACAATACGATAAAAGCTATGACAAGAAAAAAGGAACCAACAATTAACCTGTACAAGGGCTATAAAGTTTTTATTAAAAAAGAGTAACATGAAGAATATCATCTTAACCGTTTTTCTAACCCTTTTGATATGTCCAGTTTTTTCCCAAAACATGGGTGTAATAGAGGTAAATAAGGACTTTACAGCAACCCTTAATTTCACTGATAGTATTGTTTTTATCGTTGTTGGCAACAACCCATCTGTAGGGGTGAATAGGAACAAATATTATGATATTTTCCAAAATGGCAAGAATTGCGTAATCCGGGGTAATGATCCTCAATCTCCTGAAACATCGATAACAGTTAAGCTTGAAAATGAAAAGATCTGGTTTGGACGCTTGAAATATGGCGACAGTACTAAGATTTTCTATGATTTCACGGGCGAAGAAGTTAAAAAGATTGACGAGAAGAAAATGAAAGAGGTCGCCAGCGTTGAAAGCAACAATTCAAAGATGAGAGAACGGCTTAACAGTGTGCTTTCCGATAAGGTAGAGTATAGTTCAATTGGAAAGGTAGAGAACGGAATGACCTTTCAAATTGCAAACATCAAGAATGATGACAGTTTTACATACTTCAAGCTCATTGTAATTAACAATACAGGAAGCGACTATAACATAGACGGTATTTACTTCAAGGTTGTGGAAGGAAAGCGAAAAGGAATGAAAAAAAGCGAGGCCAAAATCGAGCAGAGAATTAAAATCGAGTTTGAGTCTCCCATTAAGGTTGTCACTGCGTATCAAAAACAAGAGCTGGGTTATATAACAGAGCGTTTTACCGGAGGCAAAGATGGCTCACTAGTTATCCAGCTCAGGGAACTAAAGGGGACCCGTAACCCGATTATAGAGATCTCAGGAGAAAAGATGTTAAAAGTGAAAGTATTTGAACAAAAACTCTCTGCAAATGAAAATTAGACTAATACTTGCATTTTTAATTATTTCTGTTTCAGCAGGTGCTCAGTTGATACATGTTGAAGGAAGTAAGGCGCTGGGGATTAATTATGCTTATGTTAAAAACGGCTTTAATGTCTCTTCAAGAATTTCCTTTTACAAAGGTGGAAATTTTGCTTATCGGGGAAGCCTTGACTTTGAAAGAGTTGACTTTGATTTAAGCAAAGCTTCAATTGTATATGCAAACCCTGAGGTGATGTATACTTTCTATAACCCCGGGGATAAGTTATTCTTCAGTGTAAAAGGGGGTTTCTTAACAGGAGTGGAATTCATAAGTAATTCAGTGCTCGATAAAAAGAAAAGCCAGTTTTTTGTTGGTGAGAACATAGGGCTTTGCGCTGAATATTTCATCTCTGGCAAGATAATGCTTAACCTGGATTTTGACCAGCGTTTCTTACAGCTTAGCAAAGTAGGTAATGCCAGTTTCATAATAAAAATAGGAATGAACTATAACTTCTAGATTATGAAGAAGATTCTAACTTTATTTTACTCTACTTTAATAATTGTTTTCCTGTCAAGCAATTATTCTTTCGGCCAGAATTGTAGTTCAAACAGCCAAAATGTTAATCCTGCATCTTATAATATTTGTGTTAACTATGGTAGTGCTTTTAAGATAGAAGGACAGCCTAACCATTATTATTATTGTGATCAGTATGGTTGGTGTGATGAATATTCGTGGTATAATAGTATTACAGTAAAAAGACCTGACGGATCTGTTGCTTTAATAATATCTGAATCAATGTTGTCAGAGAATTCTCCCGGAAATGTTTCTTATTCATTTCCGGCCGGTTTTTTTAATGTTATTGGAGATTGGGATTTTTCGTATTTAGCTGAAGATTTTTGTTCCTCAAGTAGCTATACTAACAGTTATACTGTAAGGGTTACAGGAACCAGTACCAACTCTATTGGATATGATGAAAGCATTTGTAATGTGGGCGGAACTCCTCAGAATATGACAAATGTTTCATTTTATGCTAATTCCACCTATACAGTTAAATGGCAAAGTAAAATAGGTGCCGGAAGCTGGAATGAGGTCGTTGGAGCTATGTCGATTTCCTATCAACCTTCATATATTAACCAAAGCACTAAGTATAGAAGGATTATTACTACAGATGTGCTTGGTTGTGTCAGTAGCCCCAGCAATGAGGTTGCTAAAAACGTTTACCCCTCACTTACTTCGGGAGCAATCGGGAGCAATCAGGATGTTTGCTACAATATCACTCCCGCAGTAATAAGCGAAACGACAGCCCCTACTGGTGGTAGCTCTTACCCAAATTATGAATATCAATGGTATTCCTCTACAGATAATATAAACTGGAACCCTATTTCGGGGGCAACATCAAAGACCTATCAGCCTTCTTTTACCTTGGGGTACACTTATTTCAAAAGAAAAACTATAGATGCTAGTTGTGGCGAGTTATATACAAATTCGATTCAGATACATGGTTATAATGATTTGGCAGCGGGAACAATTGGATCGGACCAGCTTTTGTGCTATAATGCTACCCCAAGCATTCTTACGGTTACTGCTATCGAAACCGGGGGCATTGGTTCAAACACGTACCAGTGGTACAGTTCTCCTGATAACTCAACTTGGTCTGCTGCCTCAGGTTCTTCCACGGGCCAGAATTACCAGCCACCAGCCCTTACTTCAAAAACGTATTATCGTAAAGCAATTATAAACTCATGCAAGACGGTTTATCCTAACACGATTACAATTGATGTTCGCACGGATCTGTCAAGTGGAAGCATTGGAAATGATCAAACAATTTGCTATAACGATACTCCTGCAATCATAGCTACATTAGATAATCCATCGGGCGCGTCAATTTCTTTTACCTATGCCTGGGAAAGCTCTTTCAATAATTCTACGTGGAGCCCTATCCCCGGAGCAACCCTTGTTTCTTATCAGTCACCGGCCTTAACTCAAACAACTTATTTTCGCAAAAAGATAATAGATGCCAATTGTAGTTTTAAGTATACAAACACGGTAACCGTTACAGTAAGGTCAGCTTTCTCTATTGGTGCTGTTGGCAGTAGTCAAACTATCTGTAATGGTGTCACGCCAACGCTGCTTACAAACGCTACAGCGCCATCGGGAGGACAAGGAACTTATACTTATGTATGGGAAAGCTCTCTTAATAATACCGATTGGAGTATTTTAACAGGAGCTACAGAAGCCACATATCAACCCGGAGCATTAACAGCTACCAAGTATTATCGGAGGAAAGTAACTGATGCTTCGTGTGGTAATGGTTACAATAATACTGTAACAATTACTGTTAAACCTGTTTTTTCCGTTGGGTCCATTGGAACGGCTCAAACTATTTGTATAAATACAACACCGGCTCTGCTAACAAGTACAAGCCCATCAGGAGGTCAGGGAACATATACTTACACCTGGGAGAATTCTTTAAATGGTACTGACTTTAATGTTATTTCCGGAGCTACAAGCGAAACATATCAACCAGGTATTTTAACACTAACAACTTATTACCGAAGGCATGTAAACGATGCTTCCTGTGGAGCGGGTTATACAAACATTATTCAAATTTCTGTCAGATCCTCTGTTTCAATTGGAACTATTGGAGCTGATCAAACAATTTGCTATAGTTCTTCACCAAGTCTTTTAACTACTACATTGGCAGCTTCAGGAGGAAGTAATTCATTTACTTACACCTGGGAGAGTTCGATTGATAATTCTAACTGGAACAATATTACCGGGGCTAGTGCTACATCTTACCAGCCACCAACTCTGACCGCAAAAACTTATTATCGTAAATCTGTAACAGATCTTTGCGGAAGTGGTTACACAAACACAGTTACAATCACTCTAAGACCGGATGTTAATGTAGGAACAATAGGGGCTGGACAAACAATATGTTATAATACAATTCCCGCACTACTTACAACAGATGTTGCACCATCGGGTGGAACAGGAACTTTTACATGGCTTTGGGAGTCTTCACCGAATAATACTGTCTGGTCGCCGATAAGCGGAGCCACAAACGAATCATACCAACCGGTTAGCCTTACATCGACAACTTATTACAGAAGAAAGGTTATTAATCCCTGCAGCTCCGGCTATACAAATACAATTGTCGTAACTGTCAGGCCGGATCTTACTGCAGGTGCAATTAGTAATAGCCAGACCATATGTTATAACACTGCCCCTGCACAGCTTGTAACAAGCTCTTTACCTATTGGAGGAACTGGATCATTTACTTATCAGTGGCAGAATTCAGTTAATAATTCCTCATGGAACAATATCTCTGGCGCAACAGCTGAAACATATTCTCCCGGAGCACTGACATCTTCGCTTTACTACAGAAGATCTGAAACAAGCGGAAGCTGTGGAACGGTTCAAACTAATTCCGTGCAGATTATTGTAAATAGTCCGCTAGTTGCGGGAACGGTAAAATCAGATCAAACAATTTGTTATGGGACTTCTCCGGGCATATTTCTAACAAACACTTACCCCACCGGAGGAAACGGATCATATACTTATCAATGGCAAAAACTTGTTGCTTCGTCATGGACCGATATCCCTACTGCAAATTCAGAAACGTACACATCGGGAGCCCTAACCTCGACTTCTTATTTCAGAAGGAAGGAAACAAGCGGAACATGTGGAACTGTAAACAGTAATCAAATTACTATAACAGTTCATAGCCAGTTTTTACCAGGAGTTATAGGTTCTTCACAAACCGTGAATTATGGAGCCGTGGCAGCAGAACTGGTTTCCGTTCAGTCCGCTACAGGAGGAGTAGGATCTTTTACTTATCAATGGCAAAATTCCCTTGATAATTCAACATGGTCAAACGTAACCGGCGCAACGTCTGAAAGCTTTCAGCCGCCAGCCTTGACAGTTAAAAAATATTTTAAGCGCCTAACCACTGATGGATCTTGCGGGACGATTGAAACCAATGTATTAACGATTAACGTTAATTCACTACTTGTTCCCGGGAGCATAGTAGCAAATCAAACAATTTGCTACAATACAACGCCTACCCAATTAACTACCAGTGTTATTCCATCGGGTGGAAACGGTACCTTCCTGTATCAATGGCAAAAAACTGAGGATGGAACAAACTGGACCAATATAACAGCAGCTAACAGCGATAGTTACCAGCCAGGAGTACTTATAAAAACAACTTATTTCCGCAAAAGAGTAACATCTGCGTCATTTGATGATTACACTAATATAGTTACCGTTACAGTTCATGATAATTTTATCCCCGGAGTGATCGGAGCAGATCAGACCGTTTGTAATAACGACATCCCGGCATCTTTAAATTCAGTTAGTCTTCCATCAGGGGGAAACGGTTCATATACAAACCAATGGAAATCTTCACTTAACTCATCCAGTTGGACGGTAGTTACAGGTGCAACAGATAGCTATTATGAACCCACCGCATTAACTGTTAAAACCTACTTCAAAAAGGTTGTAACAGATCTTTGCGGTGTAAAAGAAACGAACGTAGTAACTATTAATGTTAACCCCATTTTTATTCCTGGGACTATTGGAAATGATCAAACTATCCTATTTAACACAATACCTCAGAAACTTGATGTTTCAACAGTTGCTACAGGAGGAACCGGGTCATTTAGTTATCAATGGCAAAAATCTATTGATAACATAGCATGGACCAATATAGCCAGCGCAAATGATCCTTCTTATCAACCGACAGCCACTTCACAGACAACCTATTTCAAGAGGTTGACTACCAGCGGATCTTGTGGTACAAAAGAAACTAATATTATAACTATAACTGTTACTACAGAGGTTTTGGTTGGTACAATAGGCATAGATCAAACAGTTTGTTACGCAGCAGCTCCGGCACTTCTTACCACTATTACGGGTCCCTCTGCAGGAGTAGTTGTAAATAGTCAAAATTGGATGAAATCAGAAGATGCAGTAGAATGGAGCGATATAAGCACAGCTACCTCAGACACCTACCAAAGCGGTGTCTTAAATAAAACTATGTATTTCCGCAAGAAGATGGTGACTGCTGGTAACGGGACAATTTTCACTAATATTGTTACTATTACAGTTAATCCTGCTTTCGCTCCTGGAACAATTGGAAGCGATCAGTCAGTTTGTAATGCTTCCTCTGCAGCTCCAATTACAACTACAGTTTTGCCAATTGGACAATCAATACAAAACCTTTGGCAAGTATCCGATAATAACGCCAGCTGGACTGACATAACGGGAGCAACAAACGACTATTACGATGCCGGAGTTCTTGCAGCTTCCAAGTTCTTCAGGAAAAAGGTAACCGGTTCCTGCGGAACTGGTTACTCTAACAGTGTTAAAATCACTGTAAATGACGAGCTTCAGGGTGGAACCATCGGAAGCGATCAATCAATAGCTTATAATACAACGCCTTCTGCCTTTACGGGAACGCTTCCAACAGGTGGAAGCGGTACTTTTACTTACCAGTGGTACTACTCTGTAAATAATATAGATTGGCAGGTAGTAATTACCTCAGGGGATGGGAAAGATTACCAACCCGGGGTGCTTTCACAAAAAACATACTTTAAACGTAAAGTAACCAGTGGATCTTGCGGCGAAAAATACAGTAACACTGTTACCGTTACTGTATTTGATAGTATTTTGCCGGGAGTCGTTAGTGAGGCTCAAAGCATATGTTATAATACCGTACCCGCCCTTCTTTCTGGTACAAGTCCGGGGGGAGGAACCGGCCAGTACTCATATCAATGGCAATATTCTCTGCAAGGTGTTACCTGGATCGATATCGCCTCTGAAGTAGGAATATCTTACAGACCGGAAGCTTTAAAAGTAAACACCTATTACAGGAGAGCTGTCACAAGCGGTAACAGTACAGTTTATTCAAACTTTGTAATGATTAAGGTATTTGATCAGATAAGCCTTCCAACAACTGATATTAAAACAAGCTACTGTAAAGGTTCAACGGTTAACATTAATATAGTTAACCCAGCTTATCTTAGTTACAAATGGTTTGATTCAGGGCACGCTTATTTAATGGATGGAACAAAATACACTTTAAACAGCATTACCACGGGTAATACTGTTTACGTTAAGAGCCTCGATCTGAACGGCTGTTTAAGCGACTACCTGGAGCAGAAAATTATCGTTGATAACGTGCAGGCAAGCTTTACCCAGGACATAACTAATGTTACAATTGGAGACGCAATCAAGTTTAACAACACAAGTGTTAATGCCAGCAGTTATTCCTGGAACTTCTTTGAGGGCGATATTATAACTGAACAAAACCCGGTGCATTATTATAACGTACTGGGTGTTAATTCCAAAAAATTCAGTGTTCAGTTGACGGTTACAAGTCCGGGGGGGTGCAGTGATTCTGTTTTGAAAGATGAGATAATCACTGTGATTAATGATGTTACCGGCATCGAGAAAAATAAGGAAGTTACATTCTCCTACTATCCTAATCCGGTAAGCGAAAAACTTTCACTTACAAGCAACGAAAGAATAAAAACCGTTAAGATTTTCAATATTTCAGGTAAGATGATCGAGTCTCTTATTTTTGACAGCGAGGCTGTCACAATTGATTTCAGCTCGCTGAAATCAGATATTTATATTTTGGAAATCAACGGCTTCAGAGATTCTAAGAAAAATATTAAAATCATAAAAAAATGAAACCGTTAAAATTCCGCATTGTGCTTTTTATTTTGGCCGGTCAGTTTTTTTTCTCATCGTGCGATAACAGGGAAGATTACTTTATTGATGTTAACAAAGCCCCTTCTCTTACACTCACTAAAAATGGGGTTTCACTTGAGGGAATCACTCTTTCGGATTCTCTCAAGATAGGGGTACCCTTGTCCTTCCAATATTTTATTCAGGATGAAGAAAAGATAATATTACAGGTCTCGCATGAGCAACAAAAAAGCACTTGTGAGGTTAGTGCTGAATTAATTAGTTTTACCGGTGTTGCTGAAGGTCAAGCCCAAGTTGCCCTGATGGCTAAAGATTCTTTTAATGAAGAAGCAACGTTTTCTATAACATTTACAGTTTTTCGAAATATTGCCCCGGTAGCACAGTTTGCCGTTAAGAAAATAGGCGTTTCAAGTCCATACGAATATGAAGTGGATGCTTCGGCCTCTTATGATAAAGATGCAAGGTTTAGC
>Ga0209099_1003250_pt1 | contig 13373 bp, 12 predicted proteins | sample AD_JPNHW2_MetaG_FD_184430 | JGI IMG/M metagenome (GOLD analysis project Ga0209099, IMG submission 184430) | Active sludge microbial communities of municipal wastewater-treating anaerobic digesters from Japan - AD_JPNHW2_MetaG (SPAdes) (version 2) | ecosystem: Engineered > Bioreactor > Anaerobic...
TAAAAAGTTCGTCGCTTGAGCTAAAGCACATAATTGCCGAATTCCAGAGGGTAGCACTTGCAAATCCCGAGGTAGCTATGTCGTTAAACCATAATGGGGTTGATGTATATAACCTCAGCCCTGCTACCGCTAAACAACGTATTGTAGGCCTTTTTGGACGGGCGATAAATCAGCAACTACTAGATTGTTCTGCAGACACTACCATTGCTAATATTAATGGATTTATAGGTCGACCCGAAAGTGCTAGGAAAAGTGCTGGTGAGCAGTTTTTCTTTGTAAATAACCGATATTTTAAAAGTCCATATTTGCACAGGGCTGTGATGAACTCGTATGAAAGGCTCATTCAGTCGGACAGTGTACCTCCTTATTTTATCTTTATAGAAGTTGACCCAACCACTATCGATGTAAATATCCATCCAACAAAAACAGAGATTAAGTTTGAGGATGAAAGAACCCTTTGGCAGATAATTCACGCAGCCGTAAAAGAGTCATTGGGAAAATTTGCTGCAGTTCCGTCAATTGATTTTGACACACAGCAGGTAGTTGACATTCCTTTCTTCCCCAAAAGTGCACCAATCAACCCCATTGAGATAGAGGTTGACAAATCATTCAACCCTTTCGATGAGGATAAATCAAGCTTTTCAACAAAAAGCACAAGTCATCATAAGCCATCAACAAAAGGCTGGGAACAACTTTATCAAGAAAACCAAGGAAGCGGGTTTGATCAATCTTCACCTGTAACCCAAACGTTTCGTTCAAAAGGTTTTGATGATCACGAAGAGGTTGTTACCTCAAAGTTTTTTCAGTTCAAGGATAGGTACATTCTTACCTCCGTTAAATCGGGGTTAATGGTTATCGACCAAAAGTACGCTCACGAGAGAATTCTTTTTGAAGGTTATTTAGAAAGCCTTACTGCCGGTAAAAGCTTTGCACAAAAAGAGCTTTACCCCCAAGCAATCGAGCTAAGTGGTGGCGATTATACTCTATTAATGGAATCACAGGAAGATCTTTCACAACTGGGAATCGAAATAAGTAGCCTAGGACATAATAGTATTTCAATAAACAGCCTGCCTGCAAACATTAAGGTTAGCGATCCAATAAGATTGATTGAAGACATAATTGTTTCGCTTAAGGAGAATCAGACTAAACCTCTTGAAAACGCCCATGAAAAAGTAGCAATTTCAATGGCCAAGGCAGCATCAATAGGGTATATAAGAACTCTTAGCGTTACTGAAATGCAAGATTTGGTCGACAAACTATTTGCATGCAAGCACCCACATTTATCACCCGATGGGAAAGTAGTTTTAACGATAATTAGCCTTGACGAGCTTGAGAAAAGGTTTAAGTAATTGCTAGAATTACTAATTTTGCCTAACTTTTATCAGTATTTAGTTTAAAACATTTTTACTAGCAGCCTGTTATTATCTATTGTGCAGGTTAAGAACTTTATAATATTTCATTTATGAGTGCATTTGAAAGACCCAACTTTGGCAGTACGCCGCCAGTTGTAAAAAACTTAATAATCATAAACTTTATAATGTTGCTTGCAACATTCGTAACTAGCAACATTCTCAGGATTGATTTGAATGACAAATTAGGTATTTATTATTTTGGATCAGAACTATTTAGACCATATCAGGTTATAACTCACATGTTTATGCACGGAGGGCTCATGCACCTCTTCTTTAATATGTTTGCACTATGGATGTTTGGTCGAATACTTGAGCAGGTATGGGGATCGCAACGTTTCTTTCTATACTATTTCGTCACTGGTATAGGAGCAATTGTTCTTCATTCAACTGTAAGCTACTTTGAAATTTCTGCTTTAAAGTCTCACATGTCTTCAGAACAAATAAGCATGGTTATAAAGGAAGGATATGCATTATGGGAACAAGGAAAGACCTTTGCAGATCCTCAAATGGCTAAACTTTCTGCTTCACTTTTTGCACCAACAGTTGGAGCCTCAGGTGCAGTTTTTGGTGTTCTACTGGCATTCGGTATGCTTTTCCCTAATACTCAGCTTATGCTTCTTTTCCCTCCTATTCCAATTAAAGCAAAGTATTTTGTTATTGGGTATGGCGTAATTGAGCTATTTATGGGTGTTAGTAATTTCCAATCAGATAACGTAGCACACTTTGCACATTTAGGAGGTATGCTTTTCGGTTTTATATTGATAAAATACTGGCAGCGAAGAAAAGATGTTTTTTATTAATAGAAGATTGGAGTTAAAAAAATTGCAGTCAACTGTCAACTAACAACTGTCAACTAGACCATGAGTATTGCAAGAGAAATTAAGGATTCGTTCAGGTTTGGCAGCAACCTTACCAAGTTAATCTACATTAACCTTGGGGTATTTATCATTTTCAATTTGATAAGGCTATTTTATTATATTTTTCAAATTCCGATCGAGAATGACTTAGCCATTTACCTTGCGGTTCCTGCTGATATTCCAGCTTTGCTTCACCGACCATGGACTATTTTCACATACATGTTTTTCCATCAGGAGTTTTTACATATCCTGTTTAACATCCTATGGCTTTACTGGTTTGGAATAATATTCTTACAGTACCTTTCAAATAAGAAGCTAGTTGGTGTTTATATAATGGGAGGATTATCTGGCGCAGCGCTTTACATATTACTTTTCAATATACTAGGAGTTTTTAGAGAGGCATTACCAATTGCAATCGCCCTTGGAGCATCGGCATCGGTACTGGCTATTGTAATAGCTATTTCTACATTGATGCCAAACCTTACTATCAACCTTTTGTTTATTGGTCCTGTTAAACTGAAATACCTTGCATTATTTTCAGTAATACTTGATATTATTAGCATTCCAGTTTCTAATCCCGGTGGGCATATTGCACACCTAGGTGGTGCTCTTTTCGGTTATCTCTATATTGTAGTTGACAAACATGGCGTTGATCTAGTAAAACCGATCACATGGATTTTAGATGTTTTATCCTTTAAGCCCAGAACCAAGTCCAAACTAAAGGTAAACTACCGAAGTTCGGATATCGATTACGATTACAACCATCGTAAGGCACAACAAGTAGCAAACCTAGATATTATTCTTGATAAAATTAAAAAATCGGGTTACGACAGTCTCACTAAAGAAGAAAAAGAAACACTTTTTAAATTTAAAGACAAATCGGTAAACTAAGCGATGCATCGATTCCTACATCGTACATTAGTAATAGTTTGTATCCTATTCGCAGTAGGGTTACTTCTCTCCTATCTATCTGTTTATATTAATCCCGAAAAGATTTGGATCCTTGGATTAGTTGGCTTATCCTACCCCTTTCTACTGGCTTTTAATGTTATTTTTCTTATATACTGGATTATCCGTTGGAAAAGATTATTCCTAATTCCTTTACTTACAATTCTCATAGGTGCAAATCACATTTTTAATTTCGTACAACTACCACTAAGCAACAAAGCCGATACGATAAAGCCTGAGATTAAACTCCTATCTTATAATGTAAATCTCTTCAGACTATACTCATGGTCAAATCAGTCGCCATCATTCAATAACATTGCTGCTTTTACAAAAAAGAACGATGCAAATATAATTTGCCTACAAGAGTACTACTGGGGTAGTAATAAACTAAGCGAGAATCAAGCCCTCGAACTTTTTAATATGAACTCGCATATTGAATATTCTTTACACACTGCTTCCAAAAGCTATGGTATTGCCACATTCACTAAATTTCCTATTGTAAACAAGGGCGAACTTAAATTTGAGAATACCTCAAATGCATGTATCTACACTGATTTAAAAATTGGTGATGACACAATAAGGGTATATAACTGCCACCTTCAATCAATAAGACTTAGAGAAAGAGATTTAAACTTTCTAATGAATCAGGAGCATCACGATGAGAGTAGTACTGTTTCGCAGATAAAGGATATTTCATTCAAATACCGAGATGCTCTTAAGAAGCGGGCTCATCAGGTAAATATGCTAGTTGCTCATATGAGCAAATGTAAGTACCCTGTAATTGTATGTGGCGATTTCAACGACTCTCCCTTCTCATATACTTACCATAAACTTACCCACAAACTGTACGATACGTTTAAGGAAGCTGGAAAAGGATTAGCAAACACTTATGTAAGGTTTTTCCCTTATAGAATCGATTATATACTTCACAGCAATCACTTTAAAGTGATTAACTTTTCAAGCCCAAGGGTTGATTATTCTGACCATTTCCCGGTTATTGGGTCGTTTTCAATAAAGAAATAATCTTGCCCTTATCAGAATTACAATTGGTGAAGGGAGTATCTAAATTAATCCAAATGGTTTTTTAGGATAATCTCAGCAATTATAAAATCAAGTTCAGTATCAATATCTACAGATTTTTTCTTATCCATTACATAAGCAAATGATTTTGATTTGCTTATGAATGATTTTTCCTCTAGTAGGGACTTTATTAAACAAACGTATACTGCCCCATTAATCCTGTAGTATGTTTTAAGTTCCTGAGAATTTTTGCCACGTGCAGATTTTTTGATGAAATTATTCATCGAATGGTTTTTGGGAAGTGTATTACTCCATAACGGAGAATGGTCCACTTCACAAACGGAGGTGACTGAATTAGCTTTCTTACTAAACAACTCCTCAATTGCCAAATCAATATCCTCGGCAGTTCTCAAAGGTGATGTTGGTTGTAAAAGTACTAGATAATCAAAATGCTCTCCGTTGTTGCCAAGGAATTCAATTGAATGCTTAATTACATCAAAACTACTTGCTGAGTCGGTTGCAAGGTAATCGGGCCTAATAAAAGGAACATCCGCACCGCTTTTCTTCGAAACCTTTGCTATTTCGTCACTATCTGTCGATACAATAAGTTTATCAATATACTTTGATTTCAAACCAGCATCAATAGACCAAGCAATAAGCGGCTTACCGCAAAGCTCCTTAATGTTCTTATTAGGTAATCTTTTACTACCCCCACGTGCAGGAATAACTGCTAAAATTCTTTTATTGCCATACATGGCTTCTAATCGTTTGTTAAATGTTTGGCAAACTCCTGAACCTTTGCATAATCTTCGTGTCTTCCTATATCAACCCAATAGCCAACTATAGGGTATTTAATTACTTTGTGATTACCCTCAATTAGCATCTCAATAAAATCAGTTGCATTAAAACTTTTATTGATAGGAATTTTACTGAGTAACGATTTTTTAATCAGGTATATTCCAGCATTTGCATAGTAAGTATAGGTTGGTTTCTCCTGAAACGACTTAATTAAATCATCATTTGTATTGAGTATTGCATAGGGTACGCTAACATTATACGGTATAGACGCAACCGACATATCAGCCCCCTCTTTTTCAAAGTTCAGATAGAAATCCTCATAGTTAAGGTTGGTAAACAAATCAGAGTTCATTACAAGAACTGTGTCGTTCTTAAACTCCTTAATTAGAGATATAGATCCGATTGTACCAAGGGGTTCATTCTCTTTCACACAGTTAATGTTCACCCCTTTATTGCTTCCATCGCCAAAGTATTTAACAATCTGATCGGCAAGATAATTCACAGTTATATGAAAATTCTCCACGCCAAAACTTATCAAATTATCAATATTATGCTCAATAATTGGTTTATTGCCTATGGGCAATAATGGTTTCGGGGTTTTATCAGTTAGTGGCCTCAAGCGTTCCCCTCTACCACCAGCCATTAAAACAACATCAATTGGAAGAATAGATTTTAACTTGGTTAAATCATAAACTCTCTCGATTTGACCGTTACTGTTAACTTTAGGTAAAAGCTTTTTCCCCTCTTTCTTTATTCTACGAATGGATGAAACATCATACTTATCGTTAATTGAACTAAATTTTGGAAAGCAAAAAAGGGTTATAGAGCTATCAACCGAAAGTCCTTTAATCAAACCTCTTCTAATATCTCCATCAGTAACAGTTCCTATTAACTTTCCATCATCATCTAGCACAAATAAGGTTTGGTTAGATTGAACAACATCTAACTTGCGTAAAGCATCCAAACAAGTGGCATTCTTATTAATTGTGCATTCTGTAAAATTCTTCATAGTATCTTTTTAAGGATAGAACAGATATTCTTCGCTGCGTTATCTTTAAAGTAAATATTTTCACCTTTGAAAACTGGGTTCTTCTCAATTTCCTCAACTGATTTCAGTATAGCACCATTATCGAAGGCTACATTGAAAATGTTTTTACTCTGCCTTCGGCCTTGCTGACGATTACCAATATTTATTACCCATCTTCCAAACGAAGCTGCTTCAATTATTCCACTAGATGTATTTCCAAGCAGGAACGAGCAATATTTCATGGCAGTGAAATAACCTTGTGTTCCTAAATTCTCAAAACACTTAATCCTATTATTCGTTTCAGACGGAAGTTTTTGCAAACGCTCCCTAATTGTCAAGCTATAGGTATCGGCATTGGGTAGAGTAATTAATACCTGGTATTTGCTAAGTTTAAGTAACGCATTGGCAACTTCATTGACATATTTCTCATTTTCATGAGTTGCTGCTGTTTCGGGATGAAGGGTAACAAGGATTGTTTCCTTATAAAGATTAACTCCGAATTTAGAGTTAAAATCCTCCTTCGAAAGTAGATTTAGAGTTGCTAAGTTATCAAGGCTTAATGCGCCTACGTTATAAATATTATCTTTCGATTCAACTAATTCGGCAACCCTATCGCCATGCTCTTTGCATGAAACGAAGTGGTATTTAGACGATAAGGTTATTGCATGTCGGAAAATATTATCGATAGCACCTAAGGTTCTCTCTCCTCCATGAATATGCGCAAACTTAAGGTTAAACGGGATTGCAGCCGTTACGGCAGCGAACATCTCATACCTGTCGCCAAGACAAAAAATAATATCAAAATCGTTCTTGTGCTTTTCCCAGAAATCAGCAAACTTTAATGATGTTTGTGCCATAGAGGTTGATATAGCACTTGGCGAATCCCCTTGCGCTATCGATTCTATTTGGAAAGTAGGCTTGAAACCATCAGATACTATTTGATTAACAGTATAGCCATGATTTGGCGAAAGATGTGTACCGAAAACAATAAGATTTAAATCAAAATTGGAATCATTTTTCAGAGCTTTAAGTAACGGGAGGTAAATCCCATAATCCGCACGAGAACTTGTTAGTACAGCAATTCTTTTCATCGAATAAGATTATACGTTAAAACTCTTAGCAAATTATAATTCGATTAAATCATCAGCATCAAAATCTTTAACGGCAATTTTCCCTATAACATCATCCCAGAGCATTGGGCTTATGCCGTTACCGGGTCGTTTCACTGTTAGATTCTTCTCAGTATATACTTCGCCTTTTATTATTGGATGAGCAGCAACAATGCTTTTTCGAGCCACTTCCTTATTTTTACTTTCACTCTTACTTGGCTCCTTTACCCCATTCCCTGAGATAGCTAGCTCAACATTTCGAATAGCGCTAACCATTGCCTTTAGCTCATTGGGCTCTAAAGAAGCTTTATGATCGGGTCCTGGGAGGTTCCTATCGAGTGTAAAATGTTTTTCAATCACAGTTGCTCCCAAAGCGGTTGCAGCAATAGGAACTTCAATTCCCTGTGTATGGTCGGAGTACCCAACTTTGATCCCTAATTCATTCTGAATAGAAAGCATTGCCTTTAGATTGACATCCTCCATGGGTGTTGGATACTCGGTATTGCAATGCAAAACGGTTATCATACTTTTCTCTACCCCATTTTTCAGCAAGACATCAACAGCAGCCCTTATTTCATCCATATTTGCCATTCCAGTTGAAAGAATAACAGGCTTACTCTTTTGGGCAATATGTTTTAAATAAGGTTTGTTGGTAATTTCTCCAGAAGGGATTTTGAATAAAGGCGATCCTAGTTTATCAAGAAAGTCAACACTCTCCTCATCAAATCCAGTTGAAAGAAACTTTATTCCTTGCTTCTCTGCATACTCTATTAACTTGATATGCCAATCATCGGGCATCTCAAGCTTTTTTAGCATATTATACTGCGAATCGTCACCATCACTGGTATTACGTTCCTGATAATCCGCTTTTTTGGCTGATTTGCTAACTATCTTATCTGCCTTAAAGGTTTGAAACTTGATAAAATCAGCCCCTGCGGAAGCAGCAGCATCAACCAATTGTTTGGCCAACTCAAAGCTACCATTATGGTTAACTCCCGCTTCTGCAATAATAAGGATACTCATCTTTTAGCGAATCTTATGTAATGGTTGACCGATATAAGTACCGGGCTCAACAATATTTTTGTGAACTGGAAAACCTGCAGCAACAATTGTCTCTCCAATAATATTTATGTTGTTTGCCACAACAGTATTACTACCAATAAAGCATCTATCGCCAATATTGACCTGTCCATTAACTATTGCCCCAGTTGAGATGTGGCAGAAATCGCCAATACTTGCTTCATGCTCAATTAACGATTTAGTATTTAAAATAGAACAAACCCCGACAGAAGCTCCTGCATTTACAAGTACATGATGCATTACAATTGAACCCTCACCAACGCTTGCATATTTGCTAACATAGGCCAAAGGACTAATTACTACGGGCAATCTACCACCAACATTTTTAACCTTATTAAATATCTTCTCCCTGATAGCAGCTGTTTGAATTTGCCCAACCGTAATCAAAAAATTGGGGCATTCCTTCGAAAACTTTTCAATATCATCATCGGATCCAATAACAGAATAGTTTAACACCTTTTGTCCTATCTTCTCAGGCAAATCGAGTATCCCAAGAATCTGGTATAAACCAGTCTGTTCAATTACGTCAATGCATGAAATGCAATGCCCGCCACCACCTATGAGGATAATTGGTTCCATTATTTTACTATTACGCTACTTGGAATATTAACTACCCTGTCGGCAAACCATTCAGCGTTCTCTAAATTACCTTTCTGACACTGATTGAACATAACCAAACGATTCATCAGCTGCCAAACTGGGCGAGTCATCACCTTATTTTCATTCGAATATCTCAAGAAGCTATCCCTATCCTTAATATCATTTAAAATAATTACGTTTAACCAGTAATTTGACTCGCAGTCATCAGGCTCAGTAAAAAATTGAATACCTTCTTTCTTAAAAAAATCGTTATAGGTATTTGCCAATAGTCTCTTTTGTTTAATAAAGAAATCTAGATTTTCCAACTGAGCACAACCCAAGGCTGCGTTAATATTAGGCATTCGGTAATTATAGCCAATTTGATCATGAACGAACTCCCAAGGATGAGGCACTTTTGCTTGGGTAGTTAAATGCTTTGCAAGTTTACCAAGCTTCTCATCATTTGTAAGTAACATACCACCACCACCAGTGGTAATTGTTTTATTTCCATTAAAACTAAGTATACCTATTTTACCAAAAATTCCAGTATGTTTCCCTTTGTATTTGCTGCCCATACTTTCTGCAGCATCCTCTACAAGCTGAATATTATACTTTGAACAAAGAGTAACAAGTTCATCCAATTTTACTGGATGGCCAAAAGTGTGCATGGGTACACATGCAGAAATTCTTCTTCCAGACTTCTTGTTGTAACAGAACCCATCGTTTCTAATCTCTCCAAACTCTTCAAGAAAGTCTTTCATCTTACTAGGCGACAACCCCATTGTATCCCTATCAACATCAACAAAAACAGGAAGCGCACCAGTATACGATATAGCATTTGCTGTAGCAATAAAGGTTAAAGGCTGGGTAATAACCTCATCACCTTGTTTTACACCAGAAAGTAAAAGGGCTATATGCAATGCATCAGTACCATTAGCGCAAACAACAGCAGATTTAGCTCCAGTATACGAAGCGGTTAGCTGCTCAAATTTATCGACAAATTTACCTACACTCGATACGAAGGTTGAATCAACACACTCATTCAAATACTTTTTCTCATTACCAATGAATCGTGGTTCATGTAATGGTATAAACTCCTCGGTTTTATATACATCTCGAATAAATCGAACTATTTTGCTATACATTGTAAATGTTTGTTTTATATTTTTTAAGATTTTCTGCTTTTGTAAACCAAGCAACAGTTTCCCTTAACCCATCCTCAATGGAATACTTTGGAGTAAAGCCTGTAAGTTTCATTATTTTGGTATTATCGCACCAAAGACGGAAAACTTCAGATTTTTCGGGACGTATACGTTGCTCCTCTGTAATAAACTCAACATCTGAGCCCATAATCTTTTTAATAAGGTTCAATGTATCGCCAATGCTAATCTCTCGATTTGAGCCAATATTAATTACCTCTCCATTTGTATTTTCACTTTCAGCAATCTTTATGAATCCTAAACAGGTATCCTTAACGTAGTTAAAATCACGAGTTGGGGTTACATCACCAAGTTTGATTTGCTTTAATCCACTTGCAATTTGCGTTATAATTGTTGGTATTACGGCTCTTGCGGACTGGCGTGGTCCGTATGTGTTAAAAGGACGAACTGTTGTTACAGGAAGGTTAAATGCATTGTAGAAACTCATTGCAATTGCATCAGCACCAATTTTACTAGCACTATAGGGTGATTGTGGTTGCAATGGATGCTTTTCATCGATTGGAACATACTGAGCCGTTCCATAAACTTCACTTGTAGAAGTATGAAGAATCTTTTGGCACCCGTTTATTCTTGCTGCCTGACAAATATTAAGAGTTCCCTTAACATTTGTATCGATATATGAATCAGGTGCAACATATGAATAAGGAATTGCTATGAGAGCAGCCAAATGAAAGATTGTATCAATATCCTTTGTAATAGTCAGACAGAAGTTAGGATCACGAACATCGCCGCTAACTATCTCCAAATTCTTGTTCTCCTTGATATCTTCTAACCAACCCCAATAATTAAATGAGTTATAGTATGATAGTGCTCTAACTTTATAACCTCTCTCTAATAGCTCCTCTGTCAAATGAGACCCAATAAAACCATCTGCTCCAGTAACAAGTATGTTCTTCATGTTAATTCGGTTGTTATTTCGTTTTGTATGTAAATAGCAAAAAAATATATCACAATAAAATAATGTCAAAAATAGCATTTTCAAGGTTTTCATTCAAATGAATGCAAAACAAAATGGATTATCTCCTATTTATACATCTTTGCAAGAGCTATTGCTACGCTTTAAAGCTTCAATCTAAAAAGGGAGCTTTTCAAGATCGACATTCCCTCCAGATACTATTACACCAACGTTTTTATTTTTGAAATATTCTGGATATTCCATAATTGCTGCAATGGGTACTGCTGACGACGGCTCAATAATTATTTTCATCCTCTCCCAGATTAATCTCATTGCATCCACAATTCCTTGCTCTGTGACTGTTAAAATTCCATCGCATTTTGAGGAAATTATTTCATAGGTTAGTTCGCAAAGCGAGGTTAGTAACCCATCAGCAATTGTTTTAGGGTTTATGGATGGGTATATTGTTTTATCGCGAAGCGAACGATAAGCATCATCAGCATTTGCAGGCTCGGCACCATAAACTTTAATGTTTGGGTTAAACCCTTTTACATAGGTTAAAGTGCCACTAAGCAACCCTCCTCCACCAACTGGAGCAATTACAATATCTAAACTGGGGTGATCCTCCAATAGTTCCAATGCTGCCGTACCTTGTCCACAAATAACCTTGAAATTATTATAAGGATGAATAAATGTTGCACCAGTTTCTTGTTGAATTCTCGCTTGTGTTTCCTCTCTATCCTTTTGAGTTGCTGGGCAAAAAGTGATTTTAGCGCCATATCCAGCAACAGCTTTCTTCTTTATTACTGGAGCATTCTCAGGCATAACAATATATGATGGGATACCACGCATTGATGCAGCCAGCGCCAATGCTGCTGCATGATTGCCTGAGCTATGCGTTGTAACCCCAAGTTTTGCCTCATCATCAGTTAATGAGAATACCGCATTCGAGGCCCCTCTGAATTTAAAGGCGCCAACCTTTTGAAAATTCTCGCACTTTAGGAATAGATTGGCTTGTAATATTGAATTAACTGATTTTGATTGATGAATTGGCGTTCGATTAGCGTACATTCGAACAATTTCGTATGCACTAACAACATCCTTAAACGATGGAATTTGCGTATTTAACAGCGGCATTAGTATAATTTTAAAAACTATAAATATACAAAATGAGCGCTATTTCTTATCTTTTGATGTTTTATCCTGATTATATATTTTGAATTTATCAAGTATTCTCTGTCGTATCTCGTAATCACTTGCTTTTAACAGGTATTCTTCGGTAAAGCCACAATATTCCATGAACCAGTGCACCTCATTACCTTTCAATCCAGTTAGAATCTCAACTATTCCCGTAGAATATTTTCTTTCTATCAATCGTTGAATACGTTCCTTTTCAAGCTTTTCTTTAAGTTTCTCATTTTGCTTAGCAAGCCAATCCTTTCCAAAACCTAATCCAGCGGTGGGTTTTGGTAAATCTACAAGACTAAGCTTATTCACCGATCTATTAAAGTAACCTCTAATTCGCTCTAGATCAATATCCTCCCTAGTCTTATGCAATTCAAGTTCCTTAAAACCCTTTAAAAATTTGTCGTAAGTTGAATACCAAACAAACTTTAACTCTTTCAAATCATAATCTCTAGGTTTCAGTTTAACTGTATAAAACATTGAATCTTTAGAATATTGACCCCAACTATAAATAATTAGTTTTTGGTAGCCCAACGAAGAAATACTTATTGTATCACCAATTGCAACAGACATCCTGAAATAGCCAAGCAAATCAGAAACAAAAGCCTCCCGCTGAGTCCTATTAATTATATGTGCCATTACAACAGGATAACCCGACACTTCATCTATCACTCTAAAACTTGCAATAGGTGTTGCATCCTGACACTTAACAAGGTGGGGCAAGACTAAAAGAATCAGAAAAAACAAGATTTGTACTCTTAACATCTTCAAATCCATCGATATTATATTTTCAAAAATAGTCGATAGAATGACACTTAAAATAATGCTCTTTTGATTTAACCAACTTTAACCACATTTGCTGATTACCACATCTCAGGATATTGAATATCTGATACTTAAAAATTTACAATTTGATTCATATGCTAAATAGAGCTAATCGAAATCCTAATACATAGTTTAAGTATGTACTGCTTTAGGTTTAAAAGTATAAATTTGTAAAAATTAAATATTGATGAACGATCTAAAATCAACTATTGAAGGGATTTGGGATGACCGAAGTTTACTTTTCGAGCCAAAATCAAAAGAGATAATAAGAAATGTAATTGAATTACTCGACAAAGGGAAATTACGAATAGCCGAACCTACTGACAAAGGATGGGTTGTGAACGAATGGATAAAGAAGGCTGTTATACTTTACTTCCCCATTCAAGAGATGAAGACAATTGAACTTGAGCCCTTTGAA
>Ga0209099_1003251_pt1 | contig 13372 bp, 11 predicted proteins | sample AD_JPNHW2_MetaG_FD_184430 | JGI IMG/M metagenome (GOLD analysis project Ga0209099, IMG submission 184430) | Active sludge microbial communities of municipal wastewater-treating anaerobic digesters from Japan - AD_JPNHW2_MetaG (SPAdes) (version 2) | ecosystem: Engineered > Bioreactor > Anaerobic...
CTGATCTCCTCCTCAAGGCTCCTCAGCTCTGTGAAGGCTTTAAGCGCCTCCTCCAGTACTGTTGTGGTGTCGGAGATCTTCATCTGCTGCTCAAGGTAGCCTATAGTCAGCTCGCGTGGCCGCTCAACGGATCCGGAGGTTGGGTCCTGCAGTCCGGCGATGATCTTCATCAGAGTCGATTTGCCGGCGCCGTTTCTGCCGGTGAGACCGATCCGTTCCTGCCGGGTAATAAGAAAAGAGACCTCGTCCAGAAGGACGAAGCTGCCGAAGAGCAGTGATACGTTGTTTACGGAGACCATCTGGCCGGATATATAAAACCGCAAATATATGCAAAATCATCCGGATGGGGGCAGGGGCGGATGGGGGTGGTGTTATACAATGCTGAATGGGCTACGCCCAATAAATTCCCCGTAGGGGATGAAGATTTGTATATGCACCCCACCATTGTATCATTGCCTGTAGGGCATTAAGCATTGTAATCAGCATGCCTTACCCCAAACAACCCAGGATACTCCATCTCACATTTTTCCGTTAATATTGCAGATAATACTGAAAGTCATGAAAAGCAAACCAACTCTCCGCTCTTTGCTGCTGCTCACATTGCCGCTGCTGATGATGCAGTCGTGCCGCAAGGATGATCCGGTAGACCCGTTCGCAGACAATACATACCTTGTCTCGAGCGAGGTTGAGATGATGAGAACGAAGGAGAATATCATCAGTGTCCTGACGCTGGCTGCCACCCAATACCAGGCTGCTGCAGAAATCATCCCCGACGTTGTAAGCGGGGTTAATGTTTACTCCGTCACCTACAACACTGAGTTCAAGGGAGCGCCTGTGGTTGCATCAGGACTGATCTGTACCCCGACTGCTCCCGGCACCTACCCGATTCTCTCGTTCCAGAACGGCACCAACACACTGCACTCTGCGGCTCCTACAGCTGATCCGCAGAATCTTGGCTACCAGATGATTGAGTACATAGCGTCAGCTGGTTATGTTGTTATATTACCGGATTACCTCGGATTCGGTGCATCCAGTTCCTTGGTGCATCCATACCTGCACAAGGAGTCGACTGTGCAGAGCGTGCTTGACATGCTTCGGGCCGTGGCCGAGTTCGATGAAGATGTTGCAAAAGATATCTCGGTCACCACCAACTGCTACCTGCTGGGATATTCCCAGGGGGGCTGGGCAACAATGGCATTGCTCCGGGCATTAGATGAGGACTATTCGTCAGAATTTACAGTGAAAGCCGCATCATGCGGGGCCGGGCCATATGACCTGAGATACTTCAACACTGCAGTGACCGGACTGACAGAGTATCCCATGCCGGTATTCCTCGGATGCATAGCCAATGCCTACACAACCTATGATCTTTATCCCAATGAACTGACCGATATGTTCAACAGTCAGTATGCATCAGCAATACCCGGTCTCTACGACGGCAAACACTCATCTGAACTGATAAACAGCCAGCTTACAACAAGCATATCAGGACTATTCACTGCTGAGTATCTCTCTGGCGCCGAGAGCGATCAGAAGTACCTGGGTGTTCGTAATGCGCTGAGCGACAATAGCATTTATGGATGGGATTGCGATGTGCCGCTCCTCCTGATGCACGGCACAGCTGATAGTTATGTTATGCCTGCAATCTCACAGAGTCAGTACGATATGATGATTGGTTCGGGTACGAGTCCGCTTACCTGCTTTTATGTAACGCTGAACGGGCTGGATCATTCACAGGCTTCGGTGCCGGCATTGCTTGCAGGATATGAGTTTTTCAAGACATACAGGTAGAAAAGGGTGGGAAGAAAGAAACAGTTGCCCATACTAAGGGGCGTCACGATTACGGATATAGGCTCAGAAGGCAACGCTATCGCGAAGGTCGATGACATGGTGCTCTTCGTGCCGGGAATGGTTCCCGGCGATGTGGTTGATGTCCGTGTCACAAAAAAGAAGAAGAGGTACATGGAAGGGGTTGCGCTGGAGGTTATTACCCCTTCGCCCGGCAGGGCAGAACCGCCATGCAGGCATTTCGGGGTGTGTGGAGGATGCCGTTGGCAGCATCTTCCGTATGACCGGCAGCTTTTTTACAAGGCGAAACAGGTGACAGACAACCTGACGCGGATTGGGCATATTAATATCGGGCAGGTTGACCCGATCCTTGGTTCTGAGAAGATTTACGGCTACCGGAACAAGCTTGAATTCACTTTTTCCAAGAGGCGATGGATGACACGGGAGGAGATCGGGACAGAGGCAGTAGTGACTGAGCCTGCCCTCGGATTTCACATCCCGGGAATCTTTGACAAGGTGCTTGACATCAAAGAATGCCTCCTGATGTCAGAGCCGGCAGATACTATCCGTAATGAGGTCAGAAAATACGCGCTCGAGAAGCGGCTGCCCTTCTATGATTTCAGGGAACACAGCGGATTCCTCCGCAACATGATCGTCAGGAAATCCTCAACAGGTGAGGTTATGGTCGTCCTCGTGACAACCGATGCCTTACCCGGTGAGCGGGACCTGCTGCTTGGGTTCCTGACCGAAAGGTTCCCGGAAATCACTTCGCTGTATAGCATAATAAATACCAAGAGGAACGATAGTATCTCCGACCTGCAGCCGGTTCATATGGCCGGAAGCATGTTCATCACAGAGGTGATGGACGGACTTCGATTCAGGGTTGGCCCGAAGTCGTTTTACCAGACAAACAGCGGCCAGTCGGTGAGGTTGTACGGGATTGTGAAAGAGTTCGCGCAGTTGACCGGCAGGGAGAATGTTTATGACCTGTATACCGGTACCGGCACTATCGCGTGTTACCTGGCATCGCAGGCTGAGGGGGTGACGGGGATAGAGTATATTGAGGAGGCGGTGGCTGACGCCCGGGTCAACGCTGTTGAGAACGGAATTTCGAACGCCTTTTTCATTGCGGGCGACATAAAGGATACCCTTACTGATGAGCTTTTCCTCAGGCGCGGGAAGCCTGATGTTATAATCACTGATCCGCCACGGGCCGGCATGCACGCCGATGTGGTAAACGCTATGCTGCGCTCGGGCGCTGACAGGATAGTGTATGTCAGCTGTAATCCGGCCACACAGGCACGCGACATCGGGATCCTTTCAGCAGTGTACGATGTGGCGCGCATCACCCCGGTCGATATGTTCCCGCATACCTTCCATGTGGAGAATGTGGCGCTGCTGGTGAAAAATGCCCGGACTGGTTAAGTCAGAATAATGTAAACAGTCATGAGTTTAAAAGAGAATCAGAATTTTGTAAAGTATCCAATGTTTTTATATTTTTGCCCCTCTGTTGAAAACCGGGCAGATTACATTTACCGGTGAACAACAAGACAAAATAGTGTTTTTTGGAGCGATGGGTGAGAGGCTTAAACCAGCAGTTTGCTAAACTGCCGTACGGGTAACCGTACCGGGGGTTCGAATCCCCCTCTCTCCGCTGAAGTCAAAGCAGGCCGGGATACAGATAGTAACCGGCCTTTTTTTTTTGAGCTGGCCCGGATGAGCCAACACATAAATGCTGACCATGATATCAGGAAGACATGCGGGTATTCAAGTCCTCCCCGGGCAACCATTGACAATGCCCTTGATGAATTCCTATATTTGCATTAATACTGTCTGGAAGGGGGAGTGCTAATGACCGGTTCTGATGAAAAGGATGCTCTCTTCCATATTCAGCGGACTGTACAGTCTCGAAACCAGGAGTTTCCTCCTGTTCTTCCTCCTCTGCAAATACCGGTTCCGCCATTTCACAGAGCCGGAGATCAGCCGGTACCAGGCCAGACAGATCCGCCAGATCACAAAATACGCTATCAGACATTCGCAGTTTTTCCACAATCACTACAAGGACTGTGACCTGACCTATTTCACAAATCTCCCCACTGTCAACAAGAAAATCATGATGGACAACCTGACTGACTACAATACAGTCGGATTGACCCGGGAGGAGATAATAAACTTTTGCCTGGAAGTTGAGAAATCGAGGGACTTTTCCCGCCGACTGAACGGACTGAATGTTGGCATGTCGTCCGGCACCAGCGGCAACAAGGGAGTGGAGATCCTGACAAGGCGCGAGGAGATGTACATGAAGGCGGCCCTGTTTGCCCGTTTTCATTTCCCGAGGAAGGAGAAGCTGAACCTCGCATTTATCCTCAGGGTGAGCTCCCCTGCTTTCAACCTGAATATTCTGGGCCACAGGATGACTTACATAAGCCAGTTGGATTCGACGGAGGAGGTGAATGATCAGTTGCAGCGGCTTCAGCCGAACGTCATCTCGGCACCGCCATCGATGCTTAAGATAATCGCCAGGGAAGTCGAAGCCGGAAGACTTTCGGTCTCGCCGGAGCGGTTAGTCTCCTATGCGGAGATCCTTTATCCCGACGTGAAAAAGTACCTGTCCGACGTGCTTCACTGCCCGGTACATGAGATCTACAAATGCACCGAGGCACCGATGGCAATCACGTGCAAATACGGCAACCTGCATATCAATGAGGACCTGGTAATGGTTGAGACGTTTAATAACGACGGATCGGAGACCAGTTCCGGACAGCCATGCAACAGGCTGATAGTCACCGATCTCCACAAAAAATCACAACCCATTATCCGCTATGAGCTTAATGATATCATTACCATAAGTCCTGAAAAATGCCGGTGCGGTTCGAATTTCAGGGTCATTCAATCCATCCAGGGCAGGGCCGATGATCTTTTCTGGGCCAGGAACACAGAGAGCAACAAATGGCAACCCATTTTCCCGGATTATATAAGCAGGGCGATAATATCATCGTCGGAGGAGATTGATGAGTACCAGGCCACACAGGACTCCCCGGAACATGTACTGGTGAGGATAAAACTGAAGGATGATGCGAATCCTGAAGAATTTGACAGGGGCGTAATAGCAGAGTCGGTTAAGGATGTTTTTTCAAAGTACAAATGCAATCTGCCTGAGGTATCGGTTGAATTCGGAAGCCCGGAATCCGGCAAAAATTCAGGAAAGCTTGTCAGAATCAGAAGGAGATTTGAGGTTAATGAGTAATATGATTACATCAGAAGGTTCAATCATTGATCCGGCAGCATTGATGGAATTCGCAGAAATCCCGGATTCGGCCTGTGATCCTGGTGAGAGGGGAAGGATTGACTTCCTCAGCTCAGATAAACTTTCCAGAATAAAAAAGGAATCAGACAACAATGAATGACCTGGCGGGAAATAAAAGGATCGAGTCGCTCGATGTGCTGAGGGGACTCGCGCTGATACTGATCATTTTCTTTCATTCATCGATCTATAATTTTGCCAATATCCATAAAATCGATTTTGAAGACCCTCCGCTACTTATTATTATAATGAGTTTCATGGCTCTCTGGGGAGGAATTTTCATCATTTACTCCATGGTTGTTAATACAATTATGTTGTCGCGAAGGAGCGAAGGGAGTCTGATATTCAAACCTTTCCTGTATGTTGTGATTGCCGGGCTGATCTATGTAATCATCCATTATCTGCTAAACATTTTCCTTGGCCGGTGGAATATCGATTTCATCAACAACATGCCTGATCTGACGGTTGTGGCCGCTTCACTGAGGGATTCGAAGCTGGAGTTCCCTGGTTATACCAAATATTTCGAGGGATCATCGCTGTCCACCATCGCCTTCAACCTGATTCTGCTTACCCCGGTCTTATTCCTGCTGTTGAAACATATCAGGAAGGAAAGAACCCAATACCTGCTCCTGGGTCTCTCCATAGCGCTTATAATGATCCTCTCCTTTGCCAGGATCTCGATTTTTCCGTCGTTTGAACGGGCTGTTGAATCGCGTCACTTTCTGGCAGCAACCTTTTTCAGTTTTACCATAGCCAATCCATATCCGCTTCTGCCTTATTCGGCCTATGGCCTTACCGGCATGATGATCGGGCTCATGGCATATCATGGCAGGAGGAGGTTGCTGAAACTTTATGCGTTGCCACTGGGTACGCTGTTCTGTGTCTATGGACTGGCCGGAATGACAGAGTTTGACAAGTCAATCTCAAGGCCAGATTTTTTCTGGTATTTCAAGACAAATTTTGAACTGGGGTTCTTCATTTTGCTAATTGTAACCGCACTGCTGACGCAGGCGAAGAATAATCGGCTGCTGACCCGCATGGCACTCCTGAAGTGGTTCAGCAGGGTCAGCCTGACGATATACCTTCTGGAAACAACAACATCGGAGCTGTTCAGGGTGCTCTGGTTTCACGTTGTCCCCGGTTGGGATCAGACCATCAACGGGTGCTTCCTCTTTGGCGGGATGAATGTGTTGTTGTGGAGTATAATATTATTCTTCTGGCAAAAAGCAGGATTCCTGTGCAGCCTCGAATATTTCTGGGTGAAGATGTTCGGGAGGCTCGGGAAGCAATCGACAAAGATGGATTTCATCCGATAGATTTTTTATTGGTACAGGCCGGAAAATTCCGCAAATCGTGTGACCCGGAGAATGTCCTTCAAATCATGCATGACGGGGCAGACCCTTCAAATCATGCATGACGGGGCAGACCCTGCAAATCGTGTATGCCTGAGAAGGACACAGGGCCTTTTGATTCTAAATTCTGATAAGAGCTATCGGGCACATAAGCTTTCTGTGCAGTTACGAAGGTGCGGAGAGTGAGCGGCCGGGGTGCCGGCAATACAGCTCCGCCAAAGAGAATGTGAATATCGGTAGCCTCAATCCCTGCCGTAAAACATCAATTTCGTCCTGCCACCAGCCCCCTTATACCATAAAAGTCCCCTTCAACACCCCTTAACCAACAGAGCAAGAGCTTCGCCCTGCAGGCGGAAACCCCCAGCCAGGGCCATCCCGGGAAATCCGCCAAGCCGAGATTAAATTTCCATTAAAAAAAACTGCCGGAGATTAAAACCGGATTAAAATTATTATATAAATTTGCATCGGTTTAGTGATACAAAACCGGAGACATTCTTAAAAATTACAACAGAACCAAATTTTAAACAGAAATGAAAAACAAACTTTTCTTAGCAATCGCTACAGTTGCTGTAGCTGCCCTGATGGCAAGCTGCGCTAAAGTTCCCCAGGAAGCTCTTGACGCTGCAAAAGCTGCTCTCGAAACAGCAAAAACAGCTCAGACTGATGTTTACTTCCCGGCTGAATTCGCTGGTCTGAATGACTCACTCACCGTCATGCTTCAGAACATCGAAACACAGAAGTCGAAGTCAGCAAAGGATTTCAAAGCTATCAAGGTTGCCGCTGAAGGTATCGCTCTCAAAGCAGCTGAACTGTCAGGCAATGTAGAAGCCAAGAAAGCAGAAGTTAAGGCTGAAGCCGAAACTATGATGACCGGTGCCAAAACCCTCCTCGATGAGGCTAAGGCTCTCCTTCTCAAGGCTCCCAAAGGCAAGGAAGGCAAAGCAGTTGTAGAAGAAATGAAGAACGAACTGACCGTCCTCGAGACCTCTCTCACCGACACTCAGACTCTCTTCGACGGCGGCAGCAACTACATGGAAGTTGTTGACAAAGTAAAAGCAGCTACCGAAGGCATCAACGGCATCATCGCCGAGCTGAAGGCAGCAATGGAAAAAGCCGGTATCAAAATCTAACCGTACCGTTTAACTAATAAAAGGATCCCCGGGCCTGGTCCCGGGGATTTTTTTAACTTCGCGCCCATGAAGAGAGGATCCCTGACAAACATTATAGTTTACGCTATCGTCGGCATCGTGCTTACCATCATCGGAGTGCTGGTTTTCAGGGCCCTTGTGCCCGAGCCGCCGCTGCCCGAGGTGGAACAGGCCCGCGCCGCAATTGCCAGGGCCAGGGATCTGCAGTCGGAGATCTATTCACCTAAACTTTTCCGCGAGGCGAAAAATAACTATGACTCAGCTATGGCCGTATGGCGAAGCGAAAACGACCGTTTCATACTGGCACGCGATTACGAGCGGGTCATACAGTTCGCGGAGATAGCTCAGAAGAAGGCCGAAGACGCCTCACGTAACACCATTTCAAGGTCGAAAAGCCTCAAAAGCAACCTCGAGAGCGAAATCACCCGCCTTAACCACGAGATGGCAACGTTCGAAAAGATCTTCCTCTCGATGCCGCTCCCTCAGGATGTCAAAAAGAAACATGCCCGCGGAAAACTTCTCATCAAGGAGGCGGGAATCGACTTTAAAAAAGAGCGCTACGTCGACGGAAACGTCAAGATCACCGAAGCAAACGAGTATATATCAGGTACTTACAATTTAGCCAGGAAAAATCTCGAGGAATACTTCAAACACTACGACAACTGGCAGGACTGGGCCGATGAGACAATTACCGAGAGCAAAAGGAGCGGATCATACGCAATTCTCGTGGAAAAGATTCCGGCGCAGCTTCACCTGTACCAGGGAGGCAAAAAGAAGTATACCTTTGAGGCAGAATTCGGAAGCAACTGGCTGGGTGACAAGAAAAGCAGGGGAGACATGGCTACGCCGGAGGGAAAATACACTGTTACGAAGAAGCTTTCCGGAGGCTCGACTAAATATCATAAAGCCCTGTTAATCAACTATCCGAACAAGATTGACGTGCAGGAATTCAACGAGAGGATAAGGAACGGACAGCTCCCGGCCGATGCCAGCATCGGCGACCTGATTGAGATTCACGGCGAGGGCGGCAAGGGAGGTAACTGGACACAGGGATGCGTCGCCCTGAAAAACTCTGACATGGACATGTTATTCAAATATGTTTCAAAAGGAACACCGGTGACGATCATCGGTTCAACATTAACCCTTGAGGAGTTTTTCTCCTCGCGAGAAAATAGTGATCATGGAAGAGCAGAGTGAAAATTTGCCGGAAAATGCTGCAGGAGGCAGCTCCACGGCATTAAACAAGTGGTTTAACCAGACGGTTAATTTCATCAAGACTCACCGCTGGGCGCGCCGAACCCTTGTCTCCGAGGTGATAGTACTGCTGTTGCTGTTCATCTTTTCTGTACCCGTTTATATTGGTCCTGCGATGCAGCATTCGTGGGGAAAGAATCGCGCCGAGTGCAGGCCTGACTCGTCGCTGCTTGATAACAGGGCAATCAGGAGGCAGATATCTGCCACGAAGAACGAGTTAACCCGCCTTCAAAGGAGGCTGGCTTCGTTTGTCCCAACACAGACTTACCTTGTGATCAACACCGTTGACAACAGGTTCCTGCTATACAGGAACAGGCAGCTGGTGCGCGAAGGGTACTGCTCGTCAGGCAGTTACACGCTCCTCAAAACCGAGGAGGGTGATAAGGAGTGGATTTTCAAGACTCCGCGTGGCAGGCTGAGTATCCAGGGAAAGATAACCAACCCGGTATGGCGGAAGCCGGACTGGGCGTTCGTGGAGGAGGGTCTGCCTATACCGGGTCCGAGTGATCCGTCGAGGTATGAGTTTGGCGTGCTGGGCAAGTATGCAATGAGTCTCGGCGACGGTTATCTTATTCACGGGACGCTGTACCAGAGGCAGCTCGGGATGCCCGTGACGCACGGATGCATAAGACTAGGCGATGAGGACCTCGAGGCGGTATTCAGCTCGCTGAGTGTGGGATCTCGAGTTTACATTTACTGACAAGAACTGAAGCGATGAACCGGGAAAGAAAAATCTGGCTGATAATTGCTGCTTCTCTGCTGGCAATTTTCATCATCTATTATCTGGTGATGTCGGTTTCGGCTGTCAGCCGTACCGTGAATGATTTTGACAATGCGTATTTTGCTTCGCTGGAGCAGAAGGAGGGAGACACGATAAACCTGTGTGCCATCCCGGGATATATCGATATGATACGTGACAAGGCCTTCCTGAGTTCTCAGGTGAAGCTGGCCGAGTCGGACTCGGTGGGTTTGCTGATCAATGTTCGCGACAGCGTGATTCAGCTGCTGATCAAGGGATTGCCGGTGCGAACGGTGGAGATTGACGAGTATGATGTCTCGCCGTTTTTTCATCGTGCAAACCAGGAGGCCATTTACAGTATGCTCTCTGCGCCGCTGAACATAACAGGTATGCAGGCCACCTTCATGAAGAATCCGGTTAGTGTGAAGATTGCTCCCAGGGATACGTCGCAGGCGGTGGAGAGTGTAAAGCCTGACACCACTGATTTCGAGGCGGTATTTTACACGCTGGATACTGACCGTAATATCCGGTTCTTCTTTGAGCAGCAGGAAGATACCATTGGTGCTGACCGGCGGGCGAGGTTCTTTTTCGATCTGAAGGACAGGATGAGGAATGCTTCCGTGACGATGAAGGCTGTCACGAGGCTGAAGACCCCGCCGTATGTGCCGTATATCAAGATCTGGATTCCCAAGGCTGAGGCGAAGATCATTTACCGGGCCATTCCGCGGGAGGGGATGATAGTTCTGACGCAATAGCGTATCATACGCCTCAGGAGCTGACATTTTTGATGCGAAATTTTTAATGCACAATTCCCAAAAAAGTGTACTTTTGCACCGTTTTAAAACCGGTCTGTAGCTCAGATGGTAGAGCAGCTGACTCTTAATCAGCGGGTCCAGGGTTCGAGTCCCTGCAGACCGACCAGGAATAAATCAGAAGGGAGCCGCACAGGCTCCTTTTTTTGTTTGGCTCAGATGGCAGAGCATCCCGGATCCGCCAGCCGGCGGATCGGGAGGGTCCGGGGTTCGAGTCCCTGCAGACTGACCAGGAAAGAAAGAGGCTGCCCGGGTTAGCCGGGGCAGCCTCTGCCATCAAAAATTCCTATTGTAGACTGAAAAATCCTCTAGAAAGACAGCTGGAAAGTCAGCGGTGCTACAGGTGTTATCTCACCTGTCTGGAAGGGGAAATTCAGATAATACTTACCGGTGTATTCAGCAAGTGTTCCAACAAAAAGATATGCATTCTTGTAGAGCAGTTCAGGACGGTCCACGTTGTCGATTGTGACTTCCCACAGGCCGTCACCGTCAATGTCTGCCACAGTTATGTCACCTACCGGTTTGGTAAGGTCACCCGTTGAGGGGTTGGTATTGGCTGAGAGGAACACCTTCCCGACGACGCCCGGCTTGAAGTCATAGTAAGCCACGAAGCCGATGTTCCCCGGTCCGCCTGTTGTGCAAACCCAGTCGCTGTTGTTGAGGTAGCTCTTGAATGCTATCACAAGCTCAGGCTGCTCATCGCACTCTATGTAGCAGAACGTCACGTTGCTTATTCCTGCCGGCTTGCCGCTCGCATTGGCAGGCGCGGTCAGGTTGACATCACCCAGGGTGCCACCCTCATAAAAATAAACGTTGGCTGAATTTCCGCCTTTCACGATAACTGCGCCAACCTTGTAGTATTTGTCGCCGATCTTAATGCAATCAGTTGCGTTAAAGGAGAGAGTCTTCCCGTCTGAAGTGACCATAAGCCCTTCCGGGAACGCACTTTTGAAATTGCCAAAGTCCACTTTTTCTCCGCAGTAGTCAAAGTAGGCCGGGTCATTCTTGAAGAACATTCCCACTTCTGCACAGGTCCTGTTCCCTCCGTTGTTGGCTCCGGGAATAATAAACGGAGCAACACCAGCCGGTGTGGCCGGACCACTTGGATCTTCAGACAGTGATGATTTCGCCATCACGTCAAATTCGGTCGCATCGGTCTTGTCACAGGAAACGAATGCGATTCCCATGATAAGGATAAGTGCCAAAAGGTTCAGTTTTTTCATACGCATAAAGTGTTTGGTTTAATATTCACTGTCAGCATAACACAACAATAAGCATATGGTTGTGAAGATATGATGAAGAAACCTGATTTTTTGACGAATGGCGGTGCGAATAGTTTTTGATTAGTCGGCCGGAACATCTAATTTTAAATGATTTAAATACTGCAGAGCGATGAAGAGGACTATTGCGATTTTTACACTGATTTTTTTGGTAGCTGCACTGGCCGGACAGCAGCAGGAGAGACCGGCAAATCTCTCCGGGAAACCGCAGGCGGAGATTGCCGGCATCCCTTGCCAGATGGAAGAACTTACTTCTCCGCAGTTTGCTGAAGCTGTGGAGCTGTCCGGCGGCGTCTGCGTCATCCCGATAGGGATAATAGAAAAACATGCAACCCATCTTCCCCTGGGGACAGACCTCTTTGAGGCGAGGGCCTCAGTCATAAGGGCGGCAGAAAAGGAGTACGCCGTTGTTTTCCCGCCATACTATGTGGGGCAGATATTTGAGGCAATGCACCAGCCAGGGACCATCGCCTACAGCAACGACCTGATGTGGCAGATGCTTGAGGAGACCTGCCGGGAACTCTCGCGTAACGGGCTGAAAAAGATTGTCCTTTTCAACGGCCACGGCGGAAGCACTTACTTCCTGAACTACTTCTGCCAGTCGCAGCTCGCCGCGAGGAAAGATTACATCGTTGTGCTCTTCCAGGGCGGGCCCGACGAGGCTATGGACCGGCAGATCAGCAGCCTGAAGAAGTCTAAGCTTGACGGTCATGCAGGAGAGGAAGAGACCTCTATGATGTACTTGATCCGTCCTGACCTGGTTGACACGGAAGCTATGGGCAAAGAGTCGGGGCTGAACCAGGGTAGGCTTAACGCCATGCCTCACGCATTTGCAGGGATCCACTGGTATGCCAGGTATCCCAACCATTTCGCTGGTGATGTGCTCCAGACAAACCGCGAGCTGGGAGAGCTCCTGATAACCAGGGATGCGGTTCAGCTGGCGGAGCTTATCCGGTACCTGAAGAACAACAGCACTATTGAAGAGCTTCATAAAGAGTTTTACAACAGGGCTGAATACCCTCTGAAAAATAACTGAGATGAAAAGAAGAAAATTCGTTATTTCAGCAGCATCGGCGATTCCTGCCATCACGCTTTTCCCAGCCGATCTCTCCGGGATGACCAGGGAGACAGCCCGGGGCAAGATAGAGAAGAGATCTCTCGGCAGGACAGGCGAGATGCTTTCGTTCATCGGATTTGGAGGAATCGTCGTAATGAATGCAACTCCTGACGATGCATTCGCAAGGGTAAGGATGGCGATCGATGCCGGGGTAAACTATTTCGACGTTGCCCCGTCATATGGCGATGCTGAGATCAAGCTGGGTCCGGCACTTGAACCGTTCCGGAAAGAGGTTTTTCTTGCCTGCAAGACCACTGAAAGAACGAAGGAAGGGGCGCGCAGGGAGCTTGAGCAGTCACTGAAGAACATGCGTACCGGCCACTTCGATCTCTACCAGCATCATGCGGTCACCACACTTGAAGATGTTGACACGCTGCTGGGACCCGGAGGAGCGATGGAGACATTCCTTGAAGCCAGGAAGGAGGGGAAGATCAGGTTCATCGGTTTCTCTGCCCACTCGGTTGAGGCTGCCATGGCGCTTATGGAGAGGTTTGACTTTGATACGATCCTTTTCCCGTTCAATTATGCTACCTGGAATGCCGGTAACTTCGGGCCGCAGGTTATGGCCAGGGCAAAGG
>Ga0209099_1003253_pt1 | contig 13366 bp, 11 predicted proteins | sample AD_JPNHW2_MetaG_FD_184430 | JGI IMG/M metagenome (GOLD analysis project Ga0209099, IMG submission 184430) | Active sludge microbial communities of municipal wastewater-treating anaerobic digesters from Japan - AD_JPNHW2_MetaG (SPAdes) (version 2) | ecosystem: Engineered > Bioreactor > Anaerobic...
TGCTTTCCGGTTGGGCGAATCCACGGAACTCTGCGACATGTGCACCTGAAAAACTCATACGCGCGAATGCTCTTGGAAATTCTGTAACGCATTCCAGGATTTCGCAGTTGTAGTTGGCAAGGCTTCCGCGGACGGAACGAACGTATTTTAGGAATTCAGAATGTCCATGAGCTGGTGTCCCAAGAGATCCGCGAAAGGCGAAATCTTCGGTTAGAAGTGTTCCAACATTTTCGTCGCCGGAGTTCCAGATTCGCGCGTAAAACTGTTCAACCAAAGGGTGAGTGCTCATCAAATCTCCGAGTCAAATGTGCGGCCTAACGAGAGGAGTTAACCGGCGTTGCCGAAGCGGCGCGGTGAGAGGAGACGGGAATTCCAGAATGATCGTGAGAGAAGTGATGCACAGAGGCAACGTCCGGGTTGAACGATTGGTTAGGCCCCTGTTGAGGAGCTAAATAGGTCAATTGGAATTACCTGATTCAGCGTACGCGATGCACTCTTTGAGAAACTTTCTTTGAGATTCGGAAATCGACACCAAACCAAGTTTAATTTTAGCAAACTCAAGCACTTTTTTATGTTGTTTGCAATTTGATTTGAAAGACCATGTCGCAGCACCGATGACAAGCATTTTGTTAATATTATCCTTGGGGAGTTCGTGACCGACATATACAAATATCTTTTCAAGAAACAGTGTATCGCCAGTAGCAAGAAAGCTAGCCCACCATATATCAAGTTTTGTTGGATCAACCCTGCTGTCGTCTGATACATACATGGCTAAAGGAGACTTACCTGCGATAATCTCTTTAGCTTTATCACCAAACACGCTATCTGCGATAGGCCATCCATATGTTTGTGAAGCGCGGGCAATCATGACCGCTACAAGTAAATCAGCCCCATTTTTCGATCCCTCAAGTTTATTTTGAAACTGAATGGCTCTTTTCTGAAATATCTGAAATGCATTCTCCGAAGGGGACAAATAGAAGCTAGACATCTGATTGTCGAATTCATCGAGATCATTCACCGCGGCAGAATGTCCCCAAAGGCAGCTAACAAGTAGGAGAGCAACGGCGAATGTTTTCATGTGTGAGGGCCTAACGAGAATTGGGCGATCCGCATTCATTGGCTGGCGGTTCGCCTAGATGGGTAAGTGGGAAGGGGGTTGTGGACACGGGATGGATTCGTTCGATCTGGATGGGCGAACTGATTGACGGACTTGACGGGCGAAAAATAAGCGATAGATTATGATTACACAAGCAGAACAGGTTGAAGGATCGGTCCGGATTTTACCGCGTTAGGCGGTGTGGGTTCCAGGGAGAAATAGGTATGCTTCATCCGGATAGGCAGACCATGGAATCACGGACGGAGCCAGTCGAAGGCCGGGCGCCGAAACTGCTGGACCGGTTGAGGGGGTGTCTTCGCGCCAGGCACTACAGTCTCCGGACGGAGGAGGCCTACGCGGATTGGGTCCGGCGCTACGTGCTCTTCCATGGGAAGCGTCATCCTCGGGACATGGGCCCGGTCGAGATCCAGGCCTTCCTGACCCACCTGGCGGTGGACCGCCATGTCTCCCCGTCCACGCAGAACCAGGCCAAGTCCGCGCTGCTGTTCCTCTACCGCGAGGTGCTCCGGGTGGAGCTGCCCTGGCTCAAGGAGATCGTCCAGGCCAAGCAGAATCCGCGTCTCCCGGTGGTCCTGACGCAGGGGGAGGTGCGCTCCGTCCTGGACCAGATGGAGGGCGTCATGCTGCTGGTGGCCCGGATGCTGTACGGCACGGGGATGCGGCTGATGGAAGTGCTGAGCCTCCGGGTGAAGGACGTGGACTTCGAGAGGCGGGAGGTTGTCGTGCGCAGCGGGAAGGGGGGCAAGGACCGGATGACCATGCTCCCCGAGTCCCTGGTCAAGCCGCTGCAGGCCCATCTCGAGCGGGTGAAGGCGGTCCACGAGCGGGATCTCCTGGAAGGTTTCGGGGAGGTCCATCTTCCCGACGCCCTGGCGGAGAAGTTCAAGGCGGCCCCCCGGGCCTGGGGCTGGCAGTGGGTCTTCCCGTCCGCCCTGCGCTCCCCGGATCCCCGCAGCGGGGTTGTCCGCCGGCATCACCTGCACGCAGAGAGCGTCCAGAAGGCCGTCCGGCTCGCGGCCCGGGCCGCGGAGCTGGCCAAGCCGGTCTCGCCCCACGTGCTGCGCCACTCCTTTGCGACGCACCTCCTCCAGAACGGCTACGACATCCGGACGGTCCAGGAACTGCTGGGACACAAGGACGTGGAGACGACGATGATCTACACCCACGTCCTCAACCGGGGCGGACGCGGGGTCGTGAGCCCTCTGGACCAGGTCTAGGCAGGGCCGTCGCCGCGGGAGCTGCGCGGCCGCCCTCCGCCGTGCGACTCGGAACGGGTCCCTGGACAGCCGAAGGGCCGGCATGCGCCGACCCTCGGAAGTGGTGGCTGGATGCGGACTCGAACCGCAGACCTAGGGATTATGAGACCCTCGCTCTAACCACCTGAGCTACCCAGCCGGGAACCCACAGTCTATCGAGTTTCAGCGCCGAGGTCCACGCTGGATTTTGGCCTGGCCAGGACCTTTTCATAGAGCGCTTCGTACTGGTCGATGACGGGTCCTTCCGCGAAGGTCGTCAGGGCGCGCTCCCGGGCCGCGGCTCCCATGGACCTCCGCAGGCCGCAGTCCTTCAGGAGCTCAAGGGCGTCCGCGGCCATGGCGTCCGTGTCCCCCATGGGCTCCAGGTAGCCGTCCACGCCGTGGCGGACCACTTCCGGAAGCCCGCCGACCCGGCTCGCGATGACGGGGACCTGGTGCGCCATGGCCTCCAGGGCCGCCAGGCCGAAGCTCTCCGTGGACGAGGGCAGGAGGAAGACGTCGGAGCAGGCCAGGACGGTGCCGATGTCCAGCTGCTTGCCGGTGAAGCGGACCGCGCCGGCGAATCCCCGCTGCCGGGCGTAGGTCTCCGCCTCGGCGCGGTCCGGGCCGTCCCCCACCATGACCAGCTTGGCGGGATGGGCGGCCAGGACCTTCTCGAAGACCCGCATCACGTCCAGCACCCGCTTCACGGGCCTGAAGTTCGAGATGTGGACCAGGATGGGGGAGGCGCAGGGTGCCAGCCAGGATCGGCAGTCGGGGCGCTCCCCCGCGGGGGGGGCGACGAAGTTGGGGATCACCTCGATGGGGCGGTCCACCTGGAAGGTCCGGCAGGTCTCGCGGCGCAGGAACTCCGACACGGCGGTCACCGCGTCGCTGGCCCGGATGGCCAGCCTCACCATGGGCAGGTAGCTGGGATCCGATCCCACGACGGTGATGTCCGTGCCGTGGAGCGTGGTGACGATCTTGAGCTTGCCGTCCGTCGCCATGCGCGCGAGCAGGGCCGCGGACGCGTGGGGGATGGCGTAGTGGGCGTGCATGATCTCGAGTCCGTGGTTGCTGGCCACGTCGGCCATCTTGGAGGCCAGGGCGATGGAGAAGGGTTCCGCCTCGAAGAGCGGGTAGGGGCTGGCCGTCACCTCGTGGAACAGCACGCGGTCCTCGAACCCGAGCAGCCGGGGCGGAACGGACGGGCTGAGCAGGTGCACTTCGTGTCCCCGCGCGGCCAGGGCCTTCCCCACTTCGGTGGCCACGACGCCCGATCCTCCGAAGGTCGAGTAGCAGGAAATGCCGATGCGCATGTCGCCTCCACGCCATAGCCAGTGTCCCGAACTCCCGGGAACGTCTATCATGAGCAGAACGAAGGAAGTTGCCTATGCCGATCATCATCGTGCTCGTCCACTGGGGGATCGAAGTCCTGATCCTGATGGTGGTCCTCTCGAGCATCCTGTCCTGGTTCCGACCCGATCCCCGCAATCCGTTCGTGAAGCTCCTGAACGCCGTCGTCGATCCCATGCTCCACCCCATCCGGGCGATCCTTCCCGCGGCGGGCGGCATGGACTTCAGTCCCGTGGTCGCGATCCTCATCCTCTGGTTCCTGCAGAGGCTGCTGGCCGGCGGAATCCCCAGCTGAGGTGTCCATGAAATTCACCCCGCTCGATATCCAGCGCCGAGAATTCGAAAAGGCCTTCCGGGGCCTCAGCGAAACGGAAGTGAGGGCCTTCCTCCACGAGATCGCCGCGGAGTGGGAGGAGATCGTCCACGAGAACCAGAAGCTCCGGGACGAGCTCGTGGACACCCGGGAGCGCCTGCAGCAGTACCAGGACCAGGACCGCATCTTCCGGGAGACGCTGCTCCACGCCCAGAAGACCAAGGAGGAGCTGCTGGAGGCCGCCAACCGCGAGAAGGCCCTGATCCTGAAGGAGGCGGACTTCAAGGCCGACGAGATCATCCGGGAAGCCCAGAACCGCATGGCGGAGATGGAGGCCCAGCTCCGCAACCTCAAGCTGGAGCGGGTCCGGTTCCTCCAGGAGATCGACACGCTGATGGCCCGGACACGGCGGTTCCTCCAGGAGGAGGCGCCGGAGATCTTCCCGCCCACGGAAGCCACCCGGAAGCTGGACGACCGGGAAGCCGCCCTGCTGGACCAGATGGCGGCCCCCCCGGCGTCGCCGGCGGGCTGAAACCATACGGAACACGCCTCGGCCGGCAGGTGTCGCCGAGGACGCCTTCCGTGGGGTGGTTCCCTCAGCCCAGGCCCAGCAGGCCCCTGGCCTCGGCTTCCATGCAGTCCAGGAAGCCGGGCGTGGTGCAGCTCTGGAGGTAGACCTTCAGCTTGGGCTCGGTGCCGCTAGGCCTGAACGCCGCGAAGGCGCCGCTCTCCAGCCGGAACTTGAGCACGTTGCTGGCCGGGATGGGCTGGGCGATGTCCCGGCGGTCCGGGCGGTCGAGGATGCGGTCCACCGTGTCGTCCGGCTGGTGCCACTCGCCGCTGGCGAAGTCCTCCCAGGAGACGACCCGTTCCCCGGCGAAGGTCCTGAGGCCCGCGTCGCGAATGCGGGCCATGGCCTCGGCGAAGCGCTTCGCGCCGCCGGGACGGGGGTCCTCGAGGTTCACCAGCCGGTTGTGGAAGGTCCCGATGCGCTTCTGGAGCGCCTCCACGGCCTCCAGGAGGCCCAGGCCCATGGCCTTGTAGTGGCCGATCATCTGTCCCACGACGACGGAGGCCGTGACGCCGTCCTTGTCGCGGAGGTCGTTGGAGAGCAACATGCCGAAGGATTCCTCGGCGCCGAAGGCGTAGGGCTCGCCCAGCTCCACCAGCCGGTGCTGGCGGTCGGCGATCCACTTGAAGCCCGTGAGGGTCCAGCAGACTTCCAGGTTGTGTCGGCGGGCGACCTCCGCCACGAAGTCCGAGGTCACCACCGTGGTCACGACCGTTCCCTTGAGGCCCTTCTCCGCGCAGAGGTAGTCCAGGGTCAGGGCCGCGAGGTCGTTGCCGCTCATCAGTTCCCAGGCTCCTGCCCGCTTCGCGATCACGCCGATGCGGTCCGCGTCCGGGTCGTTGGCCAGGATCGCGTCCGCGTCCAGGCGTTCGGCGTCGGCCAGGGGCGCCCGGTAGGCGGCGATCTCCTCGGGATTGGGCCGGGGGGCCGTGGGGAAGGTCCCGTCGGGCGTGGCCTGGGCGCTGCACACCTGCAGGGGCAGGCCGGCCCGCCGGAACAGCTCCGGGACGAAGGCCATGCCCGTGCCGTGGAAGGGGGTGTAGAGGAGCTTCGCCGCCTGGAACACCGAGGGCTTCGGCAGCAGGGAGAGGCCCATGGCCAAGTAGGCTTCCTCGAGCTCCCGAGGGATCGGCCGGATGCGGGCGTCCATGTCCGGGGAAGGGGGCTCCGGCACGATGGACAGCCCGGCCATCTCGGCCTCGATCTCCGTGTCCCAGGGGGAGACGACCTGGGCCCCGAGATCGTCATAGGCCTTGTAGCCATTGTATTCCTTGGGGTTGTGGGAAGCGGTCACGATGATGCCGCAGCCGGTGCCGAGCTTGCGCATGGCGAAGCAGAGGAAGGGGGTGGGCAGGGGGCGGTCGCCCAGGTAGACCTGGTAGCCCGACGCGGCCAGCACCCGGGCGACCTCCCGGGCGAAGGAATCCGACTGGAGCCGCGTGTCGAAGCCCACCAGGGCCGTCCCGCGGCCGGGGGCATGCCGCCTGGCCACCGCGGCCACGCCCAGGGTCGCCCGGCGGATGTTCGGCTTGTTCATGCGACGCAGCCCGGCGGCCATGATGCCGCGCAGGCCTCCGGTCCCGAAGGCCAGTGGCTCCGAGAAGCGGTCCTGGATCTCGGAGAGCGCGGCCGGGTCGCCCTTCTCCGCCGCCGCCAGGATCGGCTCCAGGTCGGCGCGGAGCTCGGGCTCCAGGTGGGGGAAGGCAAGGTATTCGCGGGCGGCTTGGATGGACATCAGGCACCTATGCAGTTGGATCGGGAGACGGATTCACGCCCCTCCCAGGGCGATATCTTCCAGGAGGATGCTGAGGCCCGCGCTGGATCCGTACCAGCGCAGGTCGTTCCCCAGCGCGACGATGCGGGCCAGGAAATCCTTCAGGTTGCCCGCGAAGGTCATCCGGTCCACGGGTTCGGCCAGCGCGCCTTCCCGGATGCGGACGCCGCTGGCGCCCACGCTCAGGTCGCCGGAGACGGGGTCCACCGTGTGCAGCCCCATGATCTCCGTGATGAGGACGCCGCTCCCGGCCTTCCGGTACAGCGCCTCCGGGCTCTCCGGGCCGGGGGACGGGAACAGGTTGAACAGGGTGATGCCCGGATTGCTGCCCACCCCGCGTCCGGCGGTGGCCGTGGGCGCCACCCCCATCTCCGCGGCGGTCCTCAGGGTGTGCAGGTAGGTCTGCAGGACGCCGTTCTCGATGAGCACGTTGCGCCGGGTGGGCAGGCCCTCGCCGTCCCAGGGTTCCGTCCCCAGGCCGCCGGGCAGCCGCCCGTCGTCGACCAGGTTGAGCAGGGGCGAAGCGATCGCCTGGCCGAGCTTCCCGGCGAAGAGGCTGCGCTGCTTCAGCACCGCCTCGGCCGAGAGCATTCCCGCGACGATCCCCAGCAGGTCCACCGCGACCTCGGGATGCAGCACCACCGGGTACCTGCCGGCGGGGAGCTGGGCCGGCTTGAGCTTCCGCTCCCCCTTCAGGGCGGCCTCGCGACCGACCCCGGCCAGGCTGAAGGCCTCGGGATGCCGGCCCATGTCCCAGTGCCAGGCGGCCTGGCGGTCCTCCCCCTCCTGCACGGCCAGCTCGATGCTGGCGGCGCAGGTCGTGGCCAGGTCGAAGGCGCGCACGCCCTTCTGGGTCAGCAGCAGGGAGGCGCCGGCACCGTCCGACCAGGAGGACTCCCGCACGGCCACGACCTTGGCGGACGCCTTCCGGGCTTCCGCCTCCAGGCGCAGGGCGCGCTCGATCCGCTCCTCGGCGGTCAGCGCCTCGACGCGCGGGTCGAACCGGCTGGGCAGGTCGTCCGTGCCCGAAGGGGCGGCCTGGCGGGTCCAGGGGTCCTCGTCGCCCAGGGCGGACAGTTCCCAGGCGTTCGCGAACAATTCCTTGAAGTCCTCGCGGGTCAGGTCGGTGGTCGTGGCGAGGCCGGTGCGGCCGCCGCGCAGGACCCGCACGCCCAGCCCCCCCCGCTTGGAGGTGGTCAGGTCCTCCAGGGCGCCGTTCTGGACCTTGGCCTTGCGGCTCCTGGCGATGGAGACGTAGGCCTCGGCGCCGTCCGCGCCGAGCGCCACGGCGTGGCGGATCCCCTCCTGGAGCTTCGCCTCCAGGGATTCGGGAAGGTAGTGGTGGAACAGGCCGGAATCCGTCATCAGGGCAGGGCCTCCTTCAGGGCGCGTTGATAGGCCTGGAACGTGGGCACGTCGAAGCACACCAGCAGGACCTTCTCGGGCATGGGGTGCGTGTCCACGAAGCCGAGGATCTCGGAGACGGCGATGGGGGCGGCCGTCTCGAGGGGGATCTGGGGCTGGCGCCCCGACCCGATGCTCGGGAAGGCGAGGCTCCGGATGTTCCGGCTGGCGGCCAGCTCGAGGGAATTGCGGTAGCAGGCCGCCAGGGCCTTGACCTCGTCGGGACCGCCCCAGGTCCAGGTGGGCGCCACGGTATGGATGACGTAGCGCACCCCCAGCTCGTGGGCGGAGGTGATGCGGGCTTCTCCCACGGGGCAGCCCCGCAGGGTCGCGCATTCCTCCCGGAGGCCCGGGCCGGCGGCCCCGTGGACGGCCGAGTGGACCGGTCCCCCGTCGAGCAGCGTGGGATCGCTGGAATTGACGATGGCCTCCACGTTCATGGAGGTGATGTCTCCGAGTTGCAGCATGAATCGGGCAGCCATGGCGGGACCTCTACGGCATCCGGGCATCAGGAGCGGTCCGGGAAGGACTCGCAGACAAGCGTAGCGGACTTGGGGCCTCCGCGATGGAACGCCTTCAGCATCGTGCCGCGCATCAAAGGACCTCCGGCATGGGCTCCGCGGTCCCGCCCACGACGAGGGCGGGGCAGAGGATCGTCGGCAGGGCGTCGGAGACGGGCACGCCTTGTCCATCCTTGCCGCAGGTCCCGATGTCGAAGTGCTCCAGGTCCCCGGCGATCCGGGAGAGCTGCTGCAGGACCTCGGGGCCGCAGCCGCTCAGGGTGGCGTTCTTGACGGGGTACTTCACCTCGCCCCCCTCGACCCAGTAGCCCTCCGTGACCTGGAAGACGAAGTTCCCGGTCACGGTATCGACCTGGCCGCCGCCCATGTGCTTGACCAGGAGCCCGCGGTCCAGGTCCTTCAGGATCGCCTCGGGGGCCTCGGGCCCGGGGGCCAGGAAGGTGTTGCGCATCCGGGGGATGGGCAGGTGGCGGTAGCTCTCGCGCCTGCCGTTGCCCGTGGTGGCCGTGCCCATCTTCAGGGCGGTCTTGCGGGACTGCAGGTAGCCCTTGAGGATGCCGTGCTCGATCAGCACCACGCGCGCCACGGGACGCCCCTCGTCGTCGCAGGCGCTGGATCCGCGCTTGTGGGGCAGGGTGCCGTCGTCGACGATGGTCACGCCCTCGGCGGCCACCTTCGTGCCGAGCTTGCCCGCGAAGGCGCTCATGCCCGCCAGGGCCAGGTCGGCTTCGAGGCCGTGCCCGCAGGCCTCGTGGATCATGGTGCCGCCGGCGCTGCTCGAGAGGATCACGGGGAAGGTGCCCGCCGGGGCCGGCCGTGCGTCCAGGGCCTGCAGGGCCAGGCGCACGGCCTCCCGGGCGGTCCGTGCGACGGCCTCGTCGGTGAACAGCTCGAAGCCGCGGGTCTCCCCCAGGGCCTGGAAACCGGTCTGGAGCACGGCACCCTCGCCCGCGGTGACGTTGAGGCGCAGGACGCCCTGGACGCGGTGGTCCTCGGAGAGGCAGGCCTCCCATGCGTTGCCGGCCCGTTCGGCGCTGGCGATCCACACGCTCTGGGTGGAATCGCCGTAGCCGACGGCCACCTGCCGGACCGCGCCGGGCCTGACGGCTTCCCCATGGGCCCGGGCGATCGCCTCGGTCCTCCGGACCAGGTCGACCTTCTCGGCGAACGGGACCAGGGCTGGGTCCCGTTCAATGGGACTGGGGGTCGGGTGGTCCAGCAGGACCAGCTCCGGCACCTCGGCGCCCGTGCCCGTGCCCGGGGCGGCCAGGGTCGAGGCCGCTTCCCGCAGCTCCTCGAAGGAGGGGGCGATGAGATCGGCGAAGCGCGTCGTCTCGCCGTCCAGGATGCGGAGGCTGGCGCCGAAGGTCTCGCTGGAGAGCACGTCCTCCATCCGGCCGTCGTCCATCCCCAGCGCCTGGGCCCGGCGCTTCTCCACGAAGACTTCGCCGTAGTCCCCGCCTTTCGCGAGCAGGGTGAGGAGGATCTGGCGAAGCTGTCCGGGCGTGAATGGCTTGGTCATCGAGTGGCTCCAGCGTGCGGAACGAAGGTGCGTCCAGGTGGTTTGAAGGTGCGCGGTCGCCTGCCGCAGGACGGGTTCGAGGTCGCAGCCGTCGTTGAGGATGACGAGGTCGGCGTGCAGCCGCTTCTCGGCGGTTCCCGACTGGGCCTCGAGCCTCGCCCGGGCCTGGTCCATCGCCAGGCCGTCCCGGGAGGCCAGCCGCTGGAGGCGGAGGTCATCCGGGGCGTCCACGATCCAGAATGCGTCGAAGTGGTGGGCCTCCCCCCGCTCGACCCAGAGGGCCGCGTCCAGGACGGCGCCCAGGGTGCCGGACGGAAGCTCCCGCAGGCGCTCGTCCAGCCTCCCCACGATCCGCGGGTGCAGCAGCGATTCCAGGAGCCGGCGCGCGGAGGAGTCGGGGAACACCCTGGCCGCCATCCAGGCCCGGTCGAGGCTTCCGTCCGGCCTCGCCGCTTCCGGGCCGAAGGCCTCCACCAGGACCCGCAGGCCCTCCGTGCCCGGCGCCACGACCTCCCGCGCCACCTGGTCCGCGTCCAGGACGGTCCAGCCCAGCGAGGAGAGGATGCGCGAGACATGGGTCTTCCCCGATGCGATGCCCCCCGAGAGGCCGACGATGGGGAAAGGGAGTCGAGGATCCATGACTCCTCATGTTCGCATCCAATGCCCCCGGCCCCAAGAGGGGGGTCACGGCTGAGGCTTGAGGTGGCCTCGTTCCGACAGCTTGGCGGCCAGACGTTCCGCGGTCTCGATGGCGAGGTCGATGTCCTCGTCGGTCAGGCGCCCGCTGCCGGCCGCCGCCATCCCGTTCAGGATGTAGAGGGCGTAGTGCTCGATGCGGTGCAGCTCCCCCCCATGGGCGGCAGGAAGAGCAGCAGAAGCGGATGCGGCGGCGTTGGGATCGTCTTTCATGGCTGCCCTCCCGGTCAACCCGGTCTTCAGCCCCAAACATAGGCCCGCGGCAAGCCTTGGGAAGAAGCTCCCTACCGGCCCCGCTCGATCCAGGCCCCGCCCAGCACCTCGTCCCCCTCGTAGAACACGATCGCCTGTCCGGGCGTGATGGCCCGCTGGGGCGATTCGAAGCGCACCCTGACCCTGCCGTCCCCCAGCGGCTCCACGAAGGCCGGAGCCTCGCTGCTCCGGGAGCGGAGCTTCGCCCGGCACGGGAAGGGAGCCGCCGGCGGCATCCCGCACCAGGTGGCCTCGCGGGCCTCCAGGTCCGATCCGTAGAGGTGCTCGGCCTCCCCCACCCACACGGTCCGGGTCGCGGGATCGATGCCCGTGACGTAGAGGGGCCGCGCGTAGGCGATCCCCAGCCCCCGGCGCTGGCCCACGGTGAAACGCCAATAGCCGTCGTGCTGCCCGAGGAGGGTTCCATCCACGTGCCGGAAGGGGCCCTGGCCCTCCCGGGGGGCACAGCCCTTTTCTTCGAGGTACTTGTCGTAGCGGCCCTGGGTCACGAAGCAGATCTCCTGGCTCTCGGGTTTCTCGGCCACGGGCAGTCCGAGGAAGCGCGCCAGTTCCCGGACCTGCGCCTTGGCGAGGCCCTCCAGGGGGAAGAGGGTCCGGGCCAGCGTCTCCTGGGTATGGGAGAAGAGGAAGTAGCTCTGGTCCTTGAGAGGGTCGTCGGCCTTCAGCAGGTGGTAGGTCCCGTCCCGGAAGAGGATCTTCGCATAGTGGCCGGTGGCGACGAAGCGGGCTCCGAGCTCGTTCGCGGCCTCTATCAGGCTCTTGAACTTCAAGAACTGATTACAGAGAATACATGGACTTGGAGTCTCTCCCCGGGCATAGGAGGCGACGAAGGGCTGGATGACCTTCTCCTGGAAACGGGTCTCGAAGTCCAGGACGTAGTGCGGAAATCCCACCAGGTCCGCGACCCGCTTCGCGTCCTGGAAGTCGTTCAAGGTGCAGCACTTGCCTTCGGAAGTTCGCAAACCCGCACCTTTGTCGAAGAGATGCATGGAGATGCCGACCACTTCGTAGCCGGCCCGGTGGAGCAGGGCGGCCGTGACGGAGCTGTCCAGGCCGCCGGACATGGCGGCGACCACCCGGCGGCCGTCTTCCGCCCCGGACACTCGTTCCAGCCGTTCGAGGGCCTGCGCCAGGATCTCGGCCGTTGAGCGCGGCGTGGGTTCACCTGTGGAGGTCATGCATCACGTCTTCAAGTACTTGAGATTGAAGAAGCCGCTGCCCACGAGGATCAGGAGCGGCGCCAGGACCCCCCAGAGCGCCGGGATCTCGCCCGCCCCCGCGGCTCCGCCGAACAGAGCCTGCATCCCCAGGAACAGCAGCCCCACCACGACGCTGGTGCCCAGCACCTGCCCGCGCCCCCCCCGGGGAGCCGGGAAGGCGAAGGCCAGCATGGCGAACATCAGGCAGGGGCCCGCGAGCCAGTCCAGCAGCCTTCCCCAGAGCATGGAGGCGCGTTCCGAATCGGGGGCCCATTCCTGCCAACGGAACAAGTCGAGCGTGCTGGTCTCCTCGGCGCGGGCGTTCCTCCGCAGGGCCTCGTCCGGGAAGAGGTCGGAGGCCTTGGGACCGGGCTCGAAGGTGAGCGAATCCCAGCGCAGCTGGTCCGCCGCGAGGGAGTTCCGCTCCCACCGGTAGAGGATCGGGCCTTCGCCCGGCGACTTGAGGGGGAATCCCCAGCGGTGATCCTTTTCAAGGAACCACAGCACTTCCTGGGACGTCAGGTTCATCCAGGGACGGGTCTGGTATTTCCGGGTCGGCTTGTGCTTGATGATCCTGTTCAGGGTGTCCGACCGGTTCTCGACGGCGGGACTCACCACGGCGTGGACCATGAAGGTGATGAGAAGGACGCTCAGCCAGGCCTTCGCCCCCGAACCGATCCACCGCACCAGGCTCGTGCCTCCCGCCCTCAGGGCGACCCATTCCCGGCTGACCGCCGCATCCGACAACGTCAGCACCCCTCCCAGCAGGAACGACATGGGGAAGGCGAGGACGAGGAACGAAGGCAGGCTCCAGAACCAGTACTGGAGGAAGACCAGGTAGGAGGTGCCGTGCTTGGACAGGTCGCCGGCCAAGCGGGCGAACTCGATGAGCAGGTTCAGGGTGACGAGGCTTCCCAGGGTCGCGCCCCAGTTCCGCCACCAGAGCCGTTGCGTCCAGCGGCCGAGGACTCCGGGGGCGGCCTTCCGGACGGGCCGGGCCGCAGGGAACGGGATCGGGAGCGCGCCGACCGTGCGCCGGAGGCGCTGGTGGATCCCCTGGAGGACCTTGAGCCCATGGCGGTTGAGGGCCGCGAGGGAGAAGCGCGGCGTCCTGTGGGGCCTCATCTTCAGGTTCAGCAGCAGGACGCCGGCCGCCAGGAAGACGAGGGGGGGGAGGAACAGCGGCAGCGGGGACCTCTTGCCCGCCATGAACATGTTCTCCGTCAGCTTCATCAGCAGGTAGTAGAGGAGGATCACCCCGAGGCTGCGGACGAGGGCGCCGCCCTTCCTGAACCGGGGATGCCCCAGGCCGAGCGCGATGCCGAGCAGCAGGAAGGCGATGGTGGAGAACGGCAGGGTGATGCGCCGTTCGAACTCGATCCAGC
>Ga0209099_1003254_pt1 | contig 13358 bp, 7 predicted proteins | sample AD_JPNHW2_MetaG_FD_184430 | JGI IMG/M metagenome (GOLD analysis project Ga0209099, IMG submission 184430) | Active sludge microbial communities of municipal wastewater-treating anaerobic digesters from Japan - AD_JPNHW2_MetaG (SPAdes) (version 2) | ecosystem: Engineered > Bioreactor > Anaerobic >...
CACCGTCGGAATGCCGATGGAATTCTTCCATTCCACATAAGGTTGCATATCGGCCACGAAAGCGCTGTTAGCGATGACCAGCATATTACCGTAATCATTCAGCGGGGTATAGGTGAGCGCATCAAAATTTTCAAACTCTTCCGCGTACACCGATGCCCATTCGTGATTAATCCTGATCTCCGGGTTGGCCCGGCTGATCTGGTTCACCCCGTTTTCCGACACCTTCACCAATTCGACAGTCATTTCATAATAGATCCTCAGTGTCCGGGTTACCGGGTTATAGGCAAAGGGATAAACGGTGACGGTCTGGCCGCGGATATCCCTGATAATGTAAGGATCCGCTAATCCGGTCATAACTTCCGGAAAAAACTGATCCCGGGTATAAGCAGGACCGTATTGATAAGGGACCGTAGCCGGATCGACATCGCGGGTGATAATACCCTTGGAAGGGGCAATATCCAGATCCGTAAAATCGCGGTAAACAGAAGAGACCACTCTTGCTTCCATGCCTGCCATATCGGGAATGACGAATGAGGCGGTCATTTTAGGAAGGTCGGGAGCGCCTCCTTCCTGTATCCGGGTGGTCTTGCCCAACGTAACGGTGTAAGCCGGTCCATTGGGTGTCGTAACCGGGTTGAGTTGAAAACCGCCCAGTGTCAACTTGAATACAGGATGAGTAATATCCGACTTGATTACCTGAGTTCTGGCGTCGACCGGACGCTGTGAGGTAATAGCCACCCATTCACCGGCGAAACCTGCTGAAACCAGAAGCAGGAATAACATTGAAAGAAGTGATCTTTTCATAACCTGGTATTTGGTTTATAATGATAATTCTCCGGTATGTCTACCTGGAGAGAATAACTTTTTTAACACAAGTATAAGCATTGGTCTGAACCTTGCAGAAATAGACGCCGGGAGCCAGGTTAGCTGTCTGGTAAACAGCCGTATTGATTCCTGCAACCATCTGCAGATCATCGGCCAGTCGCATCACTTCTCTTCCCGACCCGTCGTAAAGCGCCATGGTTACACGACCGGCGGCAGGCAGGCTGAGGGTAATGTTGAACTGATCGCGGAAAGGATTGGGATAGATGACCACGCCCGAAACGGAGGGGTCATCCAACCCCAGGAAAATGGCGGTATTGGAAGGCTCCGACTGGCATCCGGTCACGGGATCGGTAATGATGGTGTAATAGTTGCCGGGGATGGTGGCCGTGAAAGTCTGGCCGGTGGCGCCCGGGATCAGCGCATCGTTGAAGTACCACTGATTGCCGGTGGCGATAGTGGATTCAAGCAGGTTGCCATTCTGGATCACTTCAGCAGCATCAGGTACCGGAAGAAGAGTCACTGCCACGGTTGAGGAAGTCAGCGAAGTATTGCCGTCATTCACGGTAACCGTATAGGTAATGTCAGCTTCGGGGGTGGCAATCGGTGTAGCGCTGGTAGGATCATCAAGATAGGTAACAGGATTCCACTGGTACGTGTAAGTGCCCGACCCGCCGGAGGCAACTGCCGTCATTTGCGTTGAACTGCCGGAACAAACCTGGGCTGGGAAAGCATTGGCCATAAGGTTTAACGGTCCGCCAACGCAGGTAAGCTGTGATTCCCATCCCGAGTAAGTATCACTATAATCGGAATGGAACAGGAACGTTAGCGCTCCATCATTATTGGTAGCTGTCAGCGTCCCGGGATTATCCGTTCCGCAATATTGTCCGAGCATGGTTGAAGAAGTCGATGGTCCATCATAAATTTCGAGATAATCGTAAGAGCAGTTTGATGATGGCTCGACGTCAAACATCGAGAAAGCCACCTGCAGTTTTGCTCCGGCGGTGGAAGGAAGCAAGGTCATCGTCATGTTCTGGCTGTTCGGATAGTCATTGGCCTCACCTCCTGCATCGTAGAAGTTAGCCAGGCAGGTTGACATGGTTCCGCTGATCATGTTGATCGAAGGAACTTCACCGATCTCCATATCATACGTTTTGGCAACGGAATACTGGCTACCGGCGCCGGCTGTCTCGGAACAATTCAGGGTGACTATGGTCCCTGCCGGGGTAATGCCATTGGTGATCACGTCAAAATAAGCATACTGGAGGCTATTCAGTCCCAGCGTGCCCATGAAATAGGAATTGTTATTCAGAATGATATACGGAGCTGAGCCGGGGGCAACTGCCAGGGTAACGATGCCGTTGTCAATGGGTGCGTGTCCCGAATTGACGGTAAGGATCTTCAGGGTAGCGCTCTCGCCTGCATCCAGAATGTGATTGTTGTTTCCACCCGGCGCCGGATCATTAACCATGACAGCACCCAATGTCAGTACAGGCGCATTCAGGGTCAGGACGAGGGTTGAAGTCCAGGTATCGTTCCCGTCGGTCAGGGTGACCAGGCAGTTGACCTTGTGCTGGTCTTCCACGTTGTTCCTGATCGCGATGGAGAAAAGATTTTGTCCGATAACGGTCTGTCCGGAAGGGATGGAATCGAACGCAAAACTACTGTCGGAAATAACCACATTGGTGTCCGCCGTGGAAATGGTGGTGATGACGTTAGATGCTGTCAGCACACCCATGTTGCTGATGGTGAGATCTAACCCGATGGTTTCCGCGAAGTCGGCGTCGTGGTCATTATTTCCGCCGATAGAGTCGTTTACGGTGAATCCGGTCACTGAAAGGTATGGGCCGGTAGCCGGGACGATCTGGATCGAGTCAATGACAGGTTTGCGGTTTTGTTTATTAATGACGATACCCAGGTACCCGGGAACGGTTAAAGGATCAAAATTGATGACCGCCTGTCCGAGTGAATCGGCACACTGACCAGCCACGAAAGTCGAATTGTTCAGGGAAAGTCCGATATAAGCATACGGCTCGGTGGAAACCGTCATGCTGCCGGACCCTACCAGGAGGATATCCGGATAAGTAGCCGTCAAGGCAGGTGGCACCGTAAAATGGATGGTCAGGGAGGGGTCACCCATCAGGTTGTAAACTTCCCAGTAATACTCCTTCATGCTGGAGTTGGAACTTTCAACCGCCATATTACCTCCGGTTATCATTTGTCCCTGGGTCACGTACCAATCATCGATGGATTCGCCGTGGTCATGGAAAGTGACATCATAAGCGCCCAGATGGTTTGGATCGTACGAAGGGTTGGAACTGATCGTCTTGAATCCGCATCCCCACCAGAAATCTTCGTCCCAGTATGAATAGTCTGAGGCGCCGATATAACCGACCGCCCCTTTCCCGTTGGCGCGGAGAAGTTCTTCGCCAAAGCTGTTGGTGTTGTACCGGCTGGTCAGGCAGCAGTTGCCGACCATCAGGGGATACATATGGAGGTTGTTCAGGGAAGCGATATTACCGATGGTGAAAGAAGGATCGGACCATCCGGTCTCGCTGCCGTGAGCAGTATAGTTTTCATAACACAAGCCGTTGGAGACATCAGTCCGGATCTCCAGGGAATAATCGCGTCCCGAAGGTTCAGGCTGCAGGAGGATATTAGCATAAAAGCCATGTTCGGAATTAAAATAATAATTGCTCCCATAAGTGATTTGCCCGTTGCCCCAGGTGCCCTGGTGTGAAGCATCAGCGCCGGCTACCAGCGTACAGGAGTCAAGATAATTTTCGTTGGCATAGATATACTGTTCGTATTCAAGTGTCTTGTCGATCTGAGGCTGTAACTGGGCCAAGCTGGTGGCGGAGAAACGTCCGTAAAACACTTCGGGGATGTTATCGCCGGTGTATTCGCAATAACGAAGATCTGAAGGATGGCCGTTGTTGGTCCAGGCAGGGATCTGAGCGACATCGCCCACGAAGAGGACAAAGGTAGGAGCGTTATACCCGGAAGGCGGGTTATTGTATAACCCCTGAAGATAAGCTTTGATGGAGGTGGTGGTGTTGCCGATGTTAGGATCGTCGGTATAACCCTGGATCACTTTGAAACCTCTGCGGGTCTTCCAGTTAACAAAGGATTGTAATGCATCGTGGAACATCGGGTCGGAGACAATGACGTAGGTTACCGGAGAGGTGGTAATCAGCTGATCGGTCTCTTCCTGGAAATTGGGAAGCATCCGGTAAGGCTTTTCAAAGTATGGAGAAGCAAGGCGGGTTTTCATACTCCGGGTAGTCGCCACATCTGCGTTTTTAAAAACGATCGTTGCTTCGACGGTTTCGTAGATCCGCAGTTTCCCGGTGACCGGATTGTACCAGACAGGAGACACATCGAGGCGAGCTAACCTTACTGCCCTCATCGTGCCAACGGGGGTAACAGTCACCAACGGTCCGCCCTGAAACATATTCTGATGATATACTGCATCATTGTAAACGAAGGGTATCTGCGAAGGATCCATGCTTTTGCTTACGGGCGCCTGGGCGGGGATCACAGCATAACCCATGCCGGAAGCCGTGCAATCAAATTCTTTGTATTCTTCTTTCGTGATTTGAATGTCGAAATCAGCTCCCTCAGGCACTTCAATCAGACGATGAAAAACAGGCAGCTTAGGGCTCCCCACTTCATTGGAGTATCCAAAATCTTTTACATAGAGTTCGGTAAACAATCCCAGTTTGGTGGAAATGTCCCGGAACTGAACCTCTGCTACTGATGTGCTAAACGTCAGTTCACCATAGGTTGTTCTGGTGGTTTGGAAGGTCGTTTTGCCTTCATTCAGACGGATTTCTCCTGAGATAACCATCAAAGGAAGCCAGGCCAACAAAACAAATGCGATTAGAAAACGTAGATAGCTTTTATTCATGTTTCAGCTTATTTATTGATTACACTGAAACAAATATACGGAAAAATATTATTCCATTCTGAGGGAAGTATCCATTTTCCGAATATTTCTGACCGGGTACCAGGCGGCGAAGAAACTGATGACCATGACGGTGACAAAAACGAGTACGAAATCGATCGCCTGCATGGCTACAGGGTAAGCATCGATCACAAAGGTACTGTCGGCAGAGCCGAGTTTAATGACTCCAAACCGGAGTTGAATCCAGCATACGATAGCGCCCAGTATCATCCCCGCCAGGGCTCCGGCAGACGAGATCATCAGCCCTTCGGTCAGGAATATTCGCCTGACCGTTCGTTCTCCTGCTCCCATGCTTCGTAAAACGGCTATATCCTTGCTTTTATCCAGGATCAGCATCGAAAGCGACCCGATAACATTCACTGTGGCGATGAGCAGGATGAATGAAAGGATCAGGTATATCGCCCATTTTTCCGATTTCATGATCTTGTAGATCATCTCCTGTTGCCGGAAACGATCTTTGACAACAAAGTTTTTCCCCATCAGGGACTGTACCTGTTTGGTGATGACTTTGGTGTCGGCTCCCGGAGTAGTCCTGACTTCCAGTGAGGTCACTTCCCGGGGATAATCGAAAAGCCGGCGGGTAAATCCGATGGGTACCAGCGCATATTTGACATCATAATCCTGCTGGATGGAAAAGAAGCCCGAAGGAAAGATCACCTCCTGACGAAATGACTGGAGCATGCCGGGCGAGGCTTCTCTCGACGGGGCGTAAACCGAGATCGGGGTCATGTAATCGTTCAGCCTGGCATCCAGGTAATATCCCACCCCGTAACCCAGCACTGTGAATTCGCCGGCCGGCGACCTGAGAAGGAACCGTCCTTCCGTTACCATGGTATCAAGCCGGCTCTTCCGGCCATAGTCATCAGGAACACCTTTCAGCGTGACGATGTACTGTTTTTCTTTGTACTTCATTAACGCGTTTTCCTCAATCACTTCCGACAGGCTGATCACTCCCGGAAGCTCTCGGATCCGTTGTTCTGTCAGGCTGTCGGGGATAAACGTCTTTCCCGCCGCGACAGTGATCCGCAGATCGGGATTAAAGGTATTGAAGAGAGAGACCACCAGGTCCTGGAAACCGTTGAAGACCGACAACACGATGATCAGCGCCATGGCTCCGATAGCTACGCCTGCGACGGAAATGGCAGAGATGATATTGATGATATTATGCGATTTCTTCGAGAAGAGGTACCTGCGGGCTATGTAAAAAGGGAAGTTCAAGGGTCGTGGCTTGAGTGATCACTTCCATGCTTTAACGATCAAACCGGTGCCGGTAGTATGCCGTTGTCTCACATCCAGGCAGTTCAGACACCATGCAACCGGGAAAGCGAGCAGGTAATAGAACGGCAGGATCAAGAAGAACAGCTTGGAGGCATTCAGCATCCCGATGGGGAATTTCATCGAAAGACGCCAGGCGGCCTGTCCGGGCCGGCCGTAAGAATACATGGTCTCGACCTTCGGAAACCCCGATCTTTTCAGTTTCTCTGCAATATCGGCGATGTTATACCCGTCACGGACATGTTCCTCAATAAACGAATCCTCTTCGTCATGATCGCGAACATCCGAGCCGCCCTGATCCGAAGGAGTAGAAATCAACAGCATCCCTCCCGGTTTGAGGGAAGTGTAAAAATTGCGGAACACCTTTTCATCCTCCGCAATATGTTCCATCACATCCACCGAAAGAATGAGATCACAAGTGTCTGGTTTTTCAAAGACAGTGAGGTCTGCGACAGAAAACTCAACATTCTTCCGGCCTGCCTTAGCAAAGAAACGGGTGCAGTCGGCAATCTGTTCCTCTTTAACATCCACAGCCATGATCTTCCACGAAGGGTTGAGTCCGGAAAGGTACCAGGTATACTGGCCGAATCCCGAACCGGCATCCAGGATGAATTGGTTCCCCTGCCGTGATACTTTCCATTGGCGTAATTCCCGTTTTACGTACCAGGTACGCAGCAATAACAGATCGAGCATCCGGTAAAACAAGATCCGGAGAAAAGGCGTGGTGTTAAAAACACGGCCTAGCGAACGTTTGATGGGATCGTATTTCAACTTTTCAGGAGGTTTTCAATGTTTTCGATATAGTCGAGCGAATCATCCTCGAAGAACTGCAAATCGGGTATCACGCGCAGCTGGTTTCGTTCCAGACCCGCCAGGTGATGCCGGATCTCCCGTGTATGGCTCCGGATAAGTTCCAGGACCCCCGACTTCCCTTTCGGAGCAAAAAGGCTCAGGTAGATTTTCGCGATGGAGAGATCCCTGGTGACGTATACTTTCGTGACCGTGATCATTGCTCCGCCGTATATAACCTGCGATTGTTGAAAATAAACACTCAGATCCTTCTGGATCAGGCGCGCGATCTTTTGCTGTCGAGTCGATTCCATGAAGCAAAAATACGAGTTTTTACGGGCATTAAGAAATTTAACCGATCCACCCTATGCGTTCACCCCGTCATTGATTCCGTGTTCTGCACAAAAACGCTCTACCAACTCAGCCTGAGCTGCATAAAAACTCAGGTACCGGGGATATTGCTTCACCCGGTTATTATAATTCCATCTTCCGAAAAACAACTGATCGGCAAAGGCTACTTCCCGGAGAATGTCCCCAATGTCTTGTTCCACGATGTTGGGCGTCGGGTAAGGTTCCATGTGTACCAGGGTGATGAGCCCTTTCTCATGCAACACCCTCAGAGCATGGATCCGGTCTGCATAAGAAGCTGTTCCCGGCTCCCACTTTTTCCGGAACTCCTCATTGATCGAACCCAGGCTGATACCGTAAACATTATCGGCCGCAAACCGCCCGGTGTCGGCCAGTTCTGCAGGCAACTCCCCTTTGGTGAGGATGGAACACCGGATGTCGTGGCTGTTGATGAGGGAGATCAGCTCCAGACTCAACTTTATCACTTCCGGGCATTGGTACATAAACGGGTCGGTACTCAGACACAGGTGTATGCAGTCGGGTTTCACCTTCATCCGGGACAGTTCTTTCTTCAGCAGGTATGCCGCATTGGCTACCAGCCTGGGACGGCACCAGTCATCATAGGAACTGACCCGTCCGTACGACAGGGCCATCATGCAGGCGTGACAGGGATAGCGGCAACCATGCCGGCAACCCAGCACCGGATTGATGCAATAAAAGCCAAGACCGCTTTTATATAACAGGGATTTGCGGGTGATCGTTTCCACGGATTCTCAGGCTACAGAGGAAGAACGTTTGATGATACGACGATAATGCGAGAACATGTTCGACCTGGAGATGAAGCCGACATACAAGCCTTCACGGATAACCGGCAGGTTCCACAAATCCGACTTCTCAAATTTACTGACAGCCGTGGCTGCATCCTCCGATAAGTCGATGGTGGTAATATTTTTCCGGGCCAGGTCATCAAGTTGTACGCCAGCCGATTCTTCCGGCTTCAGCAACCAGTCTTTTACGTCATCCAACAAGATAATGCCGACAAAAGCTTCTTGTTCATCCACCACCGGGAACACATTCCGGTTGCTTTCCCTGAAAGCCTTGATCAACTGATGAATGGTATCGGTTTTACGAAGGACGATGAAATCTTTTTCAATGAGATCCGACAGTTCCAGCTGATTCAGGATATTGCGATCTTTATCATTCGGGTCGAGCAATCCGGCGTTAGCCAGTTTCCGGGTATAGAAGGAATAAGGTTCAAAATACCTGGAAATAAAATAAGAGGTGGCCGATACGATCATCAGGGGAACAAACAGCATGTAACCTCCGGTGATCTCGGCGATGAGGAAGATGGCGGTCAGAGGAGCATGAATAACGCCGCTCATGATACCCGCCATGCCCACGGCCACGAAATTCGAAATCTGCAGTGTTTTTAACCCGGTAAGGTTCATGGCAAAAGCCAGTGCAAAACCGGCGAGGGCTCCGACGAACAGCGAAGGAGCGAATATCCCGCCGTTGCCTCCCGAGCCGATGGTAATGGCATAAGCGAAAGGTTTGATCAGGATCAGCACGGTAGCGATGATGACGATTATCCAGCCGTTGGAGATGATATCGGGAGAGAGTCCATTGACTTCTATTTTTTCGTAGTTGCCATTTAAAAGGTCGGTGATGGTGGAATACCCTTCACCAAAAAGTTGTGGAAAAATGAAGATGAGCCCTCCCAGCGTCAATCCGCCGAGTATGGCTTTCATCCAATAGGACTTCCGGCCATCAAGAAAAGTCTCCGTGAACAAAGCTGCCCGGGTCATATACACAGAGATGAGGCCCGAGAGAATTCCGAGAAGCAGATAAAACGGTAACGCATCCAGGTACCATTCCGAGGTGACGAGGTAAAAAAGCTGGCCGGAGTAAAGCATCCGGGAGATGATCGAAGAGGTGGCGCTGGATATCAGCAGCGGGATAAACAGCGGCAGGGTGACATCGGTCAACAGCACCTCCAGCGCAAACAGAACGCCGGCGATAGGGCTCCCGAAGATAGCGGAGATACCCGAGGCTGCCCCGCAGGCCAGCAGCAGGGTACGTTCTTTATATCCGACTCCCAGGTACCCGGCCAGGTTTGAGCCGATGGCAGAGCCGGTGAGTACAATCGGGGCTTCCAACCCGGCAGAACCACCCAAGCCCACCGTGACACCACTCGTCAGGACATGAGCATACATCTTATCCTTACTCAACACCGATGATTTGTTGGAAATGGCGAAGATCAGTCCGCCTAACCCCTTTTCCAGCTTTCGCCGGAAGAATATCCAGACGATCAGTGCCGTTAACAGGACTCCGCTGACGGGAAGCAGGAGATACAGCATCCTGAAGTTCGAGACGTGAAAAAAGCGTTCGGGCAGCTCACGGACCAGGTCGACGAGGTTCTTCAGCACGGCGGCCGCCAGCGCGGTGATGATCCCCACCAGGATTCCCCCCAGGATCAGGTAACCATGCCCGCCCAGTGAACGACGTAAAAAATCACGGGAACGGTCAATCTGTTTGACGAATGAAGAAAAAACAGCGGGTTTATTCATTGTATCATCCTACACCTGCGTCATTTGCACCATCACTTCCTCGAACTTCTGCTTAATCTCTTTGGGACGGCAGGTGAAATTGTTTACAATAATAGCAAAGATCAGCTTACGTCCGTGATGGGTGGACACATATCCTGCCCAACTTTTTACGCCGGCAATGGTACCGGTCTTGGCGTGGATGAGTCCGGCCGCAGTGGTTCCTTTGAGGGCTTTTCGCATGGTGCCGGAATATCCCGCTACCGGCAGGGAGGAATAAAAGATATCGTAATAGTCAGAGCCGCGCATGATGTTCAACAGATCGACCAGTTGCTTGGCAGAGATAGCATTGTTCCTTGACAAGCCGTTCCCATCATCAAAACGGATGCCGGAGAGGTCGAGCCCTTTGCGGCCCCAGAAATCCAGGATAGCCTGAAACCCGTTTTTATTATTGGCGACGCCGTATACCTCCCCTCCTATCTTCCGGAGAAGGTTGGAAGCCCGCCAGTTGATGCTGAGTTGGTTGATGGTAGTGACTTCTTTGAACACCGGTTCCCCGAAGATCTCCAACGCAGCGCCGGTTACGAACAGCTTCAGGGTAGAGGCCGGGATCATCGTCTTTGAAGCTTCGTTTTGGGCGATGACCGTCGGCATCGGATCGGTACAGTCAATGACCATGTATCCCACTTCCGATCCTTCGAGGCGGGGATCATTACATGCTTTATTAAATAAAGAGGCCAGCATATCCCGGTTATGGTGAATGCGGGCCAGCTCCAATCCCAGAGAATCATGGCCGATAGTAGTTGCCACGGGCTGTTTCCCGGTACATGACGGCATAACAAGAGCTGTCAAAAATACCATCAATACAGAAAAATGTAAAACGAACCCTAACAATCTTTTCATTCTACAAATATGAAAAAAAATATTGAAATCGGCAAATTCTTCAGCCGGTCGCCCCATCTCTCCAATATCATAATTATCTGTACTTTTATCCCCCAAAACCACTCTCATGAAGCCATCTGCCCTTTCCGGCCTCTTCCTGTTTTTGCTGCTTTCCTGCGGAAGCACTATGACCTTCTCCCAAGTATGCTGCGAGCCGGGGAAATCGACACAATACCAGGTTCCTGCCACGGCATACGATACCATTCTGGCATCACGGATAAGGGCGCTGCAACTTCCCGAAGGATACCGCACCAAGTCATTACCTTCCGCGGTCGATAACTCCACCTCCATTTATTTTCCGGGGATCTATGCCCAATACCTGTTCTTCTCATGTCAGCAATACTCTTCCATCACCTATCTTTTTACGTATGAGATGAATCGTTTGCGAAATGTCTCGGCCAATCACGCTGAAACAAGGTATCCGGCTCATTATACCTGGAATTTTATGAATTACGGAGGGCAATTCATCGGGGTCAATTTTCTTCAGTCATTTCGCGCCCTGATGCAACAAGGGCAGATGAACAGGGCCGATTATGGTTATGACACGGCAATGCGTTACGTCGGATGGATTTCCGGCTATGATAAATATGAACGGGCTTTCCCCAACCGGGTACTGGAGGTTAATTCCATCCCGGTAACAACGGAAGACGGGATTCTGACCCTGAAAAATTTTCTGCATGATCACCTGGATGGCTCTGCCACCGGTGGTATGGCTTGTTTCACGGCTGCCGGACCCACCAACATCGCAGTGATTCCCGAAGGCAGTCCCGAAGCAGGTAAACATATCGTGGTCACCTGGCAACCCTGGGCTACCCACGGGATGACTATCGTGGGGTATAACGATACAATCCGGTACGACATCAACGGCGACGGACAGTTTACGAACAATATCGATATCACGGGCGATGGGAAGACAGATGTCAGGGACTGGGAGATCGGCGCCTTCAAGTTTGCTAATTCCTACGGGGCCTGGTGGGCCGATGCCGGGTACGCGTATGCTCTGTACAGCTCTTTCGCCCATGAGTTCGAAGAAGGTGGCGTGTGGAATAACTGCGTCTATGTAGCACAACCCGATACAGCGTATCACCCCTTGCTCGGGATGCAATTCAACCTGAAAGATAATCAACGGAATACCTTGAAGATTACCGCAGGGGTAAATACGGACCTCTCGGCCGAATACCCCGCTCATACCATGGAGTTTCCTTACTTCAACAACCAGGGCGGGCCTCACGTGATGCAGGGTTTTGATTCCATCGCGGGGCAGGATGAGATCGAACTCGGACTGGATGTCACCCCGCTGCTGAATTATACCCAACCGGGTGAACCGGCCCGCTATTTCTTCATCGTAGAAGAAGATGATCCTTATCACCTCGGGACAGGGACTGTTCAAAAGGTCATATTTCATGATTATACCGGTTCCGGAGAAGTGTTTATTTCACCCGATACCGACGTCCCCATCCCGGATCAGGGAACAGCCTTGCTCTCTGCTGTCGGCACCACCGATTTCTCACCGGTGGAGATCTCTACGGAATCACTGCCTGCAATCGTCCCAGGGCAGGCTTATTCAACCCGACTGGCCGCCCGGGGAGGCGTGGAACCTTACCGTTGGACCCTGCTGGAAGATTATCTCAAATCGCCTGCCACACCCGGGTATACCGGTGTCACAGACCTCCGGCTTTGGGAAATCAGCGACGAGATCGCTTATGCTCCGGTAGTATTGCCGTTCAGTTTTCCTTTCTTCGGAAAAAATTATGATACAGTCTACATGAATAACCGCGGGATGCTCCAATTCACCCCCGATCATCTCCCCTACCCGTACCTGGTAAACTGGAATGATATGTTGCGAAACCTCCCGCTCATCTTCCCCGCTTTCTCTTCCAAATTCAGTAATATATATGCTGACGGCGATGGGATGTGGGTGCGCATTGAACCGGATAAGGTCACTTTTCGATGGAAACTGTCGATCAGCGAATATGAAAGCACGTCTGACAACTCGTTCGAAGTGGTTCTGTATCCCGGCGGATCGTTTGAGTTCCACTTCGGCGCCTGCACCAACACCATTTATGCCCCGAAAGTCATCACCGGCTATTCCAGGGGTGATGACACCAATTTTGAACTCACGCAAACAAACGACCTCTCTACCCTGTCGGGATTGTCGTTCCATTACGATCCGCCTGTCTGTCCGGCCGGTATCAGTCTGTCCGAAGACGGATTGCTTACCCTGGATGATCCCGATTCGACCCATATCTTCCAGGTGAAGGTGAAGGTAACCGATGAAAGACTGCTTACGGACACGAAAGTATTCCGGCTGACTTCCGGACTGCAGATTGTACCATCCATGCACGACATCGCTGATATGGCCTTCTTCGGAGAACCGCAGCAGGTTGACCTCGAAATAAGCAACACCGGACAAACCGCGTTGTCTGACCTTACTCTGACATATTCCTGTAATGATACGCTGGTCACTGTCACCGATTCTTCCGAAGTGATCAACACGCTAAATCCCGGGCAAACACTCACCATGTCCGGACCTTTCACCTTTGAGCTGCTCTCTCCCGTCCCAGACCAATCGCTCCTGTGGTTTACCATCGATGCGACAGGTTCCGGACACCACTGGCAGTACACCTTTCCGGTCACCGTCTCAGCTCCGGATATTCAACTCCGGGAAGCAA
>Ga0209099_1003257_pt1 | contig 13353 bp, 14 predicted proteins | sample AD_JPNHW2_MetaG_FD_184430 | JGI IMG/M metagenome (GOLD analysis project Ga0209099, IMG submission 184430) | Active sludge microbial communities of municipal wastewater-treating anaerobic digesters from Japan - AD_JPNHW2_MetaG (SPAdes) (version 2) | ecosystem: Engineered > Bioreactor > Anaerobic...
GTTGATTTACAAAAGAAAATTAGAATCTGGAATGATTATTACAACAATCTTGAGCATTGTGGTTTAAATGGAAAAACGCCAAATGAAATGTTAGAATTAAAAGTGACAAATGTGGTTAGTTAAAACAGTGTATAAATTCAATGTTTTTTGAGTTTTATATCAAATTAACTTCAGGCGATATTTTTAAACCAAATTTTTTATAGACAGAATCTACTATTTCGTTAGCCAGAGCCAAAACTTCTTCTCCTGTTGCACCGCCATGATTTACCAAAACCAATGCTTGTTTGTCGTGCACTCCGACATTGCCAACCCTTTTCCCCTTCCAGCCACATTGCTCTATTAGCCAACCAGATGGTATTTTTATTTTTCCGTTTTCTTCAAAAGCTGGCACTGTCTCATATTCTTTCTTCAATTCAGCTAACTTTGCAGAATCTACATAAACATTTTTGAAAAAACTTCCAGCGCTGCCTAAAACTTTTGGATCAGGTAATTTTGTCCTACGAATTTCAGACACAATATCACTGACGTCTTTTGCATTTTTTACTGTTAAATTATTTTTTTCCAAATAATCTTTCAATGCACGGTAAGTAATATTTGTTTTTGGAATTTTGCTCAATTTAAAAACAACCGCTGTGATAAAATATTTTCCTTTTAATTTGTTTTTAAAAACACTTTCACGATAAGCAAACTCGCATTCGTCTTTGCTAAATATTGTTTTACTGCCAGTCTCTACATCAAGCGCTTCAACATTTTCTATCGTGTCTTTTACTTCTGTGCCGTAAGCTCCAATATTTTGCACTGGAGCTGCGCCGACAGTTCCAGGTACTAGAGATAAATTTTCAACTCCCCAATAATTTTTATTCACAGCGAACAAAACAAAATCGTGCCATATTTCTCCTCCCATTGCTTTTATATAAACAAAGTCTTCCCCGACGTTACCAGTCGGGGTCCCGACTCTTTTAGACGTCGGGATTGTAATTTCAATTCCCTTCAATCTATTGCAAACAACAATCCCGTCAAAATCTTTGGTAAACAAAATATTACTTGCGCCACCGATAAACAATTTTTGGTTATTTTTATACTCATCAGTCTGTATCAAATCTAAAAAATCCTGTTCTGTATTTATTTCGCAAAAAAGTTTTGCTTTCACTTTGACATGAAAAGTGCTCAAATCCGTCAAATCATAGTCTTTTTGAATAGTCATATAAAAAATATACTCTAATAAGACTTAACTAGCAAACACTTGACAAAGAAAGTCAAGTATGCTAGTATATATTCAAACTTAAAAAATTTATAAAAATGAAAAAAGTATTTGTTCTTTTTATGTCATTCTGCCTTACATTTGCAGTTTCGACATCGGTTTCAGCCAGCAATGGTAATGACAATGGTAAAAACCCAATAAACCCGAGCAATAGCTCAGGCTCGGTAAAAACCAAGTTTGTAAAGCCAAAGAATATGAGTAACAGTAACTCCTCCTTAAAAGGAGCCGGTTCCTCAAAAAAGAGCTTAAAAAATTTTGCTTCCGGCAAAAAATACCACCGGAAAAAAGGGCATTATTCGAACAAATAAAGCCCGGCTGCCGCAACAAAGAAAACACGTCTATTCGTAGTCGTGTTTTTTATTTTATAAAAACAAAAGAATAATAGTAGTAATACTAACTACAAACAAAAATCCTGTGATAAACCAACCAAGCAATTTTGAAACTTTTTTATTTTTAAATTCTCCCATTACATCTTCCCTACTACTAATCTTTACTATAAAAAATAAAATAACTGGAGAAATAATTCCGTTCAAGACAGCTGAATAAATAAGCGCTTTGATCGGATCGATACCAACAAAGTTCAAACCGATTCCCAAAAGCATCGCAACAATAATTACTCCGTAAAAAGAAGTTGCGCGTTTTAATTTTCGATAAAGTCCAAACTTCCAACCAAAAGATTCTGACATGGCATAAGAAACAGAACCAGCCAAAACTGGGATTGCCAAAAGCCCCGTTCCTATTATTCCAACTGCAAACAAAAAGAAAGCGAAATTTCCAGCAAACGGTCTCAACGCCTGTGCCGCGTCCGCTGCCGTGCCAATATTTGTAATACCATTTTGGAACAAAGTTGCAGCACAAGTTGCTATTATGAAAAACATAATCAGATTAGACAAAAGCATTCCAGACCAAACATCCACTCGCATTTTTCTAACTTCATTTATATTATTCAAACTTTTTCTCTGCTCTTCTGTTTTGCCACCTTTCAAAATTTCTTCTTCCACTTCCTGTGAAGTCTGCCAAAAGAATAAATACGGAGAAATAGTCGTACCAAAAGTAGCGCAAATTAAAATAATTTCATCTTTAGAAAATTTTATCGCTGGAATTACCGCATGCGTAAAAACATCATGCCAATTTATTTTCACAGCAAAGGCAGCAAAGACATAAGTAAACAAAACTAGCGCTAAATATTTTAAGTATTTAGAATATTTTTTATACGGAATAAAAATTTGTAAAATCAAACTCAAAACAGCAAAAGTTATTACTAAAAAGGCAAAACCAAACTCCGGCAAAATAAGCCGAGTTCCTTCTGCCATAGCTCCAAGATCTGCACCAATGTTAAAAACATTGGCAAAAAGCAAAAGCACAGTACAAAAATATAAAATTTTTTTTGAATAATGTTTTTTTATGTTAGTAGCAAGACCAGCTCCAGTCGTCAGCCCAATACGAGCACACATTTCCTGTATCACTCCCATAAAAGGAAAAGAAAAAAGTGAAAGCCAAATCAAACTGAAACCCTTAGATGCACCCATTTGAGAATAAGTAGCGATTCCAGAAGGATCGTCATCCGCTGCTCCGGTAGTTAAACCAGGACCAAGCATTTGCCAATACTCTTTTGCCGCTTTTACCGGTCTTTGTTTTTCTATATCTTGTTTTATTTCTTCTTCTATCTCAATACTTTTTTCAAGCACTTCTGCTGGCGCGCTAAATAATTTTTCTAAAATGCTTTTTTTCATGTTTTTATATTATGACATATTTTAAAAAAGCTTGCTATTTCTAGATAAATTTACTTTTTTACAAAATAATATTAAACAAAAATCCGGTCAACATAATTCCAATTCCAACAACTCCAGCAAAAATAAAAATTAACCTAATTTTCATAACTTTTTTCAAAATCATAAATTCGGGCAAAGACAAAGCTGTGACAGACATCATAAAAGCCAAAGTAGTTCCCATCGCAACACCTTTTTCTGTCAGTACGCCAACAAGCGGAATAATTCCAGCGGCGTTTGAATAAAGTGGAATTCCAACTAATACAGCCAACGGTACTGCATACCAATTCCCCGCTCCAGCATATCTCGCCAGAAAATCAGCCGGCACATATCCGTGAATCCATGCACCGATTCCAATTCCCAAAATAACATACGGCCAAACTTTTTTCAAAATACTCACAGTATAATTTCCTGCATAAACAATTCTCTGTTTTGTACTCATTTCTAATAAATTAATATTTCCATTTATTTTATTTTCAAAAACAAAAGGCTGAATTAATTTTTCAACTTTTAATTTCTCAATAATTACTCCCGAAATAACAGAGATAAACAAACCAGTTATTATATAAATAACAGCAATTTTCCAACCAAACATTCCCAGCAACAAAACCAAAGCAACTTCATTAATCATTGGCGAAGCCACAAGAAAAGAAAAAGTCACCCCGAGCGGCACACCGGCTTGCACAAAACCCAAAAATAACGGAACAGCTGAACAAGAACAAAACGGCGTAATTATTCCAAGCAAAGATGCAAGAATATTTCCAGAATATTTATTTTTTCGAGACAAAATAGCTCTGACTTTTTCTGGTGGTAAATAAGAACGAACAATAGAAACAACAAAAATAATAACTGCTAGTAAAATAAATATTTTTACTACATCATAAATAAAAAAGTTCACGGCATTTGCAGGCAGTGTATCAGGTGTAAAATCTAGAATTTTATAAGTTAGCCAATCGGCTAATAATTTTACTGGGTAAAAAATACTCATAAATTAAACTTTAGAACAATTTATCCCAAATAACAATTCCACTGAAAATTCCGAAGAAAACAAAAATAATACCAATTATAATTTTTCTCCACAAAGCCGGCCTGAAAACTTTTGGCAAAACAGTATGATTCAGCCAAAAAACTAAACCAAGGTGCACGAACATTGCAAAAGCGTTGATCACAGCAGCGAGCACTATTAGAGTTTTTGGCTCATAAAAATTACACAAGAATAAAATTATTCCAAAAGCAATTTGCGCCCAAACAAAATAGTAATAAATTTTTGAAAGATTTATTTTTCCTTCTTTCTTTCCGTGCAGTTTTTTAATAGCAAAATTTTCAGACATAATTCTAGAAGTAGAATCCATCACACCCAACTGTGTCTGAAAAAGCATAATAGACAAAACAATCAAAAACAAAGTACCAACCCAAGGGAATAAAATTTTTCCAATAGCAAAACTTTCATTCAATACAAAATTAATACCTTCTGCATTTCCGGCCAAACCATGTGTCGTCGCATACGAAAGCAACATAAGAAAAGCCATTGAAATTATTCCCAAAAACCAAAAAACAAAAGCGTGCTCAATACTAATCAGTTTCCACCATTTTTTAAATCTACTAACATCTTCTGGTGTTTCATAACAATCCGTACCGTCTAATATGATTTCTCTTTCTTCTTTTTTTGCAAACAAACTAGAAATCTTTTGTGAATAAACTCCCATGCCATAACCTTTTTCTTTTATATAAATAGACTGTGTGAGATTCAAATTTCCACCAGCCCCAGAGTAAGCAAAAGCCCCAAGAAAAGTAGCAATACTTATTCCCTGTGGCAAAAACCAATAACCTTCACCTTTTCCAAACAATCCCTGTAACAACAAAGACCAATCAGTTTTCGTAGCCAAAAATACAGCTAAAATAAATACAAACGGCACGCCAACTAGAATAATAATTTTTGTTATTCTTTCCATCATGCCATAGACAGTCTTTCCCATACTCAAAATCAAACCAATCAAAACTAAAAATAAAATAGCGATCCATTTGAAATTTTCTATTCCAATAGCTCCCGCAAAAATTTTTGCAGAAGCTGCAACAATTCCTGGCAAAGCCCAACCAATAAAAGTAGATAAAATAAACCAATATACAGCCGGCTTAAAAATTTTATAAATTCCAACGAAGACACTCTCACCTTTCACGAGAGCGTAGCGTTCTATTTCCATATTCATAAAATACTGAAAAGTAATTCCCAAAAGAGCACCCCAGGCAATTCCAAGTCCGTAGTTAGAAGCAAGATACGGCCACAATATCACTTCACCAGATCCCAGCCCTAAAGCTAAAATAACAAAACTTGGCCCGATTAATTTTTTTAGAGAAACAGGTAACGGAAATAATTTTTTTTCTTTCATCTATTTTATTCTAATTTATTTAAAAAACTTTTTTATTTTATATTTACCAAATTATTCTGAATATTCTGTATTAAGAATCTAGAAAAAGCTAAATAATTAGAAACAGTTTTTGTTTTAAGAAAATCGTTCCAACCTTGCTCTAGAGCAACTCTATCTTGATCATTTGCAACAGTCTGAATATCACCGCTAATTTTATTAGCAGAAACCTGACTAATAGAAGCAATCTTCACATCTCCAGCTACAAGAAAAGATGCAAGAGAATCGTTTAATAAAGCTGTGCTTTGTTTAATATTTACCAAACTAACTGCGATAAACTGACGAAGATTGCTCAATTCAGTTTTGTTTTGTTCCAAAAGATTCTGGGTCGCAACCAAACTCATTTTTGTAATTTTAGCCTGAGAATAAAAATTCCAAACCAAAATTCCAGATATTAAAAATAAAACAGTAATAATGATTGCGTAAATTTTAAGTGCTTTCATAAAAATAAATTCAAAATTAAATTTTTAACATAATAAAAAGACCTGCTTTTATTATAGCAGTTTTTTAAAAAAAATTATTAATTTAATTTGTTAAATTCTTTACAGCTTATCTAATCGGAAAAGTCTTTCCGAGTTCATTTGAATAATAAAATTCATACGCAAGTCCACCAAAAGTGTAAGTTTTTTTATCTACCGTAATATTTGAACCACCAACTTCTGGATTTTTTTGGGATCAGAATGTTTAAACCCTAGGTTGAAAAGCGTAGCTAATATTTCAGGTCTATCAGAAATAGTATGCCCTTCATTTTTCCATTGCTTTTCTATTTGTTTTATAAACAAAGCAGTATAAAGATATGAATAATAATGATTATCATCATTAGTAAGTCGCTCCATTCTTTCTTTATCTGGATCATTTGTTTTAAAATCCAAAAGATGCTTGTAAGCAATACCCAAATAATATGGACTTTTAGAATCTTTTAAATTCGCTTCAATTTGTTTAGCCGTAGCAATTTTAATACCGGCAATTCCGTAAGAAAACTTCACACTATTTCCTAATTTCTGAAGTGGCAAGAAAACTTTTTTTAATTTTTCTCTGTCTGATCCAAAATAACGAAACTGTTCTACGACTACCGGCGCAAGAATAGTTCGAGTTGGAACACCTGTGACGCGACTAGCTTTTTCTATAAGTTTTTTGTCTTTTGTGAGACCTCCTCGGATAGTTGTCCAATCATCTGTCTTGGCCCAATCTGGTGTTTTTGCCACTTGTTTCTTGCGGGCCCAAATACTTTCAATAGAATTATATAAACCGCTTTTTTCGTCTATCTTCCCCTCAACATTTGTCAGACCAAGCTGCATTGCAATAAACACACAGAAAAAGACGAATACTACAAATACCGCCCCACCGGACAAAAATTTTAGCGCCTTGAGCGCCTTATTTTTGTTAACTTTTTTAATTATTCTTAATACACGTTCTTTCATTACAAGAAATATCATACCATAAGATGCACCATTCTGTCAAATATCAAAAACAAACAGCCTCGGCCCTACTATCCTGCCTTTACTGCTTTTATTTTTTTATTTTTGTTTGTGAGTAAAAATTTTTATTTCCTAATCTTTTTGATTGAAATAAACAAAACTACTGCAGCAACTAATTCCAAAACAGCCCAAACTGTTTTTCCAAAATCAAACGGGTACACTGGGTTAAAAACAATCACAACTGCCAACATCGCTAGAGCACAACTTGTATTTTTTGTTTTGGTAGCCAAATATGCATTGTAAAGCGCCACACAAGAAACTACCCATCTTAAAAATTCAAAATATCCGGCAAGCATTCCTAAAACAGCCAAAAGCAACAAAATTATAGCCAGTATCGTAAACCAATTTTTCTTAATTAATTTTTTCATATAAATATATTATATAAAAAAAAATTCAATAACCAAAAAACATTGTCATAGGTTCTTTCTCTCCCATCAAATTTGTTACTCAAATGTAATGGCCTAAAACCAAAACAATTTATCAATCGTAGTTCCAAGTGCCTCTGCCACATCGTGTGCTAACTGCAATGAAGGATTGTATCTATTTTGTTCAAGAAAAACAATCGTTTCTCTTCTGACTTTAGCCTTTTTGGCTAACTCTTCTTGGGTGATATTTAATTTAATTCTTAATTCTTTGATATTGTTTTTCATATTTTATTTACATGAAACAGTTGGTGCGTCAAAACTTGGATTACCGTGTTTAACCCAATTTCCATCACGACAAACCCAATTATCTTCCCCGCTAAAAAATCTAATACTAAAGAAAGCGACAAAAATAGCCAATATAATTATAGAAATAATATATTTCTTTTTATTTTTTGAAAATTTTTCTTTGTTATAGAAACGGAAAACTACAGAATAAATGATCATAAGCAAACAAGTAGAATATGCAAGTGTCATACCGATAGGCTCATAAAAAGGATTTGTACTTCTGAAAGCATAGAGAATAAACATGACAACTACAGCAATCCATGAATATATCTGTATCGCCATAAGAGCAGACTTGCCACCTAGAGCAACATCTCTTTCGTCTGAAATAACATCCTTGACCTTACGGCGCAAAAAGATAAGCACAAGAGACGCAACAATCAAAGTAATAATAGGAATTAAAAAATTTTCTAAAACTATTGCCTGACCGAAAATTATAGCAATGATAACTGTTATTATTAATCTTATTTTTTGGTACTGTTTGTTTGACATATTATTTATGTAATTTGTTAGAAATAATTAACACACTTTATATGTTATATTTTTCTAACACCAATGTCAAGTACTTAGTGCCTGATTTTTTCAAAACAACGGATGATGAAAACATTTAAAGACCAGTTTATTTTTTAAACCGCTGACTGATGGGTGCCTATCCGGATTCGAACCGGAACTGAGGGATCCACAGACCCTAGTGCTAACCATTACACCATAGGCACCATGCAAGATACTTTATAACATGAATTTAAGAAAAAAGCTATATTTTACTTGTAGTCCGGAGATTCTTCGGAAATTCCAGCTCGATGATTTGCTAATCTGGCACAAGCGTAAAGAAAACTTGAAAGTCTGTTCAAGTAAGCTTTTGTACTCTCTCCCACTGAAACTTTCTCTTCGTCTACAACTGCTATCACTCTCCTTTCCGCTCGACGAGAAACTGTTCTAGCCACATCGAAAGTTACTGCCAAATCTGTCCCACCGGCAATGAAGAAAGATTTTATTTCTGGCAACTCTTTTTCTATATTGTTCACAAAGTTTTCTAACTCTTCTACTTTTTCTTTTGTCATAGAATTTTTTGCACCAGCAATTTCTGCTTGAATGATAAAAAGATTCTTTTGTATATCATGAATTATTTTTTCAAAAGAAAAATTATCGGAAAAATTAAAGTCTTTTTCTCTAGATTTCAGCTTACAAAAACCCAAATAAGAATTAGTCTCATCTAGCGCACCCAAGGCTTCCGCAATAATAGAACTTTTTGACATTCTTTGATCACAACCAAATGTTTTTGTTGTGCCGTCATCTCCTTTTTTTGTAAACAACATATTTTTGTTTTAAATTAATTAACTAATTTGATAATTTTTTATTTTACAAATTCATCACAAGTGCGTGGGGGGAGATTTGAACTCCCATGGAATTGCTTCCGCTACCACCTCAAGGTAGTGCGTCTACCAGTTTCGCCACCCACGCCTACAAAAACTTTAACAAAAAAATCCATTTTTGTGAAATGGATTTTTTTGTTTTATTTTTTATTATTGTTATTTTATTATTCTTCAGATTTTACTTCAGCTTCTTTTTCTTTCTCATCTCCTTCTTGCATTGTTACTGATCTCATTTTTCTTCTTACATCTTTAACAGCTTTTGTTCTAACGTAATAAAGTTTTGATCTTCGTGCTCTAGATTTCTTTGTTATTTCTATTCTGTCTATTGATGGAGAAAATAATGGGAAAATTCTTTCTACACCTACTCCTGAAGCAACTTTTCTAACTGTGAAAGTTCCTCCAATTTCAGTTCCATGCTTTCTTGCCAATACGATTCCTTCGAAAGCCTGCAAACGTGCCTTGCCCTTTTCGTCAACGATCTTAGACCAAACACGAATTGTGTCTCCAGCCTTAAAATCAAGGTTTTTTCGAGCTTCTACGTCTACGGGTGTAAGTTTTGTTTTTGCTACTGCCATAATGAGATAATCTAACACAAATCCAATTTTTTTGCAATTTTTTAAAGTTTTTTTAAAAAATAAAAATTGACAACAAACAAGCAAAGAGTTAGGGTAAAAGAAAATAGGAGGTATTATGTTCTTTGAGCTAATAAGAACTATGACCAACGCAGATTGGTCAATTTTTGTTGTTACACTGCTTGCTTACGTTTTTATTGCCTTAGGAATAGTCAAAGACAAAGGTAAAGGCCAAAGTGCTTTCTCTTGGTTCCTGTGGCTGATTTTGGACGTGATTTTATTTCTGTCTATTCTTGACGGAAACGGAAAATCAATTTTCATGCTAGCACCATCTATGCTCGGTTCTCTGGTAATTTCTATTCTTCTTTATCTTTGCCAAAAAAGAAAAAAGATTGTACTAAAAGACTGGGAATGGATAAATATTTTTTTGATTTCCGTCACAGCCATTGTTTGGCAAGTATCAAAAGACCCAAACACAGCTATTGCTTTCGGAGTAGCCGCGCAGGTTCTGGCTGGAGTAGAACTTTCCATAGAATCATGGAAAAATCCGACTCCTGGTTGGACAACCTTGGGGTACTTAATGTTCGTTGCTAGTTGTGTTTTATCACTAGCAACAGAAGGAAACGCATTCACACATTTTACGATCCAAGATCACCTGTTCCCAACAATGCTCGGACTGCAAACTGTCGTGGACACGATTCCACTGATATTAAAGACATTTAAAAAACAGTAAGCCAGCAAAAAAGAGCTTCAAAAGCCCGCATATTCGCGGGCTTTTTTAATAAACCAGCCTTAGACTAATAAACTTCCCTCTTATAACACTCTTCACAATAAATGATTTCTGGACGATCTGGAGAATATGAAGTTTCAAATTCAGTAGAACATCTTCCTTTGTGATTATGATTGGTTTTGTCACACATACACTGTCTGTGCCAGAGTTTAAGTGGATTTCTTTGTTTTAATCTTTGGTAGTGTCTACAGTTAGGACACAAGTGTGGAATTGGTAAATTCATTCTTTTGTAAAACTGTAATTCAGATTCTGTGATTTTAAACGCTTCAGTACATTGTTCGTTACATTCTCCTTTGTGTTCACACTCTATGACTTTGCCTAAAATAGTTTCATCTACATCTTGTATATTATCTGGAAGATCTTCTGATTTAATATCTATTTTATAATTTCTTTCTTCTCTATCCTTCCACTTGTATCCTTGTTCTAAAGCTTGTTCTTTAGTTAATGGAAAGTATTCTTGAGCTATTGTTTCGTTGTAACAAAATGGTGATAATTCTGGTGGGAAGAATTCTCCGTATTTATATATTCTTCCTTTACTATCTATATATGGCATATCGTTCATGTGTTGAATGATTTTTGGGACTAATTCTTCGTATTGTTCTTTGGTGTATTGTTTGTTGAGGATGCAGTAATTTCCTTTTTTGAGACCAACGCAACCAAAAATGTTCGTGCTCGAAGGACAGTGATAAGAGTAAAAAACATCCATGGCTGAAGAAAGTAAAAATGAGAACCTTACATTACTAGAGCCTGCAAAAATACCCAAAGAATCATAAACTAGTTGGGAATTATGACCTCCGTGAGACATATTTCTGGAATCAGAAAAGCCACCAGCGGTTATTGATACATTTTTTAAGTCTTTTGAATTACTTCCTATATCAAAACAATTCACACAATTTTTACTACCAACAATGTTATCACCCGTGCAATTTTCTGATTTAACAACATGCGCAAAACGATGTGGAAACTTAATCTTTAATTCACTAAATTCCTTTTTAACATACTCAATTCCCTTTCTTGTATAAATCTTTAAACCTTCTAATTTCTTAAAATACTCTTCTCTTGAATATTCTTTATTAAAAAGACAATAATTTTTATTGCGTAACCCAATACACCCAAGACAGTTATTACAATTTATACAATCATAAATAAACATGCAGTCAGTACAACTCTTTGAATATTGAGCAAAAAATACCTTATAACATTCTTGGGAATCCAAACATTCATAACAAAATTCACATTTTTCAACCCAATATAAGTCCTGGCTCTCTCTTGTATAAAAATTAAAAGTAGAATAAGAACAATTCTCATTATAATCACCACCAAAAACTAAATAACAGTTTTTATTCTTTTCCGTATAATTACAATAATCACTATTAATAGCGTTCCAATTCATTAAATTTGGCCAAGGAACTCTTTTGATTAATTCTTTAATTTGCTCAAAAAATGGTCTGGAAAAATCATAATCAACCCCATAATCTTTTGGATCCCAATCATCTCCCCACCAATATTCACGATTGTAGACTATTACCTCTTTGTCCTCAGAATAAACTGAAATTATTTTTTTATCTTTCTGAAAATTAGGAGCATTATTCTTACGATGATATAAAATATTTTGGTTTCTAAATGTAAGTCTGCGCATAAACTGACACTCTGAACACCAAGTCGGGGCAGGTACTTTCATTTTTTCGTAAAAATTAAAATCTTCTTGTTCTATAACAAAATCTTTCTTGCAATTCTGACATGTTCTCATCTCGCTTTGCATAATTTTATTCTACCATTTTCTTCATTTCTTCTGGCAGCTCAGACGAGACTCTAATTTTTTCGCCATCCAATTTTTTAAAGACTATTTCTCTCGCATGCAAAGCTAGTCTGCCAAGACTTTTCGGACAAGAATTTTTCGAATCATAAAGACTATCACACAAAACTGGAAAATTTAAAAACTTCATATGCACGCGAATCTGATGCGTTCTGCCAGTCTTTGGCCGAGCTTCTATAAAAGAAAACTTCACGCCTTTTTTGTCTTTCAATCTTTTTAAAACAGAATATTCAGTAACAGCTTCTCGCAACTCCCCTCTTGCTCCGCGACCAGCAAGTTTTTTTCTAAAATCAGACGGGCTTCGGCCAATAGCTTTATTCACTGTGCCACGATCATTTTTTGGCCAACCCCAAACAAGCGCGTTATAAAACTTTTTTACTTCCCTATTTTGAAATTGAGATTTTAGAAATTCAAAAGCTTTTTGATTTTTTGCCAAAAGTAAAACACCGGAAGTTTCTCTATCTAATCTATGGACTATGCCTGGCTTTTTTATTTCTTTATTATCTATATAAATAGTCTCACCAACAGATTTTGCTTTTGGATATTTTTTAACAAACCAGTCTGAAATAGTTTGCTCTTTACTTCTACCGTCTGCGTGCACAGAAATTCCAGACGGTTTGTCTATCGCTAAAATATCTTTATCTTCGTAGAGAATTTTTATCTTCATAAAATAATTAATTTGGTCACAAGTAATTTTTCGCCGCCGCTCAAAATTCTTGCGACCCCGCCTCTCTGTTTTGTTTGCTAACAAAACACTGATCCGGCTCACAAATTACTCGCAGGCAAAGCAGTTTGCCTGCTTTACGTAATTTGTGCCTTCGGAGGGAATCGAACCCCCATCAAGGCCTTAGAAGAGCCCTGTTCTATCCATTGAACTACGAAGGCAAATATCTTGCAGTATTTCAACTCTCAGATAGGGTGCGCGGTAAGAGACTCGAACTCCTGACCTTCCCGGTGTAAACGGGTTGCTCTACCAACTGAGCTAACCGCGCATAATACTAAATTAACATTTTTATTTCGATGGGTCAATAACCGGAGGTAATGTCTAAACACATTTGGCACTTTTTACTAGACTTAATAAATGAGTATTCATATGCCTAAAAATATACAAGAAGAACGATTAAGGTGGGTTTTGATGGTTACAGAGAATAAGGTTAAATTAAA
>Ga0209099_1003259_pt1 | contig 13348 bp, 12 predicted proteins | sample AD_JPNHW2_MetaG_FD_184430 | JGI IMG/M metagenome (GOLD analysis project Ga0209099, IMG submission 184430) | Active sludge microbial communities of municipal wastewater-treating anaerobic digesters from Japan - AD_JPNHW2_MetaG (SPAdes) (version 2) | ecosystem: Engineered > Bioreactor > Anaerobic...
GAAAGGATAAAAAAACATTTTTTTATAAAAAAATGTTAAACGAAAATAGGTATCAAACAGAAATTGACGGTTATTCAAGACTCTCAAGATATTATCGAAAAATTCAAAAACCAACTGAGAATTATGCCAACACCACATTCTCTGATCTTAATCAAACCTACCCCGCTTATCAGTTTTTACACACTAAAGCTTAACAGTATCGATTAAAACATTTTGGAATAAAAAAGTACCAGACCTAGCACGAAACTATTACACTACAAGTCTATTACTACGAGTCAATATTTAGCACCATCAATTATTTAGTTGTTTTAAACCTTTTCATTACTTTTGTTATTAAATTACTATCAATATTTTGATAAACTCTAAATTTACCAATTTTTTCGAGCAATACCAAATTAATTTGACCGCCAAGGGATAGTTTGTCGCGCTTCAACATATCAATTAACTTATTGTCTTCAATGGGAAATGGTATTATCTCGGATAACTTATATTTATCAAGTAATTTATTTTGTATTTCTAAATCTTTATGTGGGAGAATTTTCATTTCACTGCTGATTTCACCAGCAATCCTCATTCCCAGATTGACCGCTTCACCATGATTCAAGTGAAAATCACAGAGTCCTTCTAAAGCATTTGCTATAGTATGCCCATAACTAAGACCTTTTTGTGTACCAAACATGTCATATTGATCTCTTTCCACTAATTCTGCCTTAATCTGTAAAGAGCGATAAATTAAATTAATCCATGGGAGTTTCACATAGTCAGAAGGACTTGAAAATGAGGTATCACCTAAATATTTTACAAATTGTGGAGACTTAATTAGTGCAGACTTGATTATTTCAGACATTCCAAAGCTTAAACTTCGTTCATCTTGAGTCCGAATAAAATCAATATCGCAATACGTAAATCGAGGAGAATAAAAATTACCAACAATATTTTTAATATTTTTACGGCCTACACCAACTTTACCAATGATTGAATCTCCTTGAGACATTAAAGTTGTCGGCAAGAAAACAAAATCAATACCTCTCATATATATTGAGGCCAGAAAACCTGCTAAGTCACCGGTAATTCCACCTCCAATTCCAAGAATACAACTTTTTCTACAAACGCCAAACTTGTACAATTTATCCACAAATCCGCCGATTCCTTCGATACTTTTAATAACTTCAATTGGGGAAATCTTAATAATATTTGTTATTCCCAATGCTCCAAATATTTCTTGTAGTAGTTCTCTGTGAATGTTATAAATATTTATATCAATTATTGGCACAATACTTGCATATTCTCTGCTTTTCATATCGTTGATAAATTGCCCAATCAGATTTGAACCAATGATTATTTTTTGCTCAAAACGATCAAACCTAATTTTGACAACCTTAGTACCACCTATTCTTGAAGACGCGATTGAGACTGGATTTCTTATGGTTGCATACATCATTTTACAAGTAGTTTGTCTAAACACACCCAATTTGTCAATACGACAATATTAACCTGTCTTCGTGGCATTATTATAAAATTAATGTTAAAATGTGAACTGTGTATAAAAATGATTATTTACCAGAAGTAGGTAAAAAACTTCTTGAGTATGGTGTTGTAAGTTCGATTGTTGTTGGTGGGAGTTACTCATATCTCAGTGAAACTGTTTTAGACATTAAAGATTTTCGAGATTTAGATCTGATAATTATCGTGAAAAACATAGAGCAAGTAAAATTATTGCTTGACGATAATCAATTCATTTTGAAAAACTGTTTGAAAATCATTGAACCTGAATATGTATTTACTAAAAAAGAAACAAAGATAATAGAACATAGTTCGATTGATGGAATCAGATTTTCAGGTATAAATATTTTTGGTCAAAAAATATCTGCAAAGATTTTTCCTGTAAACTTTTTCAAAAGAATTTTAAATAATTCTGACGTATCTTCTGTTAAAATTTTATCCAGAAAAGATAAAAGATTTTTTAAAAAGAAATCTTTTGATGGCAAAAACTTCTACCTTGGGGTGATAAATATACCAGTCAATGGTAGTCTTTGCGTTCTTGAGGATGCTGATGTGTTTAAAATTAACAATGGCTTCAGTTTAGGGGTAATTTCGGATTTGTTGATTTCCGGAAAAATAGTTAGCGATAATTCTAAAATTAACATCAGAACGATTATTAAGAGAATTATAAATAAGGTTTATGGAATATATATAAAAAACGGTAATAAAAAACAAAATTGGCCTAAGATATTTATCAGATACGAAAGATTTCCAAATAATTTCAATGAACACCTGATAAGTCAGTTGCCGATAAACATCCCTGAAAAATGTATAGATAAGCCAGATGACTTGTTAATACCTTTTCAAATACACATAAAAGATGAGTATCTATTTCATACGCCCGATTTATCGATGAATTTATCAAAAATGTTGATTAAAAACGAAACGGATTATAAGTTTATTGAAACTCCCAATTTAATGCCATTCTCTGCCAACTCAGAACATGGAAAAGCAATTCGAAAGGATAAAAAAACATTTTTTTATAAAAAAATGTTAAACGAAAATAGGTATCAAACAGAAATTGACGGTTATTCAAGACTCTCAAGATATTATCGAAAAATTCAAAAACCAATTTTACTGAAAAATAATTCTACGACAGTGCTATATAAATGGAGTGATTATGGTTTGTTGTCTGAAAGGTGGATAAAAAAGTTGGAGAGTAGTGATTTGGAAAAGATAATGGAAATTGAAATGCGAAAAAATGGAGAAATATTAAATGCCTATTTATGCTCTTTGGGTAAGTTTTCCGTATCAGATTCAAATATTCAAAATTTATATTTGGATAGACTAAACAATCGAGTAACTCAGTTTTATCAGGGTCAAAAAGTATCCACACCAAATGGCGAAATAATAACAACGGAACGACTATTTGAACTAAAACCAATTATTAATGGGGTAAAATATTTATCAATTAACGAAATAATCAATAAGTCTATTGGTGTACTTTCCAACAAAAAGTTACTCGATAGTGTTTTGGTTTGTGGTCTGGGTGATAGCCACGGTGGGAACGTGATGATTAACTCTGATTTAAGTGATTATCTGTTTATTGATTATGAATTCTCAGGAATTCACTCTCCCTTTTTAGATATTGTTAAACCTTTGTACAACGATTGTTTCTATGACGTGCTATATTCGCCACTTATAAAACAGAAAGTTAATATTGATGTTTTGATTAAAGAAAATAATTTGATTATCAATCACAATTTTGAAATTAATGATTTTAGAAAAATGTTAATGGTGGCAAAAATGGATGGTATTATTTTGCCTTTTATTAAAACTGTGCGACTAAACTTAGATTTTAATACAAATTCACCCTACCAAGAAATATTAAATAGTGGATTGTTTTGTGCTGCCTTTTTGACAAAAAATATAACAGAATATCCAAATAATTATTTTTGGTTGAATCTGTCTTATTCAGTAATTATGAGTAACTTTTGTCAAAATTATTTAAATTTAAAAAACAATGAAACAAAAAATCGTTGAGGAAATGCTGGATACTTTAAGAAGTCAATTTGAAGGAGTTAATGAAAAGAGTGGTTATTCATACCGTTATTATCACTCTCTTAGAGTTTATCAAAACTGCCTAAAGTTGATAAAGATGGACTGGTTAAAAGAGATGAAATTTGATAAAGATGCTTTAATTGTGGCCTCCATATTTCACGATATTGGAAAAATAAAAAGAATTAATGATAAGAGGGAAATTGTGGGTTCTGAGGAGGATGGTACACCTCATGATATTTTGGGTGAACAAATAGTGGGTGATTTTATTGGAGACTTATTCGAAATAGAGTTTGTTAATAAAGTCGCCAAAATAATTGGTGGTCATCACGGTAGAAATCAAACAGAATTTGAATCAAAAATTTTACATGATGCCGATATTTTAGATAATCAAGGAGTTCTGACTATTTGGAGAAATATTGCATTTTCGACTCAAGAAAGACGGAGTATTATTGACATGTTGAATTATTGGAAGAATGGGGCAAGAGAGAAAGCTATAAATAAATTAAATGACTTTTATTTTGACCAAATCAAAGAGATAGCTAAAAAAAGATTTGAAAAAATAGATGAATTGTATCGTAACTTAGAATTGGAACAGAACTCTGAGGACTATTGAATATGACAGAAAATAGTTTATACCTACATGCCTTAGTCAAGGCTGCAGGTGAAGGTGCTAGAATGCAAGAAGTTACGGGAGGGAATATCCTTAAATCATTAGTCGAAGTTCAAGGTGTACCGGTCAACGACTTTTACAGTTCTATTAAACCAACTCAAAACGAACAATTAAAAGAACAAATTCTATCTGTTTTGAAATCAAATCTGAGCTATGGTCATCGTCGAATTACCCTGGCTTTAGGTATTAACAAAAAAAATTGGAATGGTCATAAAACAATTTAATTCCAGATTTATCCACCAGACACACTAATGATTTAGTTATCAATGCCTTTTTTAATACTTTTGAAAACAAGGGAGCATCGCCCAAATTTGTCCATTTGGATCAGGGTGTCGAATACAACTGTCATGATTACACCAAGCTGATTACTGATCCGGGGGTCACAGTATCAATGAGTAAGAAAGCTTCACCCTGGGAGAATGGTCATCAGGAATCATTTTATGATAATTTCAAAACTGATTTAGGATTGGAGTTTGATAGATTTAATTCAACTGGTGAATTTGTAGAAGCTATCACTAAACCATTAATTACTACAATCAAAGAAGAATCCACACCAGCTTAAAGATATCCCCAGTTCAATTCAAACAACTTTATCTTCAAAAACTAAACCTCATAGAAAATATGTGATATTTTACCCTATTACAGGACATTAAATCGAAAAATGTTGTTTTTGGAAAATATACACTAACAGATTAGGACAATATTTGACTAGCAGGTGGGTTGGATAGAACTTTGGCTCTTTGCCTACCGTCGCTTCGCCATGGCGGGTAAAGCAGAGCTTGTGGATCAGGAACCTTTCTGTCCTTATAACACTATTTTTTATATAATACCTAGTTTATTTTAACTGATTCAATTATCTTTAATACACTTTCAAGTGTTTGTTCATTAGGTATGTCATTATTTTTTGTTTCTCCGCCACAATTAGTTCGATGATGTCGAATTTTAATAACAAAAAGAAGCCTTTTATCCACCTTAAAATAATGTTCACTAATTCCACCAAAGCCAATGCATTCATTTGACTCCGGGTAACTTTCTCCAAAGGCCTGTTTGGAAAATTTATAGTATTTATTGTTTACATTAACCTGGCGCAACTCAGATTCATAATCACTCTCAGAAAAAAATTCTAATTGGTTTAAAGTTAAAAATAAATTATATTTTGAAGTATCAATATTCGAAATATCAAATATATATAAGACAGGTTCTACCTGTTTAGATGGTAAAAAAGATAGATAACTATATTTTTCTCCAGCAATATCCTTATCAGCCTTCTTTTCGACAGTGAATTCTTTTTCGTTATATTTATAGCTAAGATTATCTAATAATGTTGACGAAAAAATCTCTGATATTGTTGGAACGATTGTATTTGTAGGTATTAATTTTTTTATCGGAATATTTTTTTCAGAAGACTGATTAATAGAACTGTGTGTAATTTGTCGATATAAATAACCAAAATAAAAACTCCCAAAAGGTAACGTAATTAAAATAATTAATAGAAGTGTTTTGGGTATAGATGTTATTTTTTTAAACTTACCAGCAGTTAATTTCATAGGTAAATATCCCACAAAATAGAGTTGTTTACAAACATTTCAGATTTTGGCGGACTTTGTCCGCCGGGGCGAGCTTCAGCGAGCGTAGGCGGAGCATTGGGGTCTGGAACTTTTCTATCCTTATAACCAAACTAAAAAATTAAATCACCGAGAATTATTTCCAATGTTTCTTCGGGTGTTTGATGTGTAGTATTAATTATCTTTCCAAAAGAGGGTTTGTTAATTCCAATCTCATAGTGATGTTTAATTCTTTCTCTTTCCCAATCGTCTAATTTTCTATTTCCCCTATCTTTTACAACTTTATCCAAATCTAAATTCAAAGTAAAAAAATAAACTTTAGTTTTTTCTTTCAAATTATTTTTAATATATTCATAATTTTTTTCAGATAAGGGGTAAGGTATCACCACATTTAAGTTGTTTTTATCAAAATTTTCAATCAATGAAATTGCATTCTCTAAATTTATTGGAATTGCTTTTTCTATTGGCATCCATTCTATAAATTCACGAAGATTATCAATTTCCAAAACAGCACAGTTGCCAATTTTATTGGCCAATAATTTAGCTAATGTCGATTTTCCTGAATTTATTGAACCATTTATAAAAATAATCATTCCGAATTATACAATGTCACAACACAGGTGGAAGGGATGAGAGTCGAAATAACAGGCTATATATAAATATGTTTATTTTTATTGGCAGGTTAGGAGTTATTTTAACTAAGTATTTAGTAAATCGAGTATTACAGGATTTTGATGTTAATAGTAATAAAAAATTGAAAAATATGTAGGAACCTATGGGATTTTTAGTTAGAGTGATTGGGTCTAGAACCAATCTATCCTTATATAACTAAAAATCAAACTTAATTAAAGGAACAAACATCTCGTTTGAGCTAGTCCCACCATGGTTGCCAATATGACATTCTTTTTTTTCAGTCAATAAAAAATCCTTTATTATGTAGTTTTCTTTCATTACTAAAATATAATCACCAATTCTGTCAATTAATTTTTTATTTGGCTCAAATAAACCAAAAACTCCTTTATTTAAAAGATCGACACTCTTATAAATTTCACAACAATGACTTAAATTGTCTTTAATATAGTTTTCGAATTGCTGAGTTTTTTGAGGGCGAATATAACAATAAGCAACTCTAGGTTCACCAGATAAAGGCATTATTAAGGTTTCAATTAATTTTGGGTGATTTTGAAGAAGAATTATTTTTGACTTTTCAGTAGTATCAATTAATCCATGATCAGCAGTAATAATTAAAGCGGTATTAGTCCCTTCTAATGATTTTGAAAATGATGATATTTTCTTATCAAGTTGCCAAAAATGATTATTTACTTTTTTACTAGCACAACCGTCTTCATGACACAGAGTATCAAATTTGTCCCAATAAGCATAAATATATTTTCTTTTATTTGATGATTTAATGGTTTTTTTAATTTGTGAAAATAAATCATTAAAATTTTTATAACTCAAAAGAGTGTTACTTTTTTTATTTACTTTGCCGTCAACAATATGGTCGGGATAAATGATAAAAGCTGATGATTTAATTTTATCCACGATTCTTTTTTCTGTAAAAATATCTTTTCTTTGGATATTATCATTAGTAAAATTTTGACCACCATATCTTGATTTAAAAGGTAAAATTTTAGTTAAAACTCCAATTTCTTTTAAGAACATAAACCACCCAGTAATACCATGTTGTTGAGGAGCAACTCCAGTTTCTAAAGCAGTGACCGCACTGGCAGTAGCACTAGGGAAAACAGAAGTTATTTTATTAAGACAATGTTTATTTAATTCAGAGTCTTGTCCATATTTCTGAATATATTCATAACCCAGACCATCAATAAGTAAGAGAACAATATTCTTATATTCTTTTAAATCTTCAAGTTCTTTTAAAGGAACATAAGGAGAATTAATATTAAAAGCTTTCAATATGGAACTGGTTAAATTCACGATGCTATGCTCATAATCAGGATAAATCATGTTAATCGAATTATACCAGTGTTACAGGCTACTTTACCGAAAAATGTTGTTTTTGAGAAAAATACAGGGGAAAGTTAGGGGTTAGTAGCCATAGTCCTAATGCTCTCGGAGTAGCCCGCCGTCGCTTCGCTATAGCGGGTAAAGCGGAAGGGGGGGGAGTCGAACCCCCATGCCTCTTACGAGACGCGGGTTTAGCAAACCCGTGCCTTACCATTCGGCGCACCCTTCCAAAAGACTTCACAAGTATATCAAATTTAAGCCAAATGCTTTATTATTATTTCAATGGTAGAGAATCAAAATCTAAATAACGAAGTCAATGATTTGTACGAAGAAAAAGTGCTCTTTGAATGGGAGGCCCCCGAGCGACCTTATCAAAAAAAAGGTAAGGATTTTTGGGTTACGGCTATTGCCATTTTGATTTTAGTATCCGTTATTTTGATTTTTATCAATGAATTATTTTTAATTATGGCACTAATTTCGGTATTATTTGTTTACTACGCTCTTTCCTCTGTCCCTCCGGGAACTGTCAAAAATAAGCTGACAAACCGGGCAGTTTATTTTGGTGAACTGCGTTATGAATGGAACGGACTACAAAATTTTTGGTTCAAAAAAAGTCTTTCAAATCAAACGATTAATTTTGATACCACGCTCCGATTTCCCCAAATGGTCTCGCTCGTTATCAATCCCGAAGATCAGGAAAAAATAAAAGAAATTGTGATTAAGCGGATTCCCATGCTGGAAAACTCCCCTACCTTTGTTGATAAATTAACGAAATGGTTTGCGGACAGACTCCCTCTTGAAGATAGACAAGAGGACAAAAAAGGGTAATTAAGGTATAATTCGATACAAGGTACCCGTAGCTCAATTGGATAGAGCATCGGCCTGCGAAGCTGAAGGTTAGAGGTTCGATCCCTCCCGGGTACACCAGCAATAGATAATTGGCAGTTTGAGTCAAGGAGGGTTGGCCGAGTGGTTTATGGCGCTCGCTTCGAAAGCGTGTGGGAACAATCCCGCAGAGGTTCAAATCCTCTACCCTCCGCACTAATTTAGAAAACGAATATAATGGTATTTATGCATAGAAAAAAAGGTAATTTTATAATCCTGATATCAGTAATTTTGACTTTGAGTTTGTATTTATTATCGAAAGCTGATTTGAAAATATTGTGGAGATTTCCCTGGTTGAGCGCAAGTCAAATGATGTCTCTGGTGGGAACAGTGTTGTTGTCTTTTACTTTTGTATTGGGAAGTAGGTCAAAATTTTTGGAAAATTGGTTTGGAGACTTGGGTAAGGTAAATAAAAAACACCAGAGACTTGGAAAAATTTCATATTTTTTGTTGTTACTCCACCCGTTATTGCTGGTGGTAAACGTATTACTAAATGTTAAGGCGGCGACTGATCTTATATATTTATCCCAAAATAACGCATCTAACTTTGGAGAATTGGCTTTATTTTTGATGACAGCGTTGTTGGTTTTGACATTGGTAATAAAACTGCCTTATCACATTTGGATAATCAGTCATGATTTTATGGGTTTGGCGCTTCTTTTAGGAATTTTCCATGTGTTTTTAATCGAAAGTGATGTGTCTCGTTATTTACCTCTTAGATGGTGGATACTTTTTGTGTTAGGGGTGGGAGTTTATTTTTATGTGTATAAAGTATTTTTATATAAATGGTTGGGGCCAAAACATGAATATTTGGTCAAAAGAGTAAAAAAAATCGGGGATATTTCGGAGATATATTTGGAACCAAAATCAAATCCGATAGCTTTTTTACCCGGACAATTTGCCTATTTAAGTTTTGATGATCCAGAATTAAAAGAGGTGCATCCTTTCAGCTTTTCTTCCTCACCTGATAATAAAACCGTGCGTTTTTCCGTAAAAATATTAGGTGATTATACTTCGAGGTTGAAAAAATTAAGAGCGGGAACAAAAGCAGTAATTTGGGGAGCGTATGGAAAGATGTATCGTGGGTTTTATACAAATAAGGAGGTGGTGTGTATTGCCGGAGGAATAGGGATTACCCCGTTTTTGAGTATGTTGGAATTTGAAATAAACCACCCAATAAAGAGAAAGATTGATTTATTTTATAGTGTAAAATCAAAAAACGAAGCAATATATGACCGGGAATTAAAAGGATGGGAGGATAAACTGGATAGATTTGTTTATCATCCAAATTTTGATGATTCCAAGCCAAGATTAACTGTGACAATAATTAAAAAGACTATCGGATCGTTAGAGAACAAACTGTTTTACCTGTGTGGGCCGAGATCAATGATGGAAAGTATGATAAAACAATTAAAAAGTGCCGGAGTGAAGGATGATTCGATAATATTTGAGGATTTCAATTTTAAATAATTAACAGTAGTTGACATAGACTCTGCAATTAGAGAGTTCCATTATTAAAAAAGAAATATTGGAATTAAGAGGAAGCTAAAAGAGTGGAAACGGAACATTTTTCATTTGTTAAAATGGGTAATGAATAAAAAAAGCGGAGTAATTTTAATCATCGTAATAATTTTAGGAATTTTGGGATTTATGAGCCTAAATAAGAAGCCGAAAACGATAGTGCCAACTCAAACAAGCACCGACAAAAAAGAACAAAGTTTTCTCATTGATGGCTTCCCCATCGACAAAGTCCCTCTCTATAAACTGACGGAGGTTAGCTCAAGTAAAATTTTTATCAATACTGATCCGGAGAATATTTCAACTTTTGATGATAAAAATTTTGCCTATTATAATGTTGTTTTTGAGACAGAGGCAACTCAAAAAGAATTTTTTGATTATTATAAAAACTTATTTGAAAGCCTAATTGCCGATGAGACCGAAAGCCGGGAAATGGTTAAGGGGAAAATTGGAGAGTACCGAGTCTCGGCAGCCTATTATGGCGAAAATAAAACGGGCTATATTCAGGTACACCTCGCTAATTATCAGGATGAAAATTTGAATAAATATTTTATTGACTATCCTGAGATATTTCAGCCAAATGAAAAGCTAGTTGAACACGAAAAATCCTATGGTCTTCTCAATCAAAAAGGCGGAGAAATTGAATATACTAAATACTTTACGGTCATAGACAGCGGAGATCAAAATAATGATGGAAAAGATGATGTGGATGAATTTTTAGAACTAGAGACAGAATATAAAAAACAGTTTCAAGATAAGCCGGAATATATTTATGATGAAGAATCGGAAACCATAAAATGGAAAGATGGGGAGTACGATTTAACAGTCTCTTTTTCCAGAGACCACGGCCGAATTTATGTGATGCTAAGAAAAAAATTATAAAAATAATTTTTTTCATATTTTCTCTCCTGTTATAATCTCCTATGACTAAAAAAATAATCATGGTCGTTGTTTTAGTAGTTACCGCCTTTGGTCTCTTTAAGTTTTTTAACAAAAATAGCCCAGTCGATTTAGAGCAAGAGATTTATTCCCAAACATTAGCGGTTTCCAAAGAGTATCTTTCACTACGTTATCAAACAGAAAATGTTTTAGAAAAAGCGGAAGATTTTGATGGTTATGATAATTGGAAAGCAAAAATGGAAGAAGTTGTTAAAGGCTGGAATGGTTTGGAGCAAAAAGCTAGTGAGCTGGAAAAAATGGCCAATAAAATGACGGATGAAAAAACTAGCTCAAAATTTATTTCTTCAACTTTAGCTTATGACAGTCAGGAAGTCTCTCGGGTTATTAATAGCGGATCAATCAAAAATCAAATCTCCAGACTCGCTAAACATTTTGGAGTAGATGCCAAGCATGCCCAGCTAATTTTAAACGAAACTCAAGACCAAATTTCAAGAGAGGCCTATGGAGAAGAAGGCGATGTTTTTGAGAAGTGTGAACAAAATTCAATGAGAATTAAAAATGGCTGTAAAGTGGCTGGTTATGTAGGAGGAGTGGTTTTAACGGGAGGAGCTTCGGCGGTAGTAGCGTCGGGATCTTTGGCAACCACAACAACAGTAGTTGCAGGCGCAGATTTAGTCTTAGAAGTGACTGAGGATGAGGCTAGAATTGCCCTGGGTGATAAAAACAAAGTTTCGGAGATGGTTAGCGGTCTTCGCGGTGTCACTGAACCGGCCGCTGCTATTTTATCCCTAACCAGTATTCCCGGAAATTTAAGCAAAGGGATTGATAAATTGTCAGCTCTCAGTTTTGGGGCTGATCAAGTCAAGTCAGTCATTCAAGACGAAAAAATTCTAGGCATAAGTATTAAAACAGACGAAAAAGGTGAAGTTAAAGCCAAAATCGCCGGATTAACTCAAGAAGAATTACCAAAATGGCGAGAAGAAAACAAGGCGATAAAAAGCAATGAGTCGGCGCAGGAAATTCTAAATCAAACTACAGAAGAACCTGAAACTAAAGAGGCTGATAATAAGACAAATGATCTTACTACTAATCAAATCATAAAAATAGTTAATGTCAGTGGCGATTCTTTTATGATGGATACCTGTCTCTCACCTAAGTGCTGGGACGATTTAGCCGCCAATTCGGCCGAGGATCGGGATCTTGGTGGTATCTACACTATGGGCAAAGTTTTTGGCAATGGCGAAAGCTTCAAAACGGGTTTTCGACCCTCAGATCTCAAAGCCAGTGGTAAATTAGTCGAGACATCACCAGATAGCTATAAAATAACCCTTTATTTTGCTATCGCCCCCTTTGAAGGTCCCAAACACAAAACCATTGATTATGGCACCTGGCTAAGCGAGTCTGTGGAAATTAATGCCAAATATGGTGACGAACCAGTGATCGAGTGGGACGGAAGTAGCCTAAAACAAGCCAGATAAACTTGTTTGGCATAAAGGCCGGATATCCATCTCCTTTTTTCTCCAGAAGGGGACGCAGCTGCCAAAGCCATCCCCAGTACAAATTTTGAGTCCAAGTCCTAGTGTCAAGCCCTGGGACATTTTGTTTCTGTTGTCATCTTTTTTTCACCTCCCTGAAGCAAACTGTTCTATAATATAGGCAGCTCTCATGCACAACGCTGTTTTGTCCAAAAACATTGATCATAAATTGGTTCAATGTCTGGCCTGTGACTGGAAATGTAAAATTGCTCCGGGTCAACTGGGTCTTTGCGGCGTTCGGAAAAATATCAACGGCCAATTAAAATTACTTGTCTGGAACCGGGCTGCCGGCATTGCCATCGACCCGGTGGAAAAAAAACCTCTTTATCACTTTTTGCCCGCTTCGCCGATTTTGTCAGTTGGCACCTATGGTTGCAACCTGGGCTGTCACTTTTGTCAAAATTATTTTGAATCTCAAAAATCAAAGGAAGTTGGGGTCAAAATTGAAAAAATGGGGGAGAAAATTACCCCCCACGAATTAGTCGATTATTGTCTCAAAAATCAAATTCCGGCCATTGCTTTTACCTATAATGAACCGACCATTTTTACCGAATGGACAGTGGCCATCATGAAAATAGCCAAAAAATACGGTATCAAAGGTGTTTTTGTCAGTAATGGTTTTATGAGTTCAGAAACTCTTGATTACCTTGGTGATTACATCGATGCCTTTAACATTGACCTCAAATCTTTCAGCGATGATTTTTATCACCGTCTCTGTCACGCCCGCCTGGCCCCGGTGTTACAAAACATTGCCAAAATAT
>Ga0209099_1003260_pt1 | contig 13344 bp, 9 predicted proteins | sample AD_JPNHW2_MetaG_FD_184430 | JGI IMG/M metagenome (GOLD analysis project Ga0209099, IMG submission 184430) | Active sludge microbial communities of municipal wastewater-treating anaerobic digesters from Japan - AD_JPNHW2_MetaG (SPAdes) (version 2) | ecosystem: Engineered > Bioreactor > Anaerobic >...
GCCGACATAAGGAGTGACCCCCTCCACGCCTTCCGGCACAAACTTGGTGCTGCCGATCCCTTTCTTCTGGAAATACCGGTCACTCGACTGTCCGCTGCTCATGACACCAAGGGATCCCATGCCGCGATACTGTTTGTAGAGCCGGCCCTTGATGGTGATCACCTTGCCGGGCGCTTCATCCGTACCGGCAAACATGCTGCCCATCATGACCGTGTCGGCACCGGCAGCAAGCGCTTTTGCCACATCGCCGCTGAACCGGATACCCCCGTCGGAGATGATGGGTATGCCTGCGGGGTGGGCGATGTCTGCCACCTGTGCCACTGCCGTGATCTGCGGGACGCCGGTGCCTGCGACAATGCGGGTGGTGCAGATGGAGCCCGGCCCGATCCCTACCTTGATGCCGTCCACCCCGGCCCCCACAAGGGCTTCTGCTGCCTCCCTTGTTGCGATATTCCCGGCAATGACCTCGGCCCTGACGCTGCCCTTGATATCCTTTACCGCACCGACAACCTTCATGTTATGCCCGTGGGAACAGTCGACAACGAGCGCATCGACGCCGTTCTGGTCGAGCAGTTCGGCCCGTGCAAAATCAAAGGGCCCGACCGCTGCAGCAACCCGGAGATTCCCGTTTGCGTCCCGGGTTGCAGTCGGGTACTGTTTCTTCTCGAGGATGTCCTGCATCGTGATGATGCCAAGGAGTTTTCCTTTTTTATTGACGACCGGCAGCCGCTCGACCTTGTTCGTATACATCATCTCGAGTGCCCGGTCTGCGGTGATATCCTCCTCGGTCACGATCGGTTTCTTCGTCATGATTGCCGTGATCTTCTCGTCCCCGCGCTTGGAGACGATGGCACGCACGTCCCGGCGGCTGACAATGCCGATGATCTTCCCCTTGTCAACCACGGGCACCCCCCCGATGTTATACTGGTGCATCAGGTTCTCAGCCTCGGAGACCGTTGCGGTGTCCTCGACATAGAACACATCGCGCTCAATGAGTTCCTCCGCATGCTTCACGAACTGGACTTCCTGCAGCTCCCGCTCGGGCGTGGTGTTGCGGTGGATGACCCCGATACCGCCCTGCCGTGCCAGGGCTATGGCCATGGTCGCCTCGGTCACGGTGTCCATGGCAGCAGAAACGAGCGGGATATTCACGGAAATCTTCTTTGAAAAATGTGAGCGGGTATCCGCTTCTGCAGGCTCCAGCCACGATGCCCGGGGTTCAAGCAGGACATCATCGAAGGTCAATGAGAGTGGCACATCCAGTTTTTCAGCGTACATACGTCACCTGATCATGGCGAGTGCTGTTTTTATCAGATCCTCGCGTATCGTTGCATTGCGGTCGCCGCCGCAGACCATGCCCCGGACGCCGATGATATCCGGGTTGATCCGCTTCAGGGCATCGATATCCTCGAACCTGAGTGCCCCCGCGAGCGCCGTACCGAGCCCGAGTTTCCTGTTCCCGTCGGAAAAGGAACGGAGTGTCGCTTCATTCATGAACGCGAAGGTGCTCTGGCGATCCTTGATGCCGGTATCGATCATGGCATAATCGGCGCCGCATTCCGCAGCAAGGGGCGCCATGTCGAACGGGGAGATGGTATGCATGCGCTCATAATCCGAGTAGGCTGCAATGACAACATTTTTTTCCGGGAATTCGTCTTTCACGGCCTTCACAACAGCACGGATCACCTCGCGTGCCTGTTCCTGCCCTTCGAACGCAAGCCCGATCTTCACATAGTCAGCCCCGGCGCAGGCTGCGCCGTAGGCAGCAAGGGAAGCCCCGCCCGGTTTGTAGTCGAAGTCCCCGATCGCCGCACTCACCGGCTTAGTGGAAAGCGCTTTGATCTCGCGGATAACCCAGGGGAAGTTGGCACCGAGCGAGCCTTCAGAGGGTTTTTTGACGTCGATGATGTCAGCGGCACCTGAATGCCTTGCTTCGTCGATGGAGCTGGGGCTGACCAACAATTGCATATGGTTTAATGATCGTTTATCCACATAATGGATACGTTAAAAATAACGTTGCCTGTTCCATCAGGATAAACAGATTACTCCTCCTTTCCTACTTGTATGCGTGCGGGGGAATAAGGCTTTTTCCCTTCTGAAAAACGAATAAAACCCGATCGGGAAACGGTGTTTTTGAGATCTGCGCTTTTTTTGCTGCCGGCAGGATACCTTCAGAGATTTTTCTTGGACCCGCTGCGCCCCCGAAAGGACCCGTGAGAAAAGGCCCCTTCAGACATATCCGATCCGGAGAAACAGCACCCTTTTTCAGACAGAAAATGCCGGACGTGCTGAAGATACGAGGGGGACGGTTGCGGTTCCGGTCCGTGCGGGACCGGAGGGAGGAGACAGGAAACGGGCTCCGCTGCCGGAACACGGCGAGGACCCGTGCAGCCTGTAAAGGGATGATTCACTCCCCCCTGTTTTTTTATTCCGATCGTGCGCCCGGGCTGCCTGGGTGTCCCAAGCGTCACAACCGCAGGATATTTCATTCTTATATCCCAATCATTGGTGTACGATACCATGGCAATGCGCACCGTAACATTTCTTCCCAGTTACCGTAAGATCGAGGTAGAGGGGGGCACGACCATTCTCGATGCCGCCCAGCGGGCCGGACTGAACATCAACGTGGTCTGCGGGGGACTGGGAAAATGCGGCAAATGTGTCGTGTTCATCCAGTCCGGCAGGACCGGATTCGATGTCCAGAAATACGGGAGGTTTTTTTCGGAAGCCGAACTGGCAAAAGGGGCCTGCCTTGCCTGCGAAACCACGGTCCAGAGCGATCTCCATGTCGTTATTCCCGAAAGCACGCTCATCCAGGAACAGAAGATCCTCGTGGAAGGGCAGGACAATCCCATTGAACTCCGCCCCTCCGTGAAAAAATATTACGTGGAACTGCTCCCCCCTACCCTGTCGGACCCCTCCCCGGACCTCTCGCGGCTGTTATGGGGCATCCAGAAAAGCGGCGGGCCGGTTGCGGACAAGATGTATGCCCCCCTCGAGGTGCTCCGCGAAATCCCCGGCATCCTGCGCCACAGCGAATGGAAAGTCACCGGCACCATTGCGCTTGTTCCCGGGGGGTACCGCCTCATCGATCTCCAGGAGAACGATACGTCGAAACGAGTGTACGGTGCGGCAGTGGATCTGGGGTCGACTACGGTTGTCGCGTATCTCTGGGACCTGGTCTCGGGAAAAATTGTCAGCGTTGCCTCGAATTACAACCGGCAGATCAGCTGCGGCGAGGACATCCTTGCCCGCGTGAACTTTGCCCGGAAAAACGGTCTCGGCCGCCTGCAGGTCCTTGCAACGGAGAGCATCAACCAGGCACTTACCTCGGCATCCAACACGGCCGGCATTGACCGGGAAGATATCTATGAAGTGGTGGTTGCCGGTAATACCGTCATGACCCATATGCTGCTTGGCATTGACCCTGCCTACATGATCGCCGAGCCGTATGTCCCGGTCGTGCGCAGGGCGCTCTCGGTCGCAACCGGGAGGATCGGGATCACCTGCAACCCGAACGGGGGGCTTTTCGTATTCCCGGCCGTCAGCGATTTCATCGGCGGCGATATCATTGCAGATATCCTTGCATGCGGCATGGCCGAACGCGAGGAGATCTCGCTTCTGATCGATATCGGTACGAACTTCGAGGTCGTGCTGGGCAATAAGGAATGGATGTTCTCCTGCGCCGGCGCGGCCGGGCCCGCGCTTGAAGGGGGTGAAGTGCTCTTCGGCATGCGGGCAAACCCCGGGGCTATCGAGAAGATCGCCATCGATCCTGAGACCCTGAATCCCCGGTATTCCACGATAAATGCCATCAAACCCCGGGGAATCTGCGGTTCCGGCCTGATTGACCTTCTGGCCGAACTGCTCAGCACCTGTATTATCGACCGGACCGGGCGCATCAACACCGGTATCGATAACCCCCGGATCCGGAAAACCTCCCATTTCCCGGAATTCGTTGTTGCATGGGCAAAGGAGACCGGGATCGGCAAGGATATCGTGATTACGGAGAACGATATCAAGAACCTTATCATGAGCAAGGCATCCGTCCACGCAGCCTGTGTGACGCTGATAAAACAGGCCGGGGTCACCCGCAGGGAGATCTCCACCATCTACTTTGCCGGGGCGTTCGGGAACTACCTTGACAAGAAAAATGCCACCATGATCGGCCTGATACCGGAGATCGCTCCTGACCAGATCAAAAATATCGGCAACGGGGCCGTTGCCGGGGCAAACATCGCGCTCATCAACCGGAGGGCCAGGAAGACCCTCGATGAGATTGCCTACAAGATCGCCTACATCGAGCTGAACGCCGAGTCGTCGTTCATGGACGAATATACCTCAAGCACGTTCCTCCCCCACACCGATCTGACCCTGTTCCCGGGAGTCCAGAGGATCCTTGAGAGCTGCCGGGTCAGGAAAGGGTGACGGTATGGCACGGATGATCCCGCCCCCCCGATCGCTTGCCACCGGCGTAGGGGCACTGCCCCACACCGACCCGAAACAGGCATGTGACGATGTCCTTTTCCTCTTCCCGGAATTCCCCTATATCCCGACGCTGCCGGACCGGAGCCAGCTTGAAAGTATTGTCTTTAACGACTCCGAGCAGCTCCCGGGCCGGATGATCTGTAACGACCGCCTCCTTTTCGACAGCACACGGGACCAGACCGGTGCCATGGAGAAGGTGTACATGGACTATGTGGAGGGCAATTTCCAGGATTATGGCCTCCATAAGGAATATGCCTCGGCCTTTATCGAGATGATGTCCCGCAGACTTCCCGGTGTTGTGGTCCTCAAGTGCCAGGTCACCGGCCCGGTGACGTTTGGCATGCAGGTGGTGGACGCCGACAAGCGGCCGATCTATTATGATTCGCAGCTGGCCGACGTGCTCTCCAAGATGATCGCCCTCAAGGCCCGCTGGTGCGAGCAGGAGATGAGAAAAAATACCGGTGTTTGCGAGACGGTGGTGGTGCTCAACGAACCGTACCTTGCCTCGCTGGGATCCTCGGTTGTTCCGGTCGACAAGGAGACCGTCCGGGCCGGGTGGGACGACATAGCGGCGCTCGTGGAGGGCGGGCTTGGCATCCACTGCTGCTCGAACACGGACTGGGAGTTCGTCCTTGACCTGAATCCTTCGCTGGTCTCCATCGATGCCTATGCCACCGCAAAGGAGTTCCTGTTGTACTCCGATGCCGTTATCTCGTACATGGAACGGGGCGGGATCGTTGCGTGGGGCATTGTCCCGGCCGACACCAAACTGTTCGTTACGGAAACAACCGATTCGCTCTACGACCGGTATCTCGCCATCCGTTCCCAGCTCTGTGCCCGGATGCCGGAGAAACTCTTCGACGCACAGTCCATGATCACGCCGAGCTGCGGGATCAGGTTTGCAGACCGTGAAGGATCGCTTGCGATCATGGGGGCTGCCAAAGAGATCTCCCGCCGCGTCCGGAAAACCGCGGGACCGGTGTGACCATGGCAAAAAAGCCGTTCACGATCGCGGTGTCCGGAAAAGGCGGTACCGGAAAGACGACCGTCAGCTCGCTCCTGGTCCGCTCGTTCATTGCCCTGGGAGAAACACCGGTCCTCGCGGTCGATGCCGACCCGAATGCAAACCTGCACGAGGCCCTCGGGGTTTCCGTCCGCGAGACCATGGGCAGCATGCGGGAAGAGGCGTTCACCCGCACGATCCCGCCGGGGATGAACCGGCACGATTATGTCCGTTACCGTTTCCGCCAGGCGCTGGTGGAATCGGCCGGTTTCGACCTGATTGCAATGGGCAGGCCGGAGGGGAGCGGCTGTTACTGCTTTGCCAACGACCTCCTGTCCGAGTGCATGGGGGAACTCGAACGCGATTATCATTTCATCGTCATGGACACCGAAGCCGGCATGGAACACATTGCACGGGGGACCGTCGGCAGGCCGGACCTTCTCCTCATTGTCAGCGATCCCGGTGCACGGGGGCTTCGTACCATTGCCCGCATCCGGGATATCGCCACGCAGCTCGGCCTTGAGAAGGAGAAGATCCGGATCGTGTTCAACCGGTTCCGGGGCGGCACCGCGCCGGTGGATACCGGTGCCGAACGGCCGATTGCGGTTATTCCCGAGGATCCCGCAATCGAACAGGCTGACCTTTCGGCAACGCCGGTTTCGCTTCTTCCCCCGGAGAGCCCGGCCGGGATAGCGGTACGGGGCCTGGCGGAGAGGATACGGGAGATGGCAAAAGAACGGAAGTGAGAATGTTTCCATCCCTTCACCCGTACGACCTGAAATAAAAAGGTTAAGATTTCCTGACCAGCGAAAAGCATCCTATACATTTTTTCCCGTCAGAGTCTGATTGATCCGTATCAGGTTTTCGATCGCGATCATGATTGCAATGGTGATGATCAACCTGGCCCGGCCAAAGCAAGTCAAAGGGGGGGTTCATTTGCTACCCCCCCACCCATAATGTTTCCGGAGGGGTTGACCCCCCTCCCTCCATGGGGGGGAGGTAGACCGGCAACCCCCCCCTCCACACAGGCCCCGGCCGGTCGCTACCCGTTTTTGAGTGGCAGACGAATATCCCCTCACCGCCGGTATTTTTTTGTTAAAGAGAGGACGACCTGTGGTGCACCCATGCACGGTTCTCACTTGTGGGGAGGGGGGTCCGGTGCCAACCCCCCCGCCCGGATTTTTTCCTGACGCGTGAACCCCCCTCCCCCCGTGGCGGGGGGGTAGCTTCCCAACCCCCTGCTTCCCGGGACCGGAGGGGGTTGGGAAAACTTGCGATAATGGATACATCACCGGTGGCTGGAGGAAAAAACCCGGGTACTATGCCCGGGATTTTTGCAAAGGGGGGAGGGGGTTGGCCGGCAACCCCCCCTTTCTGCGTTGGGACGGGAGGGGGGTCCTGAGGAGGTTGAAAGCGAATCCCGTATCCCCTATCCCGTCCCAGGGACGCGGCAGAACCATGAAGACCTCGTGCCCGGTATGCAGCAGTGCATATCTCCAAGCTCCCTGCGTCTTCTCTCATTAGCGACGGGAGGAGATCAGCTCCGCTTGCCCAGGGTGCGGGCACTTTGAAAAATGTGATCTTTCATGATATGGGGGGAGGTTAAAAAAACACGTACCATCGGGGTTACCGTGGTTCCGATAAAAAATCAGAGGAAAACCGCCACCGCGATCGTTGTCGTCCAGAGACCGTTCTTGTCGCCCTCTGCGGACTGGCAGGTATTCTGGGTCTTGATGATCTTCCCGCTGGCCTTGTAGATCTGTTCGCGCTCGGACCATGCGGCGTTCACATCGAACTCGATGCCGAGCGTTGTCGCAAGCATGGTTGCCGCCAGGTCTTCTGCATACTCCCCGGTCTTCTTCTCGGTCTCGCCGTATGCATGGTGTTCCGAGAGGTACCCGTATTCTTCGGCAACGCTTGGCATGGCAAGACCGATGGCAGCGGAGACCAGCCGGTTGGGTTCATTGGTCTCGTTGCGTGCCATGACACAATACGTGATCCCGCCGGCTTTGAGACATTTCAGTCCTTCTTTTCGCGATATCTGTTTGCAGTTAGGGGGAAAAATACTGGACACGTACACCAGATTGCATTTCTCCACACCCGCCTTCCGGAGCGCAAGTTCAAAGGATGCCAGGCGGTCCTTATGAACGCCGACGCCCTTGGTGAAAAAGATCCTTTGCGGAACCCTTTGCGGAACAAACATACTTAGAATGTTTTTTTTAGCCTTTTTAAGTTGTGGTCAGCCTTAAAACGAGAGCTTTCCGCCGGGTACTGCGCCCGTACCGCAGCAGGGATTTCCCGTGTACCCGGAATAACCGGCAGATTCCCTGTAACCCGGGCACGTTCATTCCAGAAGGCCGAGGAGTATTTCCGGTAATTCCGCCATGGTATCGATGACATAATCGGCCTGCACCGGGGAACGGTCGTCAGAAAAACGGTCCCCGTACCGGGCATACACGGTCCGGATACCAAGGCTCTTTGAGGGTTCGATATCGCGCCGCGGGCTGTCTCCCACCAGCAGTACTTCGTCGGTCGTGGATTTGAGCATCTCAAGGGCGGTGATAAAGGGCTCGTGTGCGGGTTTCTTTACCTGCACCATGTCGTACGTGACCATGCAGCAGAAGAAGGGTAACAACTCCGCCTTCTGGAGGCGCCGGATCGCATCGCGGGAATGTGCATCGGTGATGATCCCCATGGGAAGTCCCCGGTCGCGGATCATGTTCAGGGCATCGGCAACTCCCGGGTACGGCGTTATGGCGCGGATCTTTTCCTGTTCGTACAGGTACCGCGCACGGTCGTATAATCCCGGTGCGGGGATCCTGTGGTCCTGCATGAAGTCGAGAATATTCTCATGGGATTCAAATCCATGCACCGGCCGGAGAAAATATTCATAGAGCTGGTTTTCTTCCATCACTCCCAGGGATTGCGAGACCGCCCGGCAGGCTGCCATCTGTGCCCCGACAAGGTCGAACAGCGTGTTGTCCATATCGAATAACAGGGCCCGTACGGGTTTTGAGGAAAAACGGTGATGTTCAGATTGCCCGATTGCCACGGGATCATCGCGGGTGCCGGTCTTTTTCACAGGTACCGGTATAGGTCGGATCCTGCATGAGATTATGGGTTATGGCAAGCGGTGGCGACCCGGTTAACACCACCAACCCGGAGTATGCAGGGGGAATACCTCCGGCAGGGCGCTAACGGGGGCGGCGGCAGGTCGGTCTGCCGGTATCACCTCCCCGCATACGGGCCGGTTACAAAATACGCCACAAAAAACCACCCATCCGGCGTCATGGCCCGTTCCCTCCATAAATTTAACCTTGCAGCACCAACAGGAAAAGAAAATAACCGTCTCCACCCATGGACTCCACGTACCTTGTCGAGATCCGGCTCTCCCGGACAAAATGGCGTATCCGGAAGATTACCCAGGAAATTGCGCACAGTTTCGGGATCTTGGATTTTCTCGAGCTGCACCCCCACGTGACCCTGTATGGCCCCCTGACCCTGAACGAGGGGGTCAGCAGCCGGCAGATGCTGGATGCAATCGCCGGCGTCGCGGTCTCCCATGATCCGGTCCCGTTCCTTATCGACGGGTGGGAGAAGCGGGACGGCATGCACGGGAGCGTGATCGCGTTTCCGGTACGGGCGTCGGCACCGCTCCGCCAGCTCACCCGCGATATCGCACGCGTTCTCTCTCCCCTGACCACGAGCCAGAATGCCTATGACAGCGATCCGGACCAGAAATGGTTCCATGTCACGATAGCAAACCGCCTTGGCCCCGGCCGGGCATCGGAAGTCTTTGCACACCTCACCGGCGCAGCGCAAAAAAACCCGGCACCGGAAGATGAGCAGCGGGAAAAACCCGGCCTGCTCCAGAAATTTCTCAAAGGTATCACCCATACAAAACCTGTCCTCGCCATCCATCCGGTCCTGCTCGACGAAACGGGGATCCGGATCACGGTCATGAGGGAGATGGCAATCCTTGCGGAATATGATCTTATTGCGAAAGGGTGGGTGTACGGGGATCACCGCCACAGCACGGCCCTGTGGCAGAAAACCCTTATGCAGTTCCGCCACCATGCCGGGTTCGAACACCGGGATCCCGGACATCCGCACAAGGATGATGTTTTCCTGATCGCGGATCTGCACCTGGGCCATGCCAATATCATCCGCTACTGCTCGCGCCCGTTCCTTTTTTCCGACAGCAGGGAAATGGACCACGTGCTGATAAAAAACTGGAATTATACGATCGGGCCAAAAACCAGGATATACTGCCTGGGAGACCTGCGGTACGGGCACGGGTCCGAACCGGCCATGCAGTATAAAAAGAGGCTTCGCGGGGATATCGTCTATATCCGCGGGAACCACGATGATACGGAGACCGGATCGGTTTTGTCTGCTGAAACGGTATACGAGGGGAAAAAATTCCTCCTGATCCACGACCCGGCGGGTGCGCCCCCGTCATATGACGGCTGGGTCATCCACGGGCACCACCATAACAACGATCTCCGCAATTACCCGTTCATGAACTTTACCGGGCGCAGGGTCAATGTCAGTGCCGAAGTGATCGGGTACCGGCCTGTCAGCCTGCACGAGATCGTGCAGCGGATAAACGAGAGGGAGGCATCGGGAGATACCACGCCGATCCTCTTCCGGTATGCCGGGGAATAGGTATCGCGGGTATCCTGCGGTTACCCCAACCTATTTACAAACCAACGATGTATTCCCACACAGGGTGAGAATGCATGTTGTTCGAACGGGTATTTTCCGAGGGGCTTGCCCACAACTCGTACATCGTCGGCGATGCAGGAAAAGCAGCGGTCATCGACCCCCGGCGGGACTGCGATATCTATACCGGGATCGCGGCCCGGAACGCGTGCACCATCACGCACATCTTCGAGACCCACCGGAACGAGGACTATTGTATCGGTTCTCTTCCGCTGGCGCACCTGTGCAATGCGGAGATCTTCCACGGGTCGGCAATGGATTTTGCGTACGGGAATGCGGTGCGCGACGGCGATACATTCACGTTCGGGTCCCTTTCCCTCCAGGTGCTCGAGACCCCCGGGCATACCGAGGAGAGCATCTCCCTTGTTCTCCGTGACCGGAACAGCGGGGAGGCTCCGTATCTGGTATTCTCCGGCGACACCGTCTTTGCCGGGGATATTGCGCGGACAGATTTTTTCGGCGATGCGAGAAAAGAGGAGATGGCAAAAAAGATCCATGACAGTATCCTGGAAAAGATCTTCCCGCTGGGGGACGGAACAATCCTCTGTCCTGCCCACGGTGCGGGGTCCGCGTGCGGAAGCGAGATTGCGGACCACCCGTTCACGACCGTTGGCTACGAGAAAGCAACAAACCCCCTGATCCGGATGGGGAGGGATGCCTTCGTTTCCCTCAGGAGAACGGAATCGCCCTACCTGCCCCCGTACTTCCGCACCATGGAGCGGTACAACCGCGATGGCGCCCCCCAGCCGGGCACCCTCCCCCTCCTGTGCCCGCTCACGGTTCCCGAGCTGGAACGTCTCCAAAAAGACGGGTGCCAGATCCTCGATATCCGGGATCCTGCGGGTTTTGCCTGCGGCCATATCCCCGGCAGCATCTCGCTGTGGCGCGGCGGGATCTCGTCCTTTGCCGGCTGGGTGCTCACGTACGGGGATCCGGTCGTGCTCATCGATGACTATAACCAGAACCTTAAGCAGGTGACCCTCCAGCTCTTCCGGATGGGGTATGACAATATTTACGGGTACCTTGCCGGGGGAATTGGTGCCTGGTTCAAGAGTGCCGGAGAGATCGGTACCATGGGAGCGTGTTCTGTCAGGGAGCTCAAAGAACAGCTCGACAACAGCACCCCGTTCCTTCTCGATGTGCGGGATATCCGCAACCGGCGCGCCCGTGGCCATATCCGCAATTCGCACCACATCTATGCCGGCGAACTCCCGCTCCGCCTCGGGGAGATCCCGGCAGATAAACCCGTATTCGTCTATTGCGATGCGGGCTACAAGGGCAGCTTTGCAGCAAGCATCCTTGTGCAGAACCATTACCGCAGGGTTACGAATGTCCTGGGCGGGATGACGGCATGGAAACAGGCAGGTTTCCCCATCGATCCCTGAATTTTCCCTGGTATCCCGACGTCAATTGAAAAGATTTATAGGTCCGTGGCGGGAACGGTGTGTGAGAATCTATGGATATCATCAGGATCCCGCGGGCAGACAAAGTGGAATACGACAGACTGATCGAGCGGGGGTACGTGTGCAGGATAGCGTTCCAGGGCGAGAAGTATCCCTATATCGCCCCGTTTTTGTATGTTTTTGACGGATCGTTCCTGTACTTCCTCTCGACAAAATACGGCAAGAAGATCGAGCATTTCCGCAAGAGTCCCTATGCCTCGGTTGAGATCGAGAAATACACAAAAGATCTCTCCACCTATACGTTCGTGACCCTCCAGGGATATCTCGAAGAAGTACAGGATTCCATCGAGAAGAAGATCATAAGGGAAAAATTCGTGGACCTGATCGTGGAGAGGAATCTTTCCTGCAATATCCTTGCCGCGCTCGGCCATTCCCCCATGGATGCACCGGTTGCCATTGCCGAGGAGGAACGGTCCCTGGTCTGGAAACTGGCCGGGGTCAGGGACATCGTTGCGCTCAAGAACCTGTAACCAGCGTCACTTTTTGTCCCCGAGCACGTCCTGCAGGGCCTCCGCCGTGGTAACGGGAACCCGGCAGGTGTGTCCGGTGCAGACATAAGCCGTTGTTGTTCTGTCCTCCACGGCCATGGTCCGGGTAAACGGTGCAACCGCATCGAGGATCACCGATGCCGGCGGGGTCCGGAAATGGACGGTAACCGACGGGAGATACCTGGTGCGGACGGTCCGGATCATCTCTTTTGCAACAGGATCGGATTCTCTGCCGGCAATGACCACGTCGGTGGCCGGCCCCAGCAGGTGATCGAGGCCGCACAGGTATGCGCTGTATGCGGATGGCGAGCTGCGGACAATTCCTGCAAAAGCGTCTGCAAGGCGGGAGGCCTGTTCATCATAGTCCGGGTCCCCGGTCAGGTGACCCAGCAGGACGAAATTGGCAAGGATGACGGAGTTGGAGGAGGGCAGTGCCCCGTCATAGATCTCCTTTTTGCGGGCAAGAAGGGCCTCTCCCCCGGCTGATGTGAAAAAAAACCCGGCACCGCCGGTATCCGAGAAATGCCCGCGGAGGTACCGGTCCAGCTCCAGGGCTTTTTCAAGCCAGCCGGGATCGAAACCGGTACCGTAGAGTTCGATGAGTGCCCGGATAACGAATGCGTAATCATCGGCAAATGCCGGGATGGCTGCTTCTCCATCGCAATAGCGGTGCAGGAGTCCGCCTCCGGGGGCCCGCAGCCGGTCAAGGATCACGTGCATGGCAGTGCCGGCGGCACGGTAATACTCAGGGTTTTCAAAGGCACGGGAGGATTGTGCAAGTGCCGCGATCATCAGGCCATTCCAGCCGGTGAGAATCTTCATATCCCGCGGTGGCCGCGGCCGCTCCAGTCGTGCTTCAAGGAGCAGGTCCCGTATACCGGTAAGCCGTGTTTCCTCATCCGGGGAAAGCACGTTCCCCGGCCGGAGGTACAGGACATTTTTTCCGTATCCCGGTTCAGCCGAAGCGAGATTTCCCTCCGTCCGGACATGGAAGTGATCTGCGGCATACGCACCGTCGCAAGGCCCGAGGATATCGTCCAGTTCCTTTCTGGTCCAGAGATAATATGCCCCCTCCCCGCCCGGACTGTCGGCATCCTCCGCGGACACGAACGCGCCTTCCGGCGATGAGAGGTCGCATGTCACGTACCGGACGATCCCTTCGGCAGTCTTACGGTAC
>Ga0209099_1003263_pt1 | contig 13333 bp, 15 predicted proteins | sample AD_JPNHW2_MetaG_FD_184430 | JGI IMG/M metagenome (GOLD analysis project Ga0209099, IMG submission 184430) | Active sludge microbial communities of municipal wastewater-treating anaerobic digesters from Japan - AD_JPNHW2_MetaG (SPAdes) (version 2) | ecosystem: Engineered > Bioreactor > Anaerobic...
AAGCGTATGACAGTGCTGCATCTATCGCCGCAGCCGCGAAGGCTCCGTAGCCAAAGGAAAGCGACAGTGTTCGGCAACCTTACGCATGTTCCTGCTCGTTGCCTGCGGACACTCAAAGTTCCGGCTGCCTTGAAGGGCATTGAGCTCCAGTATTCCCGTAGATGCAAGCGTGGTCGCTGCACTGGATGCTGTCCTGAGCCTTTCAGCTTCTACTGGCTGGATAGAGCGTTCGTCAACTGTTTGTCGCGCATCCCGTACGCAGGCTTCACCCCGGCTACCCGTCTTTCCTGGGTGGCCTGAACTATCTTCCTTTTGGCCTGTTGATGCTCTTCGCGCCGTTGTACAGGTCTACATCGCGCAGCGCACGGCCGACCCCGGTCTTGATGTTGGCTGTTTCGTCATAGAGATCGCGCTTGGCGCCATAGGCGCTTTCGGTCTCGTCTCCATGCGTCCTCCTCCTGCGCCGCGCATCCTGGACCAGCAGGACGACGATCAAGACGAGCGGAAGTCCAATGACAAGCCCAAGATACCAGTTCATATCGTTACTCCTCGATTCGGCCATCGACCAGTCGGATGGTTCTCCTGGCCCGAGCCGCGATCTCTGGATTATGGGTAACCATCACCAGCGTTATGTTCTCCCTATCATAGATGTCCTCCAACAGCGCGATGACATCATTGGATGCCGCCGTATCAAGGTTTCCCGTCGGTTCATCTGCCAGGACAGTGGCAGGATGATTGATCAAGGACCGTGCTATGGCAACACGTTGTTCCTCGCCGCCTGAGAGCTCTGAAGGGAGGTGGTCGGCTCTTGCGGCAAGATTCACTCTTGTGAGCGCTTCCATTGCTCGCGTCCTTCGCTCCTGTTTGTTTCGCAACCCGTCATAGTACAAGGGAAGAGCGACATTCTCCCATGCAGTCAGATCCGACACCAGGTCGTATGCCTGAAAGATTAAGCCGATGTGCTTTCTCCGAAGCCGTGACACCACGCGGTCACTCAACCCCGCAACCGCCTGTTGCTCAACATACACGCTGCCTCTTGTCGGGGCATCAATGGTACCCATGACGTTCAGGAGCGTTGTCTTGCCGGAACCCGATGGGCCGGTAACAGAGACGTACTCGTGTTCTGCAAGCTCAAGTGACACCCCCTGCAGCGCATAGACCTCGGCTCCTTTTCTGTCATAGACCTTCCAGACATCTTCCAGGCGTATCATCGTTTCTCCTTATGGGTAGTTGGCATTCATTCCTTCCGCAGTGCGTCAACTGGCATGATCCGGGAGGCATACCTTGCCGGGATGTATGAGGCGAGCAGGAGACACGCACAACAACTCATGATGAAGCCAAGCAGGACTCCGGGCTGAAGCGAGAGTGTCATCCCCTCACTCTTGGCAAGCACGAAGGTTGCCAGGGAGCCCACGCACACACCGAGGCCCAACGCTGTTAGCCCGATCCGGAGTCCCTTCCACAGGAACTCCCTCTGAATCATTTGCTGCTCTGCCCCGATTGCCCTCTTGATCCCGATCTCCTTGGTCTTCTGGATCCCTTCGATCAGGAAGGTGGCAGAAAGATAGAGGAGCGCTGACATAAACGAGAGGAGGGTAAATACGGACAACACGACATACACGCCCTCCCGGGACCGTATGACGGCGTCGATGCGATCTTGTGCTTCAGCGGAACTTCCCCTTGACTCTCCCGGATGTCTTTGCTCCAGAAGATCGAGAGCAGTCCGCACAATTTCCACTGTGTTTTCTCCCTTCATAGGCTTGATAAGCAGCCTGATGGACAACCCCCCGGGATTTACAAAGAGAGAGGATTCCGACACAGAGACGTACACCGTACGATCGATCAGGGACGAGTGAGCATCGAGAATGCCAATGACCTCATCTCCCACAAAGACGTCACCGAGCTGCAGGTCCATGGATGACGCAACGGTCGCTCCCACAACACATTTCCCGGTGTCTGTGTCGGTAAGGAAACTGCCATTTCCAACGGTCATCTCGTATATGGCTGGGAAATCCTCCGTTGCTCCGGCAATGCGCACATCGATAGTACCACCAGACGGGAGGGGAATACTTGATATTGCCGGTGTGCTCTTGCGGCATCCGACCAGGGCTTTGCCCCGCAGGACCTGTCTGACGGCGTCGTAGTCGTCCTCAGTATAGATGACCGTTGAGTCTAATGGCCCGATGATCGTTGTCTGTTGTGGAATGTCGTGTGCGAGATCTTGCGTCGTCCTCCGGATGGTTGCCATGAGAGAGAGTGAGGTGAATGTAGCCATCACACTGACGGTGGTTACGATGGCAAGGACCACCAGACGTGTCCGGTTTGCCTTTTCTACACCAGAAGCTATCAAGAGGCCGGCGGGTGTCTCCTTGAGGCTGTGGTGAACAAGCGCCGTGGTTGCCCCGGCGACAAGAATGGCAAGGAGCCCGAAGGCAGACAGAACAGCTGTTACGCTGAGATGGAGAGGCAGGACCTCAGCGGGTGATCGATAAGCAGTAAGATATTCCCCCAGCATGTTAAAGCGCGTAAGAACAGGAAGCAACAACACAAGCACCAGGGAAGCCATCAAGAAACTCAAGCAAAGCAGCTGCAACAACGAGGATGTGTACTCGCGTGCGATCTGTACAATCGTCGCGCCGACAGATCTCTCAATCCCTAATTTCCTTCTCTTGGCTGCAACATCGACGTAGATGAGACTGCTTATGGTCAATATTCCGACAAGAACTGTCAGTGCGGAGGACGCTGCAAGAGCCGCGATGCGTTCCCTACGTACCTGAATACCGAAAGAGTTCTCGAACTCCCAGGTGGAGGACGAAACCACTGCCTTATACTTTTCGCTACCAAGAATTTCTTGTATCTTCACCAGCAGTCGTTGTTCGCATCCTTCTTGTGGAACGATCCATAACTGGGGTTTGGGTGGCAGCGGGATGATCTTGCCGTCACCCCGTACATATGATGATTCACGTCCCGGTCGGTACGGAACGACAACAGGAGCCGGTAGACTCGTGCTGCTATCACGATATGAGGGAGGAATGTTGGCAAGGACACCAATGATTGTGAATTGTTCGGTTCCAGGGCGAGTATACACAGTGACACTCTTGCCAAGAATATCTGTCCCCTGGACGAGGTTCTTGACATAGTCTTCCTGAACCAGGAGGACGTTGGGCGGATCGGCTTCGTTGAAGTATCTCCCTTCCTTCAATGGTGGATGAAGCGCCTTGAGATAATCAGGCGTGACTGGATATACGAATTCTCCTTTCCCGTAGGAAGCTCGCACGGTCCATCGTCTAATAAGATCCGTGTTGTCAAAGAGGAATGCGGATTTGATGCCGCTGAGGTTGGAGATACTGGCAACTTCTGCATCGGTCAGGACGGGTATTTCAATCGTTTTGGTGGTAGATGGAAACGTGTATGCTTCACCTGCGAGGTAGTAGACCAGGTCATTCAACCGGCTCATTCCCTCAGGAACTCCCATGATGACCCTCGAGTAGAAGCCCATATCTCCCACCCGGATCGTGGGAGAGTAGGGAGTTCCCCGCATGTAATCGCCCAGTTCCCTATCAAGGCTCGTGATGTTGACACAGACATAGAGAGTGCTGAAGGATGCAACGAACATCACGGCGGCGATGATAAGGTTGATTGTCTTTCTCATGCCGGGAACCCCCAAGGATCAGTAGTTGTCAAGGACAGTAGTTCTGACACCCAAGAATCAAGTAGCCGGTGCATATGCCAGAATAGGGATAGTGAGTGGGCGTTGTGCACACTCCCTCATAGACATTCCAGTATCTGATTCCGTTCAGCGAACAGTCGAAGAGGCATCCAATACAGTATTCCCCTGGTGTGTAGCACTCCGCCGGCCAGTCGACCGCCAGCGCAGCCGTGCCCATGGGGCTCAGAAGACCCACGATCAATATGGTGCGGAGCAGGAGGGAAATAGATGTCCTGTGATGTTTCAGGTTTGTCATGTGGTATCACCTCCTTTCGTCAAGGATCTTCACGCACTCTCTGAAGAGACCCGTGAATTCCTCCGCGGTATCAAGCTTCACTCCGTTGATACCCAGCACTCTCCCCTCCGCGTCTAGCATGCACATAAACGGACCTCCCACGAGAGCAATCCTGTTGGAGATCTCGAAGAAATCGTCTTCAATCACGGTCGTGCTCTTGAAGCCGCTCGTTCTTTTCAGCACATACGCCAAGTCGATTTGCCCGGACATTCTTGACCTTGCTTGCCTTGCTGGAAGCGTACAGGAAAAACATCAGCGTCGGCTTGCCCAGGAAATCGTCTGGCAATTCCGTGGCGACACCGTTGCTACTGTGGGCGATCTTCGGAAAGGGGTTTCCGATATCGATGTTCTCCTGATAGTCGTCAAAGGTTGAACGACCCTCTGAGAATTCCTTGATTCTCTGCTCATACCTCACGTAGTCTGACATAAGAAAGCCGGTGCTCTTCCATACAATCCTGTTGTCTGCGTCGAGGAAGAAGACTGACGGAGTGCTGGGCTCTCCAAAGGACTTGAAGATGCTAGAATTGCTGTCAGAGATGATATGGAAATTCTGGTACGATCGGAGTTCGCCGTCTATCAAAGGGATTTGATCTGTCTTTTCTATGTAATAGAAACCGGTATCTTTGAACTTCTGGACCCATTCAATAATCGGGAATGCGAGATACAGACAACTGCCGCAGGACTTGTCGCTGAACACCAGTACCTTTCTGCCAGTCATGCTGACTGTTTTGCCCCTCACATCTTGAGCTTGTGCGGCAAGTCTAGCTGTGCTTCCTACGACAAGGGATTGCTTTGGGACGAAGGCGGTACTCTGAATGATACTCGTTGCTTTCTGGTTGGACGACAGGAAAAGTGCCGTCCCCAGAATCACCGCACACACAGACAGCATTGCCACAACCTTGATCACAGTTGTTCGAGACTTTGTCATGTTGCTCCCTCCTTGCAGGTTCTCGTGACAGACTCCCCCACTTGACCATCGTTCCGTGTGCTGCCGGACGCTCTCGCCCGTCTAACTGCAGGGTAGCACAACAACGTTAAGCCAACGTTAAAACCGGGAGTGACAGTCACCGACGATTGTGGCTGCTTCTCCGTTGCGTTGCGGCGCAAGCAGCAGACAATAGACCCATGACAGAGACAGGTGGCTTGGTACGTAGTCGTTGGGAGGATACGCCGAGGCGGGCGGCGTTCTGGCAGGTGACGGGCACCCTGGTGCTCGAGCTGACAGCGGCCCGGCGAACGGGGCGGGGCGACGAGCGCAGACTGCTTTCCTCGGTCCTTGCTCCGTTCTCGCCGGCTGGCGCCGTCATGCTGACCGTCGGCGTCACGGCGCTGGCAGCGAGTGTCGGCCTCAACTACCTCCTTGGCTTTGTCTGGGGACTTGGCGCCTTCGGTCTTGCCGTTGCATCGTCGATTGCGGCATTCCTCAGCGTGAGCGCGCTCTATCTCACCTACCGCCGGATGTACGCCAAGGTAGGGTGGGGACTGGTGATTCGGGCGGTCACGCGCATGGGCGCCGCGACCGTGGCGATTGCCATCGCCATCTGGCTACTCCGGGAGCATTTCCCTGTCCTCTCGCTTCCCCAAAGACCGCGGCGCACGGGATCGAGGCCATAGCTTCAGAGGCGCTGAGGATGTGGACTCGAAGCAGTGCGGTGTCCCTCACGAGTCGGAGCACCATCAGACCAGTCCGCTCGCCGATCTCCCTCTGACCAGTGGAAAGACCCTTGGCTTTCAGATCCTGTGCTGTGAGATCTCACAGGGCACTGCCCCATGTTGAGGTTGATATACGTAGTCTGCCGGCCTTTGACCCTTCTTCCACGTGTTCCTTGCCCGACTGCACGATGCCGCTACGAGCGGCCGTTCCAGTGCTGCGCCTATCGTGCGCCCGGGATGATTCATGGCGCCTGCTTGAGGAACTGTCACGGGAAACTTGACAGGATTCTTGAATCAACTAACGTACTTGCAGGGCAAAGGACATGACTGGGAGGACGTTGTGGCCGATGTGGCCGGTATTATTGAACCTGTAGAGGCGAAATTCAGGAACTCGGAGCTGAAGTGGTCTTGTTACAACATCATCTCTTTGTTGAAGGATGGTGCAGTTGTGTGGAATACGGCAAGTGGAGCAATCGTTCTTCTCAGTCACGAGGACCAACTCAAACTCGAAGCTTTCTTCCTACATTCTCATAGGACCAAGGATCGCGGTCTTGTAGACACCTTGGTGACATCTGGATTGCTTGTGCCATCGACTCTCGATGAACGAAGAGAGATGCTCAGCAGATTTCGAGAAACGGGCAAGAGTGACTATCTGCAGCTGACTATTCTGCCAACGACATCCTGCAATTTTCGGTGTGTCTACTGCTATGAGGATTCTTCCAAAAGCCTGCGCATGTCCAGAGATGCAGAGGACAGGATTCTTGCTTTCGTGCGAAAACAATGTGACAGCAATCCCAACATCAGGACCCTGCAGGTTGCGTGGTTTGGAGGAGAGCCACTTCTCAACCTAGAGTCAATTGAAAGGCTATCCTCCTCTTTCCAGAAGTTCTGTTGTTCCCACGGGCTCAACTACTGTGCCGGCCTGACCACAAATGCCTATCTACTCGACCGCAGGACGTTTCTGACTTTGCTGCATCATGGCATATCAAAGTTCCATATGACGATTGATGGCTTGGCCAAGAGCCACGATCTCCACAGGCCCCTCAGAAATGGCGACCCAACCTTCGAAACCATAACCGGCAATCTACGAGACATCGCTTGCCTCAATGCAGACTTCAAGATCATTGTCCGATCGAATTTTGATAGAGACAACATCAGAGACGCCGAGGATTTCGTGTTGTGGTTCAAGGATTTCTTCAAGAGTGACGATCGTTTCTCCTTCTACTTTGCCTCCATCTTCAAATCCGGAACGGAAAAGGACAGGGATATCAATTTCTGCCTTGGCGTGGATGAAATTGACAGTGACATATCCCATGTCCTGGATTTTGCATCAAAGAAAGGGATCCACAGTTACTTCTTGCCCCTGCCGGAGCCTAAGCCTTCATACTGTCCAGCAGTCATGCCGAATTCGTGGATCATAGGACCGGATGGAAGCGTCTACAAATGCACGCTGCTTCTTGACCTTGAGGACAGGGTGGGGGATTTGGATGATTCCGGGAACATCACTTTTGAAAAGAAAATCGATTTGTGGCTGAAGTACGAGTTCGAGGACGACAGGAAATGTCTGAATTGTGCACTGCTGCCCGTTTGTTACGGTGGCTGCCCAAATGCAAGATTCGGAGGGCACAGAGGGTGCCTTTGCAGCATGGAAACAGCCAGAAAAGCCATGGTGTCATACTACCTATCCCAACGGGGGTGGAAAGGAGGCGAGCAGGAATGGTAATTCTGCGGGAAGCAAGCGACAGTCGAAACGTTTCAGCCGACGGAAACGGTATCTGTGGCAATAATTGCAAGCCAGAGTGAACTTGGTCGCCAAGGTCTGCGTGTTTTTCTCCGTAGTTCGTAACGTTGTGGGAATGGCACTGAGAGACAGCTCGCACGTCATAGAAATGAAGCCTGACCAGATCGCTGTACGGATTCGTGCTCAGAAGGATCAAGCTTGCTGACAAGAAGGAGGCTCCGAGCAAGGGCCTCCTCCTTGGATAGCGGACGAGGAGGAGAGCGGGTGAAGAGAGACCCCTACTACCTGAAGAGATTCCTCGACTATGCACTTGTCTACAGGGGTTTCTCGGTTGTCGTTTTCCTGATGTCGCTTTGTGTACCCCTCATCAAGATGGCCATACCCTTCTTGCTGGGCGGTTTCATCGATGTTGTCACATACACTCAGGACTACCGGAAAGCAGTCTTCTGGATCTTCTCCCTGCTGGCAGTGACCTTGCTCTGGGCCGTTCTCGAAAGCGCACAACTGTATCTCACCGAGAAATACAAGCAGAAACTGTCCATCGAGCTGCGCAAGAGCTTCATGGAACGTTTCCTCAAGACCGAGCTGGGCTACTCCACCCGGATGGGCTCCGGTTACTACCTTGGCAGGATGCAGGAAGTGGTTCAACTCCGGGATATCATGATCGACTCGTTCGCCAACATCGTTTCCGGCGTTCTTCTCTCTGTAGTAAGCTTGATCTTTCTTTTCCGCGTCAATCTATGGGTGGGGCTGGTATTTCTGGTGTCTGCTGGTCCTGCTGTCTGGTCTACCATTTTTCCGCGGACCAGGACGCAGACATGGAGCAAGGAAGCAGCTGAAAGTGAAGCCAGGTTGACGGACTGGGCTCAACTCTGCTTTGGGCAGGCCGAGAAGATCAAGGCTCGTTCCCTGGACAAGAGTGTCGTTTCCAAATTCTCCATGCTTGCTTCCCAGGTATATGGCAAAGGGATCCTGCTGGAGAGATGGAAGGATTCTTGGAGAGCTATCTTTACTATTGTCGATGAGCCATTTTACGAACTGGCTTTTCTGATCTGTGGGTTCCTTATCATGAAGGGACAGATGACCATTGGCACTCTGGTCATCATGAATTGGCTTGCAAACATCTTCACCGACAGCAGTCTGATGATGTTTACCACCGTGACGAAGATATCCTCCAGTTTGCCGGCGTGTGTCAGGGTGTTCGAAATCCTGGAGAATGAGCCGAAAGTCAAAGAGGGGACGGAGAGTCTGCAAAAAGAACACGATGATGCTGCCCCCCAGGGCATTACCTTTGCAGATGTCGGTTTTCATTACCCTGACCACGAGGTCGTCGTTCTCTCACACGTGAATTTCGAAATAGAGCCAGGCGAGCATGTGTGCCTGGTCGGCAGGAGCGGCAGCGGCAAATCTACCATCCTCAAACTGCTGCTGAGGATATATGATCCTGTCCAGGGTTCTATTCTTCTGGATGACAACTCTGTTCAGAACTACAGCCTTGAACACTTGAGAAAGCTGGTGGATTACCTGCCGCAGGAACCCCTTCTGTTCCCTGGAACCATCATGGAGAACCTGCTGATGGTGAGCGGTAGCCTGGGCGAGCGTGAGATTGCCGAGAGAGTACGGGCATGCGGTCTTGAGGATTTCATGGAGACGTTGAGCAACGGGTTCCAGACAGATCTGGGCGGAGAAGGAAGAGGCATCTCCCAAGGTCAGAAACAGATCGTCTCGTTGATGAGTGCCATCGTGAAGGGATCTCCGACCCTCTTGCTGGATGAGCCCACCTCCTCCCTTGATCCGTTCCTTGAAACCAAATACGAGGAAGTCCTTAGTGCCTATGGCAACGGCAGAACCCTGATCATCATCGCCCACCGGGCTTCCACGCTGTTGTGGGGAGACCGGTCCCTGATCCTGGACAACGGTCAGATCGAGGACCAGGGAGCACATCAGGAGCTGATGGCAAGGAACCGGATCTACCAGGAATACTTCAGAGAAGTGTCTGAAGCAACCAAATCTGGTTGAACCTCACGTTTGGCGGTTGTGCCCCTGTGCAGGTTGATGACAATGAACGCATGCGAAGCGAAGAGCAGAACAATGGCCGGCGTAATGCGAGGTACTCTGAGGGTTGGCAATCGAAGAGTGGCAAGCACAGCGACAGCGAACAGCGCATAAGTCCTGTGGCTGGAGAATACACGCTGGTGCGCTCACGGCGCAGAACCATAGCGCTTGAAGTGCAGCCGGACGCCACGCTGGTCGTGCGCGTTCCCACGCGGACGCCTCTCTGGTATGTGGAGCGGACGTTGGAGCAGAAGGCCTCATGGGTCCAGAAAAAACTGGCCGAGGCCCGCGGCAGGCTGCCTCTCCTGCCCCGGCACGCGTTCCTGACAGGGGAGCGCTTTCCCTACCTCGGGCGGGACTGGCCGTTTGTCGTCACGGCGTTTCAGGCCGCGCCGCTCATGTTTGACGAGGCTGCCGGGTTCAGTCTGGACGTCTCCGCTTTCGACCGCAGCGAGGTGTTGTTCGCATCCTGGTACCGTGCTCGCGCCCGCGCTGTCATCACTGACCGTGTGGCCTGGTATGCCCCGGCGATGGGGGTTCATCCTGGGCGCATCCGCATTACCGGAGCCGAGCGGCGGTGGGGGTCGTGCAGCGCGAGTGGCACGCTCAGCTTTGCGTGGCGTCTCGTGATGGCGCCCCCAGAGATCATCGACTATGTCGTCGTACACGAACTGGCCCACCTTCGCGAGATGAACCACTCGGAGCGCTTCTGGGCGGTGGTCGCCGGAGCGATGCCTGACTACGATGCACGCAGACGCTGGCTGAGGGACAACGGGGGCTTGCTGTCAATGTGAATTGAGGCGGGTTGACGCCTGCAGCCGGCAGCGGTACAACAGTAGTGCACGCGAAATCTTGTGGAAAAGAGGTGTTGCTTCATGAAAAGAGTTACAGGAGTGCTCTCTGTGGCGCTGCTGGTGGCAGCGCTCATGGTTTCCGCCGGTTGCGGGAATGCCGCGCCCACGGATTCCTCGTCGACGGCCAACCCGCAGGACGGCCAGAGCCAGGTCATCTATGAGGACCAGAGTTCAGGCCAGACAGGCACGGACCAGACGCCCAGCACTGAAACACCGGGAACCGATGACACCACGCACGTGACGTCTCAGGGAGGCGTCGGCCAGTAGACAGTTCGGCGCTCAGCTCACAGTTGTTCAGGCCCGCCCCGCAGAAAATCTGCGGGGCGGATAGCGTCTTACCGCGTGAGCCGCCACCAGACCGTGTGTCCGCTGAACCCGCAGGCACTGAACAGGTGGTCGGGATGAGTGCCCATCCGGAGGGGCAGCGTCACTGTGGTAATCGCAGCCATGCGCTCGAGGCGTCCCATGAGTTCCTGCAAGAGCATGGTGCCCACGCCACGGTTGCGATGGTCGGGGAGCACCTCGAGGCAGACGAGCGATGCTTCCCGTGTCTCGGTGTCGACATCCGCCACGGCAAGCGCCGCGGGACGCCGTGTGGTCCGGTCGATAGCCCAGAGCCACGCATGGGGCTGAACTACCGGGCGCCGTGCCCACGCCATGACGTCATCCATGCCGCGCGCCGAACCGCCCGAGGAAGCACGCAAGAGCGTTGCTGCAAGCGGCAGTTCCTCGGTGAGGTCCACCTCGCGGACGCTGTAGCCCGGGACGGCTGCCTTGAGCGGCAGGTCGCCACCTACGTGCAGCATGCGCACAAAGGCGTCCCGGTGGTCAAACCATGGTGTCAATGGTGCCGCAAGGTCCGCATGGATCCAGACGACCGGTACGCCGTCCAGCTTGACGGAGGCGGCGGCCAGGGGTTCACCGGTGAGCGTGCCGTATACCAGGAACGTTCCAGGTTGCCGCAGCTCTACACCGGTTGTCTGTCCCCCGTGCGTTACGAAGCGGCACTCGAGCGTGCCAAGGCGCGAGGCAGCCTTCCACAGCGGCTGTGGAAGTATTTGCAGAGGCCCTGCGCGGTACAGGTCACGAAGCGGTGCCAGATTGCGGGATGCGTCTTGCGGGAGTGAAACAACTGGTTCTGAAGGTATGCGTGGCATAGGGCAAGGATAGCCCGCCCGCGGCCATCGTCAACCGTGCTCCCCCCGCCGGGCCGGTCTTGATGGCCCGCGTGCGTCAGCTGGTAACAATACCGCGGCCCCAGCGGATGAGGTCAGCGGCGCACCGTTCCTTGTCGTTCTTGAGGGGAGCCTTGAAGCCGATGGTGCCGACGACCTTTGCTCCGGGCACGAGAGAGGCGAGGATGCGCTGGGTTTTCACGTCACTTGCCGCATAGCAGGTGAAGAAGGCGACGCGTTTTCCCTTGAGGTCGGCGTCCTTCAGGAATGACCGGACCGCCGGAGCGGGATGCCTGTTCCACACGGGCGTGCCGACGAAGATGACATCATAGTGGCCGGCATCATGTGCCAGCGGGCGCAGAGGCGGCGTCGCGCCGGTGGCCGCCAGCAGACCGCCCTTGAAGTACTTCATGAATCCGTGCTCAGGGTGGGGCTTGATAAGCTCTAACTCCATCGAGTCCAGTGAGAGTTCCTTTGCCAGGGTCCTGGCCAGAAACCGGACGTCCCCGTCGAGCGAATAGTACACGACCAGCGCATTTGCCATGTCGCACCTCCCGTCACTGCCAGACTAGCCGTGCACTGCAGCGTGTCAAGCGGAGTGCGCCTAGGAAGCAGCGCCCCCTCGTGCATGCGCCGCTGCCGGCTTCTTGCCGAGCGATGCGCAATAGATGACAAACTGCTGGTCGCCGTCGAATCCCAGGTAGTCGTTGAACTCATGGTCAAAGAAGGCATTGATGGCACAGACGCCGCAGTCGATTGCTTCTGCTGCAAGGTACAGGTTCTGGCAGACGTGCCCCGCGTCAAGGAACAGCCCCCGGTAGGCACGCTGGTTGTAGCGCCAGATCATGCGATACGGGACAGCGGTCCAGATGAAGGTGACCGCACTCAGTTCGACCATCTTCTGGTCGCCGCACAGTTCCGTGATGTCACGCACCACCCCGGCTCCTGACTTCACCAGCTGCAGCGCATGCTCGATGGCAAGGAAGCGGTAGATGCCCGGCTCCAGTCCGGTGACCGCACGCACCATGAGGTAGGTTTCGAACGCGTGGCGCGCCCCGCCGGAGGGGACCGTGCGCAGGGTGCACGGTCTGGCCGTGACTGCCTTCACGCCCTGCGTGCACCACAGCAGGTAGGACAGTTCCTCAAGGGAGAGTGGCTCGTCACGGTACAGGCGCAGGCTGTGCCGACGGTTGATGGCGGTGAGCAGGTCGATGCCCGGGACGGAAAGCTTCTTCGGGTCCGGGAGGGGGATGAGGGAAATTCCCGCTGCCGGGGGGAGCTCAAGCGGTGGCTGGGGCAATCCCTTCTGCTGGTCTGACAGCACCTCGGGCATGTCGGCTCCGTACCGCGTCTCGTCCAGGAATCGATGACCTGTATCCATTGTGCACCTCAAGTGATGGTATACTGGCAGTGTATCGCGACGAGGATTGTTTGCAATCCGAACGGACCATGGGTGCCGGTTCTCCGCATGAACTGCGGCGGCTGGAGGATTCCTGGGAGAGCGAAGCATATGAAGCGTCTTATGTGGATTGTGACAGCGGTATTCCTGGCTGCTGCGGCAGGGGTGGTATGGTATGCCATCTTCGGCAGCGCGTGGCAGACACGACTGACGATGACCAACGCTCCGGGAGTTCCCACAGGCGTGACATGGGTCTATGCGGACACTGGCCTTGATGGCGGACCAGTCACGGCCCTGGGCAGTGCCGGCGCAGACACGCTGTATGCCGAGACGCTTGGGGACGTCCTGTATGTTTCCTCTGACGGCGGAACAACCTGGGAGCCGGTGAGCGGCACGTCGTCCGGGCACTATGTCGCGGCCATCGAGGCTGACACGTCTTCGGGAACGACGGT
>Ga0209099_1003264_pt1 | contig 13331 bp, 18 predicted proteins | sample AD_JPNHW2_MetaG_FD_184430 | JGI IMG/M metagenome (GOLD analysis project Ga0209099, IMG submission 184430) | Active sludge microbial communities of municipal wastewater-treating anaerobic digesters from Japan - AD_JPNHW2_MetaG (SPAdes) (version 2) | ecosystem: Engineered > Bioreactor > Anaerobic...
AAAAAGCCGATTCTTGCAACCGTAATGAATATATTCATTATTCTCTTTGGTGTGATAGGGTATTCCTTTTTGGGTGTAAGGGAATACCCTGCCATCGACCCACCTATGATTACTGTCAGAACCAATTACACTGGTGCAAATTCGGATATCATCGAGAGTCAGATAACCGAACCTTTAGAGAAATCGATCAACGGAATCCCCGACATACGGACCATTTCCTCAACAAGTTCAATAGGAAGAAGCAGTATCAATGTTGAATTTAATATTAATGCCGATCTTGAATCGGCTGCAAATGATGTACGTGATAAAGTTAGCCAGGCATTGCGAAACCTGCCAAAAGATATCGATGCTCCGCCCGTCGTTACAAAATCAGACGCCAACAGCGAATTTATAATTATGCTAGCCATTCAGAGCCCGAGTAAAAGTTTGCTGGAGTTAAGTGATTATGCCGATAATGTTTTATTGAATAAATTTCAAACGATACCCGAAGTCAGTGCTGTTTCAATTATCGGTGAAAAGCGTCCTGCAATGCGATTATGGGTCGATCCGGACAAATTAAACTCTTACAATCTGGCTTTTAACGATATTACAGATATATTAAACAAAGAAAACGTTGAAATCCCATCAGGGAAAATATACGGAAATAAAACCGAAATGACCATAAGGGCATTGGGGAACCTTTCTACAGAAGATGATTTCAGAAATCTCATATTGCATGAAGATGAAAATGGAATAGTAAGGCTAGGAGATGTTGCCCAGGTTGAATTAGGCCCCGAACAATATGAACAAAGCTGGAAACTGAACGGTGTAAGTGCTGTAGGGTTAGCTATTACGCCACAGCCGGGAGCAAACTACATCGATATATCCGATGAGTTTACAAAACGCTTGGATGAAATAAAAAAATCAAAAAAAAATGATATAATTTTTACAACGTTAGTGGACAATACACGAAATGTCCGCAGGTCGCTAAAGGAAGTAAAAGAAACACTGATCATTGCCATATTACTTGTAATACTAGTTATATTTTTCTTTTTCAGGAACTGGCTGATAGCTATACGACCCCTAATTGACATACCTATTTCTCTTATGTCCACTTTTTTTATCATGTATCTTGCTGGTTTTTCTATAAATATCCTGACACTTCTTGCAATTATCCTGGCAACCGGTCTGGTGGTTGATGACGGAATAGTTGTAACTGAAAATATTTTCAGGAAAATTGAAAGAGGAATGCCTGTCCGCCGAGCCGCTATTGAAGGAAGCAAGGAAATATTCTTCGTTATTATAGCGACATCTGCAACTTTAGCCATTGTTTTTTTACCTGTGTTGTTTCTTCAGGGTTTTGTGGGAAGTTTGTTCAGAGAATTTGGAATAGTACTTGCCGGTGCTGTTTTAGTTTCTGCTTTTGTTTCACTAACCATTACGCCTGTTTTAAATATATATCTTAATAAGAAAAGTACACAGCACGGAAGTTTCTATACTAAAACCGAGCCTTTTTTTAGTGGTATGGAAAATAATTATAAAAAGATATTGCAACGATTCATCGATCTCAGATGGCTTGCGTTGGTAATCGTAGGTTTATGTTTTGTAATCGTTTTCGTTATCGGAATAACTATTCAAAGCGAAATAGCCCCCCTTGAAGATAAAAGCCAGATTCGAATCCAGATGACAGGCCCAGAAGGAGCCAGCTATGGGTATATGACTAACGAAGGAGAAAAAATAGGGAATTTTATTATTGATTCTGTTCCGGAATGTGAATTTTCTTTTATCTCAATTCCCGGATATGGCAGTGGTGGCGTAAACAGCGGAATGGGAAGAATAGGGCTTGTACCGCCGTCGGAACGGGAAAAAAGCCAGAATGAAATTGCAAGAGAACTTACAAAGAAATTTGCAAGGTTCAACAATGTCCGTATTTTCGCCATCGAAGAACAGACAATTGCAGTGGGTATGGCCTCGCGGGGTTCTTTACCTGTACAGTTCGTCATACAAAATCTGGATTTTGAAAAACTGAAAACCGTTATCCCAAAATTTCTTGAAGAAGCGAAAAATGATAAAACATTTCAAAATGTGGATGTCAACCTGAAGTTCAACAAGCCTGAAGCCGATATTGTGATCGACAGGATAAAAGCCCGTGAGTTCGGACTGACGGTCTCAGACATCGCAGATGTGATACAAAGTGCCTTCAGCGGCAGACGGCTGGCTTATTTCATTATGAACGGAAAGCAATATCAGGTAATCAGCCAGGTTAAACTGAAGGACAGGCAGGAAATTGTTGACATATCGAATTTATTTGTCCGAAATAATAAAGGAGAAAATATTTCACTCGCTTCAGTCACCAATATTGTATCAAATGCTAATCCTCCTTCATTGTATCATTTTAACCGTTTTAAAGCAGCAACAATTTCGGCATCACTAGCTGAAGGTAAAACTATCGGCGATGGCGTTAATGCAATGCAATCAATTGCTGACAAGATGCTTGACGAAAGCTTCCAGACAACATTAAGCGGCCCCTCAAGAGATTATGCTGAAAGCTCCTCCAATATTGCTTTTGCTTTTATATTAGCCTTGGTATTAATTTACCTTATACTTGCAGCCCAATTTGAAAGTTTCTCCGACCCGATAATAATAATGATTACCGTACCTCTGGCTATCGCAGGAGCTTTTTTAAGCCTTTGGATCTTTGGACAGACACTAAATATTTTTTCGGAGATCGGCATGATCATGCTGATAGGCCTGGTCACTAAAAATGGAATATTGATCGTAGATTTTGCCAACAAAAAAAGAAAACATGGTACCCCAAAAAATCAAGCGATTGTCGAAGCAGCAACTCAGCGTTTGCGGCCCATATTGATGACAAGCCTTGCAACATCACTCGGAGCTTTACCAATCGCAATGAGTATCGGAGCTGCAGCCACCAGCCGCATCCCATTAGGAATTGTTGTGGTTGGGGGTATCCTATTTTCACTTGTCCTGACATTGTTTGTAATTCCGGCTATATATACTTTCATTTCAAGCAAACACAAAAAAACAAATGAAGAAATCAATAAAGTGAATTCATAATTTAAAATGAACATTAAATGAAAAGATTTTATATATGTTTTGTTTTATTGTTACCCTTACTATCCAATGCCCAAACAACCCTTACATTAAAAAATGCTATTGATTCTGCCCTTAAAAATAACCTTGATATTCAGATAGCCAGAAATTACGTTGAAATAGCCCGGGTCAGCAACAATTACGGAATGGCAGGAGGCCTGCCTTCTATCAATGCCGGCGCCGGCGACAATATGCAATTAAATAGTCTTTCACAGAAATACAGCGACGGCACTGAAACAGAAATATCAGGGGTTTTAGGTAATTCTATAAATGCAGAAATTTCGGCAGACATAGTTTTGTTTAATGGCTTCAAAGTTTTGGCAACAAAAAAACGGCTGAACCTTTTGCAAAAACAAACTGAGATCGAGCTTAACGGCGAAATACAAGATATTATAGCTGCAGTGATGATAAAATATTATGATATTATCCGCCAGCAAAACTATTTACGCATTATTCAAAGTATGCTTGATGTTTCTGTAAAAAAGCTTGATATTGTTAATGAAAAAAATAAGGTAGGGATGGCAAACAGTGTTGACATCATGCAGGCACAATCGGATGTAAATATTGCACAGCAAAATTATGCTGTGCAGCAATTAGTAATCGATCAATCAAAAGCAGATCTTTTACTGCTTATGAACACTAAAGCAAGGTCGCAGAATATTATTGATGACAGCATTGTAATTGACAACAAGCTGGTATTGGATTCAATAAACAACTACCTGAAACACAATCCACAGATACTATCCGCTGAACAACAGATAAAAATAAGCGAACAGATAGTAAAGGAAACTGCCGCACAGCGATATCCATCGTTAAAACTTAACACTGCTTATAATTTTGGCCGGACAGATAATAATTCCGGTTATACGTTGCTCAGTCAAAATTACGGCCCGTCTGCAGGGTTAACTTTGCAAGTACCTATTTTTAATGGAAATAAATACAGAACCCAAAAGATCGTAGCCGGTATAAATGTGAATAATGCCAAACTTGAAAAAGAAAGTTTAACAAACTCCATTGAAACTGCGGCATTAAAAAAATATCTAGCCTACTCCACTGCGCTAAAGCAGATAGATTCACAAAAAGAAAACTTTAGTTTAGCAAAAAAACTTGTAGCGCTGGTATTACAAAATTTTCAATACGGACAAGCAACCATACTCGATGTTAAAACAGCACAGGCAAGTTATGAAAATGCTGCTTACCAACTTATAAATTATCAATACCTGGCAAAAGTGTCCGAAATTGAGCTAAAACAGCTGATCTATCAGTTGAGTTATTAGCAAAATTTCAATTACTAAACCTACAGATAGTCAATGTCCGCTTTTTGAGCCTGTGAATGCTGCAGACTTCTTTTTATCAAATACAGGCGACCATCTCTAATAAATTTACTTCCTGTTTGTTTAAAATGGAAAGGAACATCTTTTTGCACACATTGTCGCTGAAGATCAAGCACCCAATCAAAGTCACAAATACGCGCTTCGTTCCCCGATTCTCCGCCGACTATTACCTCTTCAACCCAATCTCCCAAATAATCCATTAGATTAATTTTTTCAAGAAGCGGCTCACAAATTATAATCTTGTGTTTAATAGGTGTATCATGAAAGATTGGCAGGCGGTAATCTGCCCGGTCCTGATTTTCGACAGTGGAGCAGATCGTAACATTTTCGTACCCTTCGCCCCAATCCTCTGGTAAACCGATAGTGAAACGGTGAATGCGTTTTGTGATAATGAGAAAGTTGCAATCCTGTCGTTCTTTTATCATCCGCCATGCTTCCGGTCGCCATGAATCTGCATCCTCAAGAAAAAAATCGGAACTAAAACAAGTGTAGATATCCTCATCTGATGGAATTTTGTATTCACCGTTTCTTTTCATTTTTACCGGAAGGTCAAAGCTAAGTGTCTTTTCAACAATTGAGCTATCCCGGCCGTGTCGCCCGTCAATTCTGTATACATAACAGTTTTTACAGCCTGTGCTTATTTTCTTACAACCGTGCCAGGGATTCCACGTAACTGACATGACTTCATGATTCAATAGAACATAATGCAAAGTTAAGATAAAAAAAATTTATTGTTTCCGTTTATTTAAAAACATTTCGTAATTTTGCGAAATATAAAAATAAAATCCTCATGGAAATAAAAGTTTTAGGCACCGGCTGCCCGAATTGTATAGCGCTTGAAAAGTCTGTCAGGAATACTGTGGCGGAATTAGATATTGACGCCAACATAGAAAAAGTTGAAGACATTGTCCAGATTATGAGTTATGGAATAATGAGAACCCCCGGAATTGTAATTGACGGGAAAGTGGTTTTGAGCGGTCGTGTTCCATCTGCAAGCGAGCTGAAAGAGCTTCTTGAAAAAAACAAATAATATGTCTCCAAAACCAAAGTTTACCGAGCAACAAAAACAGATAGCCCTTATTGCAAAAGCGCTGAGCCACCCGGCACGTGTTTATATAATGGAACGATTAAGCGTTATGAATTCATGCTGCACCAGCGGCGAAATGATAGGCGACATACCCATTGCCCGCTCTACCCTTTCACAACATCTGAAGGAGTTGAAATTTGCCGGGTTAATTCAGGGAAATATTGATCCGCCTCAAATTATGTATTGTGTTAACCCTAAAAACTGGGAAACCGCGAAATTACTGATGGTAGAATTTTTGAATAAAGGCAAAAATAAATAACAAAAAAAAATTGGATTATGAGAAAAACGGTAGCGTTAAAATCACTGACCCTTGTTTTAACTGCAATGTTATTTTTCGGCTGTAATCAAGCCAACAAAAAAACAGATGAACAAGTGGCAAATGACACCATAGCAAAAGTTGAACAAAATACCATTGATTCATTACCTGCAAAAGATTCCACTGATAAAACCACTGTGGTTGAACCAAAAAAGGATGTCCCTAATGTTTTAGTGTACAACTTCCATATCACCAACCGTTGTGCATCATGCATTGCCATTGAGGAAGCAACAACAAAAACGCTGAAAACATATTTTTCCACAGAGCTCAAACAAGGCCGCATCAAGCAATACATCTTAAATGTAGATGATGATGCTAATGAAAAAATTTCTGAAAAATACCAGGTTTTTGGTTCCGGCCTATTTGTGACCAGAGTTTATAAAGGAAAGGAAACCACTACCGACATGACCGGGGATGGATTCAAATATGCGCGGAACAAGGAAGAAAAATTTATTGAGATCTTAAAAACAAAAATTACTGAATATTTAAAATAACATTATGAAAAAACTGGCAATCATTTCGGTATTATTAATCATTTCTCTCAACATTTTTGCTCAGAAAAGCAACGACACCATCATTTCAAACAATCCGCAAAACCTGAAACTGAAAGTTCTGTACTTTCACATCACCAATCGTTGCAACACCTGTATTTCCATTGAAAAATATGTCAGGCAGACCATTGATTCAAATTTTGCCAACCAGCTTGAACTTGGTATCATTGATCTGTATGTGACGAACTGTGACCTTCCTGAAAATCAGGAACTTGTTAAAAAATATGAAGCTTATGGTGCCACCCTGGCAATTACACCATACATCAATGGAAAAGAGGGCAAATCTGAAGACCTTTCCAACTGGGCCTTTCAGAAAGTACACAAACCCGAGGTCTTCATGGAAGAATTAAAATCAAAAATTAATGAATCTATAAAATAAATAAACATGAAAAAAACAGCATTATTTTTAGCGATCATCATCATTTCAGCTTCTGCACTTTTTGCACAAAGCACCAAAGGAAAAGCAGAAGTTTTGTATTTCAAAGCCAATCTTGCCTGTTGCAAAGCAAAAGCCTGCAACGTTCTTGAAGCTGGCATTAAAGGTATCGTTGAGAAAAACTATCCGGGCGGCAATGTGGTTTTTAAAGAAATCAAACTTGCTGAAGAAAACAACAAAGCTTTAGTTGACAAATACCAGGCAGGTTCACAAACGGTTATTATTATCAAGAAAAAGAAGAAAAAAGAAGCAAGCATTAATGTTTCGGACCTTGTCCAGAATTATTTGAAAAATCCGGATAAAGTAACGCTTGAAAAAGAGCTCATCGCCAAAATTGACGGGATGTTAAAATAATCCTTATGGACTTTTTACAAAACTGGCTGGACGCAACCAATGTCCCTTTTCTTACTGCCTTTATTCTTGGCATCATGACCGCCATAAGTCCATGTCCCCTTGCCACTAATATTACGGCTATAGGATTTATCAGCAAGGACATTGAAAATAAAAAGAAAATTTTCCTGAACGGGCTTTGGTATACATTGGGACGAGCCATTAGCTATACGGTGCTGGGCGTTATACTTTATTTCGGGGCAAGCACATTCCACATAGCCAAGTTTTTTCAATCCAATGGCGAGAAATTCCTGGGGCCCTTACTGATTATTGTCGGAATTCTGATGTTGGATATTATCAGGTTCAAGATTCCCGGCTTTAGCAAGATTGGGGATAAAATGCAAAACAGGAAAAAGAATAATTGGTGGAGCGCACTTTTGCTGGGTGTGGTCTTTGCTCTGGCATTCTGTCCATACAGCGGTGTATTGTATTTCGGCATGCTGATCCCTGTAACTATCAGTTCGCCATCAGGACTTTTCCTTCCTTTTATCTTCGCCATAGCCACTGGCTTACCGGTTATCATTGTGGCATACCTGCTGGCTTTCAGCATTTCCAGTTTGGGCGGTTTTTACAATAAAGTCAAGATCTTCGAAAAGTGGTTCCGGAGGATTATTGCTGTGGTCTTTATTATTGTTGGGTTTTACTACGTCTATATGTTTTACTTTCAGAAGTTAATTACATAATTTTTTTTAATAGACATTTCGCCTGTTTGCGAAATATAAAAATGAATTGTTATGGAAACAAAAAAGAATAATCCTCAAAAGAAAACTACAGGTTTTAGGGCAAGTTTATCATTATAACCCTTTAGAAATAATATGGCCTGAAAATTATGTGTTCACAAGAAACATATATGAAAGAATTAGCCGGACGGATTTACAGGTTCATTGAAAAGTATGCAACTGTATCGCCTGCTTATGATGGCACCAATGAAAAATATACCAACTTCGATGTTCGTTCGCTGTTGGCCTGTGCTGACAAACTGAGTAAAGGAGAAAAACCCGGGAGGTGTGCTTCTTCATGGAAGTGCAGTTGCGCCTACGAACCACGATGGTCGAAAGAAGGCGAAGCTGAACATGACGAAATGATGCGTGAAATTTATAAGATAAGCGAAACCTGATTTACTTATGTTAATAATTAAACAACAAGACGATTTAAACGTTTCAGAAAATTAGAATAAACCTTAAAAATTTAATTTATGTCAGAAACACAAAAACCAGGTTTTATTATGTGCGTTTGCACCGGAAAATGTCCGGGGTTTTCAAAAATGGATATCTGGGACTTTATAAACAGGGTGCGGGTGGAATTGCCTGTAGAATATGGATTTATCCATCCGCAACTTTGTGAAGAAGACGGGGACCGTTTTTTAATTGATTTTCTGAAAGCGCATAGAAAAGTTGTGATCGGAGGATGTGCTCCTAACATGCAAACAAAGCTTTTCAGGGATGCATTTTTAGCATCCGGCCTTGACATCAACAAAGATTTAATTCCTATTGATGTTCGCGACATGACGACCGATCAGGCAGTTGAAAAAGTTAATGCAGCTCTTGAGAAACTGGAGGAATCGAAATGAGCGAAACAACATTCATGGGCGTAGAACGCGGTAAGATCGATTGGAAACCGACCATTGATTATTCCAAATGCGATTATTGCATGGAATGCACAAAATTCTGCCCCCATAAAGTTTTTGAGGTTCACGAAAACGATGAAATTAAATTGATCGTCAAAAATCCAAATAATTGTGTTGTTTTCTGCAGGGCATGCTCAAAGATTTGCGGTCCTGATGCACTGTCATTTCCTGATAAGAATGCAACAACTCAGCGGATCAAAGAAATTAGAAAGGAAGAAAGCAATGGTTGAAAATTATGCCGTCCTACCATGCAACGGCCTGGATAAAAGCGCCGGAGTAATTTCAGGGGAAATCGCCATAAAATTATGCGAGAACGAAAAAAATGAAATTATTTGCCCCGTGTTTTACAGGGTTACTGATGCCAAATACAATAAGATCGCTGGCGAGCATCCACTTTTGGTTATAGATGGTTGCCCTACAAGATGTGCCAGCAAACTTGCAGCAGAAAAAAACCTGAAAATTTCTCAAAAAATTTTAATAACAGAGGAAGCGAAAAACCATCATATTGAATTAAACAGCGGCTTGAGGATTCTGGAAAATGAAAAATCCTTAATTGAAATTATCCTAAACGGACTAAACAAAGCCGAAGCCCAGCACGCACAATCCTCCGATGAAAATACTATTCAATTTGATTTCGATTATGAGACATTTCAAAATGGCAAATTCAATTTCAGGGTACCTAAAAATCCGCAAGTTTATTATAATGAAAATGATTGCTGGGCTTGGGTGTTTGGAAACCGCGCCAGAATAGGTGTTACGGATTTCGTTCAACAGAACCTTTCCGATATTTTATATTTTACTCCACCTGAAATTGGTGCTGAAATTGACCAATTCGGTGAAGTGGGCGACATCGAATCGTCAAAGGCGCTTGTTGCCTTGATTTCGCCCGTTAGCGGCGAGGTGGTTGCCATAAATGAATCACTCGTACAGAAGCCGGAAATGATCAACGAAAACCCATACGAATTAGGCTGGGTGGCAGAAATAGAACTGGCAGATTTTGAGAGTGACAAAGAACTTTTAATCGGATTTGACAAGTATTTCGAACTCATGAAAAAAAAGGTGGAGAACACTAATGGATAAAAAAGTAAAAGTTGTCCCTTGCAGTGGCATTGGTAAGGTTTTCGGGCTCATGGCAAGAGAAGCTGCTTTAGAAACAGTGATTGAATTGTGCCCGGATACGTCAGAAACCGTTTGTCTCGCATACATTGTTACCGGCGATAAAGAAGCTAAGGCAAAAATTGAAGGCTGCGATTGCATCACCGTGGACGGTTGCCCGAAAATGTGCGCTGCAAAAAATGTATCCTTAGCCGGAGGAATTGTCATCGAAGAAATAAAAGTCCTTGACACGGTGAAAGAACACAAAGGAAAACAGTTCGGTTCTCCTACACAGCTAGATGCTGATGGAGAAACAGTAGTAAATGAAATTGCGGCGAAGATTGCAAAAAAAATTAATGAAAAAAAATAAGGAGGTTCATTCATGTCAGAACTAAAAGTAGGAATATTGTCATGCAGCGGTGAGGAATGCCTCGGTGGAACCATTTCAAGACTGGCTACGAGAAAAGTGCTTGAGGAGCTTAAATTCGTGAATACCGTAACACTCTGCCTGCCGCTATATCTAGCCGGTGGCAAAGAAGAAAGAAACTTCGCAAAAGTATTTCCAACAATATCCGTTGATGGCTGCGATAAACTCTGCGCAAAAAAAAGCACCGAAAAATACAGCGGTAAGATCAACGGCTCTGTGGATGTTTCGAAAATCATTGGTAATGATAACGCGCTGAACACAAAAATTGTTAGGAATAAAGACCTTACGGATGAACACCTTCAAATGGTAGATAAGGTCGCTGGTGAGATTGTTAAAGCCATTAGCCAGATCAATCCGGATTCATATAATGGAAAAACTTTTCAGGGTTGCAGCTGTGGCGATGAATGATTAAATTTTTAATTGGAAATTTTAAATAAATGGATGCTAATCATAAATTATATTTTTCCTCTTTGGGATTCTCTTCCGCCGGCTTTTTAAACCTTACGCCGGCAGAAGCTTATGCTGAATCACAAAAAAATGCGGTGATCCTTGATGTCAGGGAGGAAGAGCTTACGGGATATAAACAATTTGATGTTCCGCAAACCATTTTTTTGCCTAACACTCGGATACCAGAAAAATATTCAGAATTACCGTTAAATGTTCCTCTGATCATCGCAGATTCCGCGGGCCTCAGAAGCAAAGAAGCTATGATATTCCTGGCAAACAAAGGTTATAAAAATATTGCTAATCTGGCAGGCGGCTTAGTTGAGTGGGAAAGAGACGGTTTGCCATTAATTATCAACAAAAACGAGAAACTTGACGGTTCCTGTGTCTGCCAGTTAAAACCACGGACAAAATAAATCATCATGAAAGTATTGATCATTTGCACCGGAAATACTTGTCGCAGCCAGATGGCAGAAGGATTTTTAAAATCCTATGATCCAAAACTTGAAGTATATTCGGCAGGTACCTGGGCAGAAAAACAAGTTAATCCATACGCCATAAAAGCCATGGCGGAAGTTGGTATAGATATCAGCAAACAATACCCGAAACAAGTGGATATTTTTCTGAATGGCATTTTTGATTATGTGATCACCGTTTGCGATGGCGCTAAAGAAGTTTGCCCGATATTTACCGGCAAGGTTATTCATCGCCTTCATATGGGATTTGAAGATCCTGCAGAGGCAAAAGGCAACGAAAAAGAAATCATGGAAGTATACCGAAAAGTCAGAGATCAAATTAAAGAACAGTTTTATACATTTTACATGTCAGTAATTAGAATGAACACGCAATGAAAGAAGGCTATATTACAGGAACTATTAAAACGATATTTGGGCCTGTTCCACAGGTTTCAACAGTCTGGAGCCGTTCTGATATTTGGCAAACCATAAAGGTCAGGTGGAATCTGAACCGCATGAAATATAAAGTTGAACCGGGATTATACGCCACGGGGAATCCTGATTCAAACTCCGATGTTTTTGTTTCAGCAAATTTCAAATTAAGTTTTGACCACCTGCGACGCGCTTTAAACGGGATGAATGCATGGATACTTGTCCTCGACACCAAAGGGATAAATGTCTGGTGTGCCGCCGGCAAAGGTAGTTTTGGAACAACTGAACTGATAAACAGGATAAAAATTCATGCATTGTTAAATATCGTTGATCACAGAAATCTTATAGTTCCACAACTGGGAGCGGTAGGTGTTTCGGCGCATGAGGTAAAAAGCAAAACAGGATTCAGGGTTATTTACGGACCTGTCCGCACTGAAGATATTGGAATATTCATCAAATCGGAATATAAAGCAACGCCGGAAATGCGCAGCGTAAAATTCCCACTAAAAGACCGGATAAAATTGATCCCGGTTGAAATAACTTATGGCAAATATTACTTGTTGCTTGTGCCTGCGATATTTTTCATTCTGGCTGGACTAAACCCTCATGGCTACTCAACTGATTCCGCATGGAATAATGGCGGCAGAGCCGTCATTAATTTATTCTCAGCTTATCTGGCGGGATGTGTTTTAACTCCTTTATTTTTACCCTGGATTCCTTTTAAAAGATTTTCACTAAAGGGCCTTACTGTTGGTTGGCTAATCGCTGTATTATTTTTATTTCTGAATTTACTCGGAAGTAATATTTTTGAAATCATCTCATGGTTTCTGATCATGGGTGCGATTTCATCTTTTCTGGCAATGAATTTCACAGGCTCTTCGACTTTCACCTCCCTTTCTGGTGTTCAGAAAGAAATGAAACTTTCGCTCCCTGTACAAATTGGAGCCGCAGCATTAGGTCTTATTGGATGGATAATAACAAGATTTATATAAAATGAAACAATTAACTTATTTGAAGGATGTCGTAACGCTTGAACTTGACCAGCAAAAATGTAATGGTTGCAAGATGTGTATCACGGTTTGCCCGCATGAGGTTTTTGAGTTCAGGGAAAAAAAGGCTTTTATTAAAAATAAAGACCAGTGCATGGAATGTGGGGCATGTGAAAAAAATTGCCCGGAAGGAGCTATCAGCGTAAGATCCGGGGTTGGCTGTGCCGCCGGTATCATCAATGGAATACTGCGGGGTTCGGAGCCCAGCTGCGATTGCTCAGGTACAAGCGATAAATGTTGTTAAGAAATTTTATTAATCTTTAAAATAAGTATTATGCCATCGGAAAAACGACTAAATTTTTTGGACCGCTATTTAACTCTATGGATATTTCTAGCTATGGCAGTTGGAGTGCTATCAGGATATTTTTTCCCTGCCATTGCTGACTTCTGGGAATCGCTGAAATCATCGCCTGACAGCACTACCAATATTCCCATTGCCATTGGCCTAATAGTCATGATGTATCCGCCGCTGGCTAAAGTAAAATACGAAGAACTGAGCGATGTGTTCCGCAATTATAAAGTGTTAAGCCTGTCACTTGTTCAGAACTGGGTGATAGGACCGGTGTTTATGTTTGCGCTGGCCATCGCGTTTTTC
>Ga0209099_1003265_pt1 | contig 13331 bp, 12 predicted proteins | sample AD_JPNHW2_MetaG_FD_184430 | JGI IMG/M metagenome (GOLD analysis project Ga0209099, IMG submission 184430) | Active sludge microbial communities of municipal wastewater-treating anaerobic digesters from Japan - AD_JPNHW2_MetaG (SPAdes) (version 2) | ecosystem: Engineered > Bioreactor > Anaerobic...
TGAGACGAAAAAACTTGCATCCTCGCTTGGTCTTGATGACAGGATACAGATAGAGGAGGGATTCTGCCAGGATGTCCAGGAATATTATCAGATGTCCGATGCATATGCGTTCCCGAGCACGATGGAAGGGCTCGGCACACCCCTGCTGGAGAGCATCGCGTGCGGAGTTCCGGTGGCGGCAAACAGAATACCCGGTGTAACCGACACATGGATAAAGGTCGGCGAGACGGGATACCTGTCCGGACTGGATCCTGCGGAATTCGCAAAATCCATGGAGGCCTGCACCCGTCTGCCGAAGGAGAAGCTGGCAGCCGGGGCCGCATACATTTCGAGGACTGCAGGCACAGGATGCCTTGACAGGGAATATCTCTCAATCATCAAATCACTTACTGGAAATTAACCAAACCGGGAAGACACCAACATGGAACTCTTCAAATATTTCACATTCTATGCCCAGATAACCAAGAACAAGTTCTACTGGTTCATAGCACAGATCCTCACCGCCTCGGTCCTCGAACTGGTTTCCATCGGCAGCGAACTGTTGAGCGGCCGCACGCTCAACAGCCACGCGCAGACCTTGGGCGCGGCGCTGGCCCGAATCGGCCTGCGCCTGTCGCGCGACACCACCATACCCGACGAAATCGAAACCATTCAGTCCGCTGTGCGCGAAGCCTTCGGACGGGTTGACATTGCCGTCGTCAGCGGCGGACTGGGCCCGACCTCCGACGACATCACCCGCGATGCGCTCGCCGGACTTTTTGACTGCCGGACGGTAATGTCGCCTGCCGGGCTGGATGCTCTGCATAAACGGTATGCAGAACGGGGCCGGGCCGTAACGCCGGCAGCGGAGCGGCAGGCGCTGGTTCTTGAAGGCGCGGAAACCCTCATCAACTCCGCCGGCGCCGCGCCCGGCGAACGGCTGGATCTTCCGGAAAGCAAAACGCTCTTTGTTCTGCCCGGCCCGCCCGACGAATTCACAACCATTATCGAAGAACACATTATCCCGTGGCTGCGCGGGCAGTTCAGCGATGCCGTGCCCCTCGAAGTCCGTGTGCTGACCACTGCGAACATCAGCGAATCCGACATCGTGACCCGTCTGGAAGCGGATGGTTTTCAGAGCCCCGGAGTTTCTGTCGGATTTTACCCCGGCGGAGGAAAAGTTGAAATCCGTCTCAGTGCGGCATACGGACATCTGGATGCGCTCCAGGCCGCTGAAGACACCCTGCAGAAGCTGCTCCGCGATAAACTTGTTGCAGATTAGATTTAGCGGCGCATTTGAGCTTGGCTGAACAGGGCAAACGTCTAAGCTGATTCCGGAAATGATCGGGGAGGAAAACGAATGAAGCAGAAACTGAAAATCGCGCCGAAATATTTCCATGGCCTGCTGGGCGCCTTGCTCGTCGTGATGGTTGTGCAGTATGCGCTCTTAACCGGTCTGGTGCACCCCATTCATCTGGTTTTTCAACTGATGCAGCTGTTCTGCTATCTTCTGCTGACTGTGACAGTATTCCGCGGGTTCATACAGCGTTCACGGCTGGCCTGGCTGATCTCCCAGATGATGCTGGCGGCTCTGTTTTCCTTTTCACTGCTGTTTACGGTCGTCAGCGCTGTGCTGTCATTTCAGTCCGAAGGGCTCTGGCTTCTTTTCGGCGCGGCTTTGGTAGTGGCCGTTTTGAACGGCCTGCTGCTGGGCGTTCTCTTCTCGCTGCCGGTCTGCGACTATTTCCGGCCGATGAAAGATGATCAGTAAAACCCACGGCGTAGAAATGCTCGGTCCACAGGCTTGATGCTTCGCGAAGATCCTTTTACTATCAAGCCATGCAAGCGATCAGTCAGATTCTCATGGACGAAGCTGTTGCCGCGGTCCGGAAAGCGTGGCCGCAGGCGAAGCCGCGGCTCGGCATTATTCTCGGTTCCGGCTGGGGCGAAGCCGTCAGCGGGTTTACCGTCAAGGATTCGCTGCCGTATGAAAAAATCCCGAACCTCGGAAAAACTTCTGTGATCAGCCACGCGGGAAAGATGCTTTACGCGGAATGCGGCGGAACGGAACTTTTTATTTTTCAGGGACGCCGTCACGTTTATGAAGGCGGCGGCTGGATGCCGGTGGTTCTGCCGGTCTGGATTCTCAAACAGTTCGGCGTGCAGACGGTACTGCTCACCAACGCCTCCGGCGGCATCCGCGACGACCTGCGGCCCGGCACCCTGATGGCGATTGAAGATCACATCAACCTGCTCGGCGGCAGTCCGCTGACCGGCCCGCACAATCCGGCGTTCGGCGAACGCTTTCCCGATCAGACCGCTGTCTACGACCACGACCTTCGTCAAACGCTGATTGAGTCAGGCGCGGATGTTTCCGGCGTTTATGTCGCGACGGCCGGTCCGTCCTTCGAAACGCCCGCCGAAATCCGCGCGTTCCGCGCGCTCGGTGCCGATGCCGTCGGCATGTCCACCGTGCCGGAAGCGATCTTTGCCAATGCGCTTGGAATGAAAACGGCCGGGCTTTCCTGTGTCTGCAACTGGGCGGCCGGGCTTGGCGATGAAAAGTTGAGCGGCGCGGACGTCATCCGTACAGCGAAAGAAACGATGCCGCGGATGCGGTCGGTAATCAGGAGCTTTGTTGAAAAATGCGTATATTAAACCATCTCTTTGAAAACAACCGGAACTGGGCGCGGTCGATCCTTGCAGAAGATCCGGATTTTTTTAAACGGCTGTCCGGCCAGCATGCGCCGGAATACCTCTGGATCGGCTGTTCGGACAGCCGTGTGCCGGCAAATGAACTGATCGGCCTTCAGCCCGGCGAGGTGTTTGTTCACCGCAACATCGCCAACATGGTGATTCACACCGACATGAACTGTCTTTCTGTCATCCAGTACGCCGTGGATCTGCTGAAGGTGCGGCATATCATCGTCTGCGGACATTACGGCTGCGGCGGCGTGGAAGGCGCGATGGACAACCGTCCGCAGGGACTGGTGGACAACTGGCTGCGGCACATTCGCGACATCTATCAGAAATATGAAACCACGCTGGACCGGATCACCGACCGGAAACGGCGCAGCGATAAACTCTGTGAGCTGAATGTCATCGAACAGGTTTCCAACGTCTGCCATACCACGATCGTTCAGGATGCATGGCGGCGCGGGCAGGGACTGACGGTACACGGCTGGATTTACGGCCTTGAACACGGGCTGCTTCGCGACCTCCACGTCTGCGTGAGCGGAGCCGATGAGCTCTCATCAATTTACCGTATGGCCGTCGACGAGGGGCTTGAGGAAAAAGAGTGAACTTGGGCAGGGACGGCTCGACGAGCCGTCCGCGGCGCTTTCGGCGAAAGCGCCTTGCCGCTAAAGCCCCAGTACGTTTTTCATGCTGTAAAGGCCGGGCTTCTGCTGAACCACCCACGCGGCGGCATTGAGCGCGCCGATCGCGAACGTTTCGCGGCTGGTGGCGCGGTGCGAAAGCTCGATCATCTCGCCGGTTCCGGCCATCAGCACCGTGTGGTCGCCGACAATGTCGCCGCCGCGCACGGCGTGAAATCCGATCTCGTCTTTTGTCCGCGCGCCGGGCAGTCCGGTACGGCCGTCGCGTTGCGACTTTTTCAAATCCAGACCTGCGCCGTCGGCCGCCGCCTGACCCAGCATCAGCGCGGTACCGCTCGGCGCATCCTTTTTCTGGTTGTGGTGCCGCTCGATGATTTCAATGTCGTAGCCGCGCGCATGCAGCACCTTCGCCGCTTCTTTGACGAGGTTGCAGAGCAGGTTGACGCCGAGGCTCATATTGCCGGCCATCACCACCGGCACGCTTTTCGCGGCTTTATGCACTTCCGCCAGCTCGGCATCGCCGAGGCCGGTCGTGCCGATCACCCAGGCTGTATTCCAGCCGGCGATGCGCTCGGCATTACCTGCCGTGCCGAAGTGGGAGGTGAAATCGATAATCACATCGGCGCCCGGAGCGACGGCGGCGAGGTCGGTCGTGATTTTTACGCCCGCTTCTTTTGTGCCGGCAGCCAGTCCGGCATCCTTGCCGATATCCGGAACGTCCCAAAGATCAATCGCTCCGGCCAGCTCGAGTCCGGCGACTTTCTGTTCCTGAATAAAGCGGATCAGTGTTTTGCCCATGCGGCCTGCCGCGCCCTGAATAACAACTTTTATACTCATAGTGGTTCTCCGGACGCCGTTTGTAACAGAAGGGCTTCCGGGAAACAAAGTTGTTTTCTAAACATTGGAAATCGGATTTTGATTAATGCGGCGCTCCGCAGTGAATGCAGTGCTGGCCTCCGGACGGGGTTTCCTTTTTGCAGGCTGCGCATTTGTCGAATTGTCCGGATCCGCAGAACGGACAGAATGCTGCGCCGGGCGGAAGTTTCTTGCTGCAACCAGTACAGGCACCTTTCATCAGCCGTTTCTGCATGACTTTTTGCCGGTTGAATACTTTCCGCTGAATAAAATAAACCAGAAATAATCCGACGGCGATGGCGGCAAAGATAACAAAGTAGTGCCAAAGAGCCATCAGATGAAGCGATTGCAGAACATCGAACAACTTTTTGAAAAAGTGCTTTGGGATGATATCCACGACCAGTTCAATTGCTTTTAAAATGATAGGCAGGCTGGCAATCACCAGCAGGTGCGAAGCGATGAGCGTTTGGATGGAGTTGTTTTTCTTTACGCTGCGGATACTCCACATATAGAAAACGCCGAAGATGGGAAGCAGAAAAACAAGCTGCCATCCGAGTTCCTTGAGAGGAAACCAGAACTGGAACCGTTTATAGTCCGAAACAATCAACGCTCGTTCATGGTCATCTGACGAGATGATCATCCAAAGTTTTTGGATGCCCGGGTGAGCATTAATTTGCTCCTCTGTTGATTGGATTTCTCCAGTGAGAAGGTCGATATTTTGAGCATATTGACGGGCTGTTGTGGCGGTGGCATTCGTTCCATTTCTTGAGACGTTGACGATATTTTCCAGCAACTGTGTGTCGTAGGATTCTTTCGCTTTGTTAAAGGCGTTTTCACTTTTCTCGCGTTCCTTAACAAATTTCTGGCGGCTCAGGAAGAGGGCCTGTAGTGCTTTGTCTTGCGAGAGCGTTGCTGCCTGTTGGTAAAACGTACGACTTGCCGGGTGCATGAGTTTGATCATTCTTTTTTCAAAAGGACTCTCATAGCGGTAGTAATAGTTGTTCCGGTCCGACAGAAGGATCGGTTGAAGTTTTGAGATGCGGTTGATGGGGGTCCATTCCTGATTAATGAAGATTTCCCGGGCCGCATCAGGCAGGTACTCATTGACTGTAGTGAGCTGCTGGGTGTGTTCGTTCAATCCGGTGAAAATCAGTGTCAGAATAAAAATATCGAGAATGATAATGGTGGTTAGCGACAGTTTGTTCAAAGGCTCTTCTTTATTGATAGAAATCAGGCGGCTTTTAAACTCTGCGATTTTTGATTTCAGCTTTTTCATGTATAGCCTTTCTGTTCAGCTAGTCTGACAGTTTTTCTCTGGAAAGATTGCGCTGAGCGTAGCCTGATCAAAATACATCGGCAATGAGCAAACCATGAAAATTCCTGGCACCGGAATATAGATAAAAGGCTGGCGGCGACCGGAGAAAACCGGAAATATGCGCGCTCAATTTTCACCAATAACCAATAACCAATATCAAATAACAAATAACCAAGGTCTTCCCCATGTCTTTTGAAAGCGGCTCCCTCAGCTTCCGGATGTTTTATGTGCCCGGCGAACTGCCGGCGGATATTCACGAGCGCTTTGCCGACGACGTCCTCGGCTCCGTTGATTACCTGCTCGACGAAGAGATTCACGGCTGGGTCGGTCCGCGCCATCTGCTCGACCGCGACATCAACGAAGGCTCGGTCTGGCCGTCGGGCTTCCTGCGCCTGACGCTGACGCAGGCCCAGCGCAAAATTCCCGCCTCGCTTCTGCGCGCCGAATGCCGCATGGAGGAACTGGCCCGCATGCAGGCCGAGCACCGCGACTACATCAACCGCGAAACCCGCAGCGAAATCAAAAAACAGGTCACCGAACGGCTCCTGCCGCAAATGCCGCCGCAGCTCAAAGGCATCGACTTCTGCTACGACCCGAAAGAAAAAATCCTCTACGCCTCCGCGCTGTCCGAAGCACAGCTCGATGCCTTCCTGATCAGCTTCGGCAAAACCACCGGCGTCAAACTCGTACCGGTCGAGCCGGTCTCCGCAGCGTGGAGCGAAGCGCGCTGCCGCGCCGACCAGTGGCCGCACTGGAGCCTTGCCGCCGAGCAGTGGGCCGACTGTATGCCCGGCCGCGAATTCCTGATGTGGCTCTGGTACATGTCCGAAGCCCGCGGTGGAGAAGTCGAACTCCCTGACGGCGGAAAATTCGCCGTACTGGTCGAAGGCCCGCTGCTGTTCGATCAGGAAGAGCAGGGCGAAACCGCCATCCGCAAAGGCGAACCGATGCTCAGCGCCGAAACCCGCGCCGCGCTGCTCAGCGGTAAAAAACTGCGCCGCGCCAAACTCACGCTGGCGCGCGGCGAAGAGTGCTGGACCTGCACCTTCGATGCCGACGCCTTCACCTTCCGCAGCATCAAAATGCCCAAGACCGAAGCCATCGACGCCGAGGGCCGCTTTCAGGAACGCATGGAAATGGTCGACACCTTCCGGCAGGCCTTCCTCGGCCTCTACAGCACCTTCGCCAAACTGCGCGACGACAAAGCGCAGTGCAAACTCCTCGATACCGGAATGAAAGCCTGGATGGCCGCCCGCCCGTCCCGAAAACTTTCCGGGCAGGACTGATTTTTGAAGCATCGGAAAATCAAGACGCAGAACGTCAGATTCATTCTGCTTCAGGAGGAAGCATGCGTTTGTAGACTTCATCCACTCGGGGGCTCGTATGAACTCCGTGCCAGATTTTTTCCAGCACAGTTCTAGGCAAATCCCGGTGATGTCGTAGCTTTTTGGTTTTGAACTTCTGGACCAGCTCTTCGACTGAAAGTTCAAATACCTGATTGCAGTCGATCACCGTTGGCTTAGAGAAGTCGGGATATTCAGCCGGATCGACAATTACCAGAGTTTGAGGCGGCAATCCTTGGCGGCGTGCCTGTGTCTTGGCAATCTGCGAGGAACCTACTGCCATGATTAACACATTGCCAGAGCGGGGCTCAGCGTTGATCACAGCAAAGAAATGCGGCTCTCCAGTAGTTAATCCGCGATGTTCGAAGTAGTAGACGGTTCCGGATCGTAAAGTCAGGTGAAGTTCTAACGGTAAATCCGGCGCCGGCATGTCAGTTCCATAGATTGTGGATGGAACATAGCTCCTGAACCTCTTCGCACCGAACGGAACGTTCCTGTTCTGTCAGTGGATGGCAGGGATCGAAGGGAGTGGAAGGATCGTCCAGAAAGTCGATGAAGGACATTTTAACCCGCGAACTGCTACCGCCGCTGATGGCCGCTTCGTGCCGTTTCCATTCCGGGTACTCGTGCGTCAGCTCGGCCAGTTTAAATTCATCATACTGACCGAAATGGGTCCACACGTATTCAAGAGCTTCCTGGTCGGTGCGGGAAAACGCCAGTGCTTCGACCTCATTAACCGAGGAGAATTCATACCGGTTGTCCGCGTTCAGAAACTGACCTGCATAGACTTTTTCAACATTCGGTCGAAAATCACTGCCTTCAACCAGATCTTTTCCGCCCGATGGAACCGGCCCGTAGTTCATAGCGAAATACTCGTCGTTAGTGATTGGTCGGCCATATTTTCGTAGATGAAAGCGATCAGCAAAAAAGAGCAACTTCAGCGCCTTCATTTTGTTGATACGTCCGCCACTTTGCCGAGCGAAGTAATTTAAAGCCTGAGTGGCTTTTTTATAGGAGAAACTCATTGGCATGGTCGTAATCTAACACATTTCGTCGAATTGTCATTAAAATCATTGGCCTTAATCCGGCCTGGTAGATTGTAAGTTTAAATGCCGCATCCGGAAACGGAGTGTCCCATGCCAGAATGAACTTTCCTTCATTCACCACAAACGAAAGGGAAGATCACCGGCATGGAACAGCAAAACGCTAACACATCTCCGCGCAAGGGCAAGCAGTTGAACCGCGACGAACGCATCCAGATCGAAGTGCTTTTAAAGAGGGGCTCTTCTCCCAAACAGATCGCCTCTCTGCTGGGCCGCCATGTGCGCACCATCGAACGGGAGGTCGGGCGCGGATCGGTGGAGCACCTTCATAGCGACCTGACCCGTTCGGCCGTCTACAGCAGCGACCGGGGAGAGGCCGTTCACCGCCTCAATGCCACCGCCAAAGGGCCGCCGCTGAAGCTGGGGAGGCATTACCAGACGGCCGAGTTCATCCGGTTTTATATCGTGGAGAAGCGCTTTTCGCCCGACGTGGTTGCCGGACTGATGAAACAGCAGGCGATGGCCTGTACGCTCTGCACCAAGACGATCTATTCCTATATCGAGGACGGCTGGATCGCCGGTGTCACCAATGAATCGCTTTGGGAGAAACGCAAACGCCGCCGAAAAACGCATAAGCGGTTGTTCCGCAGAGCAAAACGAGCCGCGTCTGCGGGCCGGGGGATCGCGGACCGGCCGTCCGCCGTCTCCGCACGCGCAGAGTTCGGCCATTGGGAAATCGATCTGATCGTCAGCGGGAAAGATACGGGCCCGGGGGCCCTGATGACGCTGGTGGAGCGCAAAACCCGCAAAGTGATCGTCCGCAAACTCAAAGACCGGACGCAGCAGTCGGTCACGCAGGCGCTCAACGGAATCGAACGGTCCATGGGCAAGGAAGCCTTTCGCACCTTCTTCAAATCCATCTCGGCAGACAACGGCAGCGAGTTCCTCCATGCCGAGGCGCTGGAGACCTCCGCACTCGGCGGCCACCGGCGGACGCGGTTGTATTATGCGCATCCCTACGCATCCTGGGAGCGGGGTTCGAACGAGAATACCAACCGGATCATTCGGCGTTTTCTCCCCAAAGGGATCTCCCTGTCGCGGGTGACCCGCCCGGCGCTCGAACAGATCGAGGACTGGATCAACACCTGTCCGCGCCGGATCCTTGGATTTAAAACAGCAGAGGAACTGTTCATACAGGAGATAGCCGCATGAAAAGCATCGCGTCCGAAAAAATGCGGCATTTAAACTTACAATCTACCGCCTTAATCCGGCCTCGCCGTCCAAAATTTAGAAAGCTATTTAAAAAACCGTATCGAACACGGATAAGGCCAGACTTCACCGTTACCGGCTTTGATGGCGCCGATGATCGGGAAGACGATGCCGAGCAAGGCCAGTATGAACAGCAGCGGAAAGCCGATCAGGATAAAGCAGAGCGGAATAATGATCAGCAGCAGGATGAACTCGGTAAGCAGCCAGTTCATGACGATTTTGCCGTGCCGGTCGATGAGGGCGGATTCGTCTTTTTTGATCTGCCAGAGGATGAGCGGGACGATGAGTCCGGCCAGCGGAAGCAAATAGGCGAAGAACTGCGAGAGGTGGATGAACAGTCCCCAGGAGTTTGCATCCAGTGCAGGACGCGGTCCGGGCTGGCCGGAGGTTCCCAGCAGTTTATCTTTAGCCTGCTGATATTCCTGTTCTGAAATGGCTCCGGCCTGTTTGAGGTCGTTCAGTTTCTGAATCTCGTCGGCAAGGCTCATGGGGTCTCCTTTTGAGTGGGTGCAGAACGACGTGTTTTTAACACCCCGCAGGGCGGGACGCAACCGTTCAAAACGGATGTCTCAGGTGGAACGCGCCGTCCCGGCGCGTTTTGAATTTGCACAACGTGCCGGGACGGCACGTTCCACCTTTTTTGAATCTTAGGTTGACACATCGGCGGCATAAGCCTACAACCCACGGCTCAATTCGGTCTGCACATCGCGGGCCGCACGCTGCGGATTACGCAGTATCTTCTTTCCCTACACGTCCGGCAGGCAGAGATTTTTGAAATATTCCGGACGGAAAAGAAGGTTCATGAAATCACAGAATGTATTCGCGGCTCTTATTGAGCCGCTGCAGCGCGCTGTTGCCGAAGAAGGCTACACGACTCCTACACCGATTCAGCAGCAGGCGATTCCTCATCTGCTGGAAGGCCGCGATCTGCTCGGTTGCGCGCAGACCGGTACCGGCAAAACCGCCGCGTTCACGCTGCCGCTGCTGCAGGAAATGACGCAGAATAAAAAAACCGCGCCCGGCGGAAAACCGCGTGCGCTGATTCTCACGCCGACGCGCGAACTGGCCGCCCAGATCGGCGACAGCATCAAGACGTATGGCCGTCACCTGAACGTCACCCACACCGTCATTTTCGGCGGCGTTGGTCAGAACCCGCAGGTTCAGGCGATGCGCCGCGGTCTCGATGTCGTCGTCGCCACACCGGGCCGTCTGCTGGACCTGATGGCACAGGGCCACATCAAGCTCGATCAGATCGAGCTGTTCATTCTCGACGAAGCCGACCGCATGCTCGACATGGGTTTTATTCCGTCGGTCCGCAAGGTGATTGCCAAGTTGCCGGCCAAACGCCACTCGCTCTTTTTCTCGGCGACGATGCCGCCGGTGGTCGCCGGTCTGGCGAAGGAACTGCTGCGCGATCCGGTTCAGATTACCATTGATCCGGGTCAGCCGACGGTTGAGCGCATCGGGCAGAAGCTGATGTTTGTTGATAAAGAAAACAAAGACGAGCTGCTGATTGATCTGATCACCGACCACAACATGGACAAGGTGATTGTCTTCACCCGCACCAAGCACGGTGCGGATAAAGTGGTCCGGCAGTTGATGTCGGCCGGTATCAGCGCCGCCGCGATTCACGGCAATAAGTCGCAGAATGCCCGCACGACGGCGCTGCACAATTTCAAGACCGGCAAACTGCGCGCGCTTATCGCGACGGATATCGCCGCCCGCGGTCTCGATGTAGACGGCATCACGCACGTCGTGAATTACGATCTGCCGGAGGAACCGGAAACCTATGTTCACCGCATCGGCCGCACGGCCCGCGCGGGAACGGACGGCGACGCCGTGGCGTTCTGCGCCGCCCGCGAGCGCGACTTTCTGCGTGATATTGAAAAAATGATCCGTAAATCCATTCCCGTGGATAAGACGCACAAATATCATTCCGAAGATGCACGCAACGCCACCGGCGCTGCGGCGCGGCCCGAACCGAAAGGTCAGCGCGGACAGCGCCGCTTTTCCGGCCCGTCCCGCGGACCGAGTCAAGGTCATGCGCCGCGTCCGGCACATCGCGGCGGATCATTTTCGCCGCGCCGGTCGCCGGCCCGGTAAGGATGAAGGCTTTAGACCTTAGGATTTAGGGTTTAATTTTTCACAGCAGGGGTCACTGAGGTACAGAGCTTTTTTGATACAATGGAAATGATGGCAGGGCGAAGGGAGACGCAACGTCTCAGAAATGATTTTGCCCTGTGTGTTTTGTAAAGCTTCTGTCTCTGTGCCTCAGTGACCTCTGCGGTTGAATTTCCGGTGCGGTTTATCGGTTTTCCCCGTTGCAATCAGGGGCCGGATTCGCATAATCGGCACCCTTATGGATAAAAAACCGTTCAACAAAATCAATACAGGCATCAACCTCGAGGAGTTTATCAACGTGGCAGAACTGCGATACGATGGACGGCGACCGGACCAGCTGCGCCCGGTCAAATTCACCCGCGATTTCACCATCAACGCCAAAGCTTCGGTGCTGGTCGAGATGGGCAACACCAAAGTCATCTGCGCCGTCAGCGTGGACGAAAACGTCCCCGGCTGGATGCGCGCGCAGAACGTTGAAGGCGGCTGGGTCACTTCCGAATACTCGATGCTTCCGAGCGCCACGCCCGACCGCGCCAAGCGCGAAGCCACCGCCGGCAAGCTCGGCGGCCGCACGATGGAAATCCAGCGGCTGATCGGCCGCGCGCTCCGCTCCGTTATTGATCTTAAGAAACTGGGCCGCCGCCAGCTTTACATCGACTGCGACGTCATTCAGGCCGACGGCGGAACGCGCACCGCGTCCATCACCGGTGCTTATGTTGCGCTGCGCATGGCGGTGGACCGTCTGCTCGCCGAAAAGCTGATCAAAGAAGATCCGATCAAGGAAGCCATCGCCGCCATCAGCGTCGGCATCTGCAAAGGCGTGCCGTTGCTCGACCTTTGCTACTTTGAAGACTCCAAAGCGGAAGTCGATATGAACGTCGTCATGACCGCCTCCGGCAAACTCGTCGAAGTGCAGGGCACCGCCGAAGAAGAACCCTTCACCAAAGAGCAGATGGCTCAAATGATGGATCTCGCCGAGAAGGGGATCAAAGAACTGCTCGAGGCGCAAAAAGCCTGAGTTATCAGTTGTCCCAAAAAGCCGGCGACGGGAAACTGCTCCGGTTTTTTGATGTCGGGCTTCAGGCAGTATTTTATCGCGCGTCCTTGGGATGGAGCGCGTTTTGAGGCATGAATACCTGGGGGATAGTTCAAGATGAAAACCTGGATGAAAATCGTTTTAGCGCTATTGGCGGTCATCGTGTGCGGACTCGGCTTGCTGTACGGCTGTCTGACCAGCGAGTGGTTTATTACCGGGCAGGTGCTGCCGCGCGTCGGCAAGGCGATCGGCCAGCCCGTGACGGCGGGCCGGTTGAAGGTTTCGCTGTTTTCCGGCGTGGAGATTCAGAATCTGGCGGTCGGATCCGGCTCCAATCAACTCCTACATGCGAATACGGTGCGTTTGCGCTACCGACTCTTGCGGGCGTTTCAGGGTGAACTGGCCGTCGATGAAATCCTGCTGGACGGAGTAAAGGTTCAGGTTCTGCCGGATGCCGCGGGCGGCGCTAAACCTCCGCAGCCGGCGAAAGATCCGTCCGCCCGTGTGAAACAGGGTGAGAAAAGCAAGAGCGGCGGGCTGCCGTTGCGTCCGGTGATCCATAACGTGCGCATTGTGGACGCCAGCGTATACGTCAAACAGGCCGGCGAAAACGGTCAGCCGCTGGAATTTGCCCTCGAGAAATTTAATCTGGAGCTGCCGGAGTTTCAGCTGGATAAGCCGACCCGTATCGAGCTGCGGGGCGACATCCGCTTTTTGCAGGGCCCGGAAATTCAGCTGACGAATGCGAAGCTCAAAGGGACCCTCAGCGCGGAGATCGACTCCGCCTTGCAGCCGCGCAGCGTTCAGCTGTCCGTGCGGCTGGAGGAGTGGGCCGGGCATTTCCGGCAGATCGCGCTGGACGGACGTGTTGTAGCGGCGGAACTGGCGCTGACCGGTGATGGCTCCCGCTTTGAATTGCAGCGGCTGCGGCTGGCCGAAAGTCTCCGTGGCAAAGAAGAGGCTGCGATTGAAGTCAACGGCAGCGGAACGTTGAATCCGCTGACGGCCGATTTGAATGTGCATGTCGGACCC
>Ga0209099_1003269_pt1 | contig 13314 bp, 10 predicted proteins | sample AD_JPNHW2_MetaG_FD_184430 | JGI IMG/M metagenome (GOLD analysis project Ga0209099, IMG submission 184430) | Active sludge microbial communities of municipal wastewater-treating anaerobic digesters from Japan - AD_JPNHW2_MetaG (SPAdes) (version 2) | ecosystem: Engineered > Bioreactor > Anaerobic...
GATTGAAATCGGAGACCTGACTTTTAAGTTCCTGATAGGCTGAGATCTTGGTCAGCCGGGAGAAGATACTGTCCAGGGGGCTGGTCTGAACGGTCTGACCATAGGGAGCAACGTCTCCGTTTCTGTAGGAATTCATGCGGCGCAGCTCCAGGATATCCTTGTTCAGGAGAGTGGCGAGCTTTTCCAAGATGGATTCGATCACGAAGATACCCTGTGGCGCTCCGAAACCTCTGAACGCCGTGTTGGGCGGCAGATTGGTGCGGCAGGCTCTGCCTCTGATGCGGATGTGCTCAATGTGGTAAGTGTTCTCCGCGTGGAACATAGCCCGCTCCAGGATAGCCACGGAAAGATCGGCATAGGCTCCGCCATTGGCAAGCTGAAGAACGTCGTAGGCGAGGATGCGCCCGTCGTCGTCGTAGCCTACTGTCCAGCGGGAGAGGAAGGGATGGCGCTTGCCCGTGGCACGAAGGTCTTCATCCCGGTTCAAGAGGATTTCCACAGGACGGTGAGTCAGGTATGCCCCGAGCGCTGCCATGGTCGCCCAGATCGTTCCGGCGCGTTCTTTGCCTCCGAAGGCGCCACCTAAGCGGGGCACTTCGATGATGACGTTGTGGGCAGGGATACCCAGAAGGTGAGCGATGACTTCCTGGCACTCCATGGTGCTTTGCGTAGCGGCGAAGATGGTGATGCGTCCGCCCTCGCCGGGAATCGCTCTGGCTCTCTGGCTTTCCATATAAAAATGTTCCTGTCCCTCGGAGCGGGTGATGCCGGATAGCCGGTGTGGCGCGGACTTCAGGGCGCTTTTCGGATCACCTGATTCGATCCGGCGTTCAGGGACGTAGTATTCTCCAGCCTGATCTGCCGCTTCGACATCCAGGATAGGATCAAGTTCTTCATATTCGGGGATGATCAATCCGGCGGCATGTTCAGCGATGCTCTTGTCTTCCGCCAGAACCATTGCCAGAGGCTGACTGTGGTACATGATGATCTTATCGGGAAAGAGAGGTTCGTCCTTGATCACGTGGCCGATCTGGTTCTCCTGAGGGATATCTGCGGCGGTGACTACCCTGAAAACCCCTTGATAGGACAATGACCTGGAGATGTCCAGTCGGATCAGGCGGGCATGAGCGACGGGGCTGTAGGCAAAGGCGGCATGGAGCATGCCGGGGGCGGGAGCTTCGTCACCAATGAAGGCGGAGGAGCCGGTCAGATGCAATCTGCCGCTGATGTGTTCCGGTCTCTTGCTCATGCTTGCCTCCCTGCAGAGATCTCTTGAAAATACTTGATCAGGTGATTGCGGATCAGCTCGTGGCGGTAGTCCGCGGAACCGCGTACGTCCGAGAGAGGCGTGAATTCCGCGGCGACGGCATCCGCCAGAGCAGGGATGTCCAGATCTTCAAGTTTCATACACACGATGCGGGAGAACTCAGCCGAGAGTTTGGCAGTTTCAGCGGCACCGCCGAAGGCAAGATATGCGCATGCGATCGTTCCATCCGGGAGAAAAGCGAGCCTCAGCGCGGAAGAGATGGCGGAGATATCCACAGCATTACGCTTGGCGGATTTGGTCGTGAGGATGATCTCCCCGCGGTTGGCAGTGGGGACAATGATGTCCCTGATGATCTCTCCGGGTTGGAGCAGCGTCTTCTTGTAGGAAGTGAAGAAGTCTCTGAGCGGGACGATCCTGGAAGTGCCGTCCAGATAGAGACTTAGCCCAGCATCCAGCACGAGGAGGAGAGGAAGGCTGTCGCCGATGGGGGAAGCATTGGCGATATTGCCGGCGATGGTGCCAAAATTGCGGATCTGGCGGGAGGCGATCAGGCGTGTCAGTTCCGGAACCCAGGGCAGATCGGTCTTGACGATCCCGGAATCCATAAGATCAGAATAGGTCGAACAAGCACCAAGATGGACGCCATCAGCCTTAAAACCGATCCTGCGCAGTTCCGGAATGGCAGTGATATCGATCAGGACTTTGTGTTTACGGCGCTGGATGTTGACTCCGACCATGATGTCCGTGCCACCGTTGATCAAGGTGTGCTGAGGGTTTTCCCGGATCAGGAGGGTGAGCTCATCCAGGCTTTGGGGAAGATAATAGGTTTCGGCGGCGAAGATCGTCTCGCATTCTTTCGTAGGATAAGAGACAGGTTCCTTGAAGGCAAAGAGTTCCGGTTCCACTGCGCGTGCCCATCCGGGAACTATCTGTCCCGGTTCGGTTTTCGTGGCAAGATCCTCCATGGCTTTGTAGATGGAGTCGTAGCCGGTGCAGCGGCAGAGATTGCCTTCGAGGGCTGCCATGATCTCCTCGCGGGTGGTTTTGGGGCGCATGGCAAAGAGGGCGAAAGCGCTCATCACGAAGCCGGGGCTGCAATAGCCGCATTGCGTAGCATGGAAATCCAGCATCGCCTGCTGGATGGGATGCAAGTTCTCCGGAGTGCCGAGGCTTTCGATGGTGATGAGGTGTTTGCCATGCAGACGGGCAGCGGGATAGAGGCAGCTGTTGATCGCTTCATAGAAGATCGCGCCTTCCCGGGCGGAGGCAATGACCACGGTGCAGGCGCCGCAATCACCTTCATTGCAGCTGCACTTGGTGCCGTAGAGCCCCAGTTCCTTTGTGACCAGGTCCAGAGTCGTTTCGGCGGGCGGGATCTCCCTGGAAATCCTCTTGCCGTTCAGAAAAAAAACTATCCGTGTGTATTTGTATAAACTCATATTACCTCCAGTTTGGCGTCAGGATTGACGGTCTCTTTCACGTTCAAGGTCTCTCTGCTGAATGCTGTCGCGTTTGTCATGGAGTTTTTTGCCTTTGGCGAGAGCGATCGTGACCTTGCATCTGCCATCGTCATTGATGTAGATTTCCAGGGGAACCAGAGTCATACCCTGCTCATCGACCTTGATCCTGAGCTTTCTGATCTCGCTGGCATGCAGAAGAAGTTTGCGTTTCCGCTCGGCTTCATGATTGAAGAACGAGGCGTTTTCCCAAGGAGAGATATGGAAATTGAAGAGCCAGCACTCGCCTTTATCGATCTTGGCATAGCTGTCCTTGAAGTTGATCTTGCCCTCGCGGATGGATTTTATCTCCGTACCGCGTAAAACGATGCCTGCTTCATAACGTGTCTCGATGAAGTAGTCATGCAGGGCTTTTTTATTCTTAAACGATTTCATGTTCTAATACTCTTTAGTACCTCTTGTTTGTAGGAGGCAGCTTTGTCCAGGAGGGCGGATTCGTCCACTTGGGTCAGCCTCCGGTCGCGCATCACGAGCTTGCCATCGACGAGAACGTCCCGCACACTGTGTGAAGAGATGGCATAGACGAGATGGGAATAGGGATTGTAGATCGGCTGGCTCTGCAGGTTGGCGAGATCGATGATGACGAGATCCGCTGCCTTGCCGGTCTCGATGGAGCCTGTCTGACGGTCACAACCGAGCGCTTTGGCTGCATTGATCGTGCCCATCTTCAGCAGTTCGACCGCGGGAAGGAGAGAAGGGTCATTGCCGATCGCTTTATGTAGCTTGGCGGTCACGTCCATCTCCGCCAGCAGGTCAAGATTGTTATTGGAGGCGACCCCATCAGTCGCCAGGCAGAGATTGACTCCGTGCTTGAGATACTGTGTGATAGGAGCAATTCCCGAGGCTAATTTCAGATTGCTGTCAGTGCAGATGGCGATGCTGGAACCGGATTCGGCGAGCATGTCCATCTCTTCCTCGTTCACCCATATCCCATGCGCGAAAACGGTTCGGCAATCCAGGATGCCCAGGTCTTTGAGATAGCGAACCGGGCTTTTACCATGGTCACGTTGGCAATTCAGCACCTCCTCGCGGGATTCAGAGAGATGCATGTGCACCAGCAGGTCGTTATCCCTGGCGATCTTTGCCACCCGCCGGAGGAGCTCCTCATTGCAGGTGTAGATCGCGTGAGGGGCAAGGCTGAAGCTTACCAGTCGGTTGTCGGCATAGCGTTTCCTGAGTGAGAGAACATCGTCGCCGGCGGAGGCAAGTTTGTCCTGATCCAGCATTATCCCGATCAGAGCTTCCGAAACGGTTGAGCGCATTCCTGCCGTGGTGCAGGCTTCGGCAACCGCACTCATCTGAAAATACATGTCATTGGCGTGCGTGACGCCGTTCTTAAGCAGTTCCGCGGCACCATGCAGAGTCGCGTCGTAGACGAACTGATGCTTGATCAGCTTCGCTTCCAGGGGCCAGATGTAATCTCCCAGCCATTTATCGAGGGGGAGATCATCCGCGAGGCCACGGAAATATGTCATGCCGAGATGGGTGTGCCCATTGATCAGACCGGGTATGAGCAGGCATCCGGAGGCATCAAGGTAGTCACAGGCATAGACCTCACGGCTTCCTTCGGCGAAGATATCGCTGATGATACCATTTTCGACGGCGAGGCTATATCCTTCCAGGACTCTCAGGGAAGGATCCATGGTCACGATGGTGGCGCCGGAGATGACGATGTCGTAATGATTCATACCTGAACCTTATGAGGCGCTTCCTTGGCTTTGAAGATGCCTTTTGGGGTGATGATCCCGCCGGTGATGAATCTGGCGGGTGTGATATCGAAGGAGGGATTTAGCGCCGAACTCCCGGGATTGGATATCCGGGAATCTCCCAGCAGCTTGATCTCGTCTTCGCCTCTGATCTCGATGGGAATGTCCTTGCCCTCACGGCAGGAGAGATCGAAAGTGCTCAGGGGTACTGCCACGTAGAAAGGTATCTTGTGTTCATGAGCGAGGACTGCTTTCTCGTAGGTACCAATCTTGTTGGCGATGTCGCCATTGAGGCAGACTCTATCAGCACCGGTGATGACCAGGTCTATCTCGTTCTTCCAGAAATAAAAGCCTCCAGCGGAATCGGTGATGATCGCATGAGGTATCCCTTCCTGCTCCAGCTCGAAAGCGGTCAGGCGGGAACCCTGAAGCCTTGGACGGGTCTCGTCCACATAGACGAAGATACGCTTGCCCTGCCGATGCGCCATGCGGACGACTGCCAGAGCTGTGCCCCAATCCACCGTTGCCAGCGCTCCGGCGTTGCAATGAGTAAGGATCCTGGCGCCATCAGGGATGATCTCAGCTCCGATCTCGCCGATCAGACGGCAATCCTCGGCGCTGGAATTAGCAAATTCTTCCGCTGCCAATAGCGCGACCTTGCGGGCATGGATTAAATCAGGGATGAACTTCAGGGTCTGTTCATAAATGAAATGTACTCCGTTGAGCAGATCCACCGCGGTAGGACGGCTGGAGATCAGCAGGTCTCTGGCAGCCCGGAGCGAGGTGCGAAACCTGTCCTCGGGAGCTGTCTGCGCCGCAAGAGCGAGTCCATAGGCACCTGCCGCGCCGATCGCAGGAGCGCCTCTCACGGTCATATCTCTGATCGCTGCAGCTACCTGGACATGATCCGTAAAATCCACAACCTCAAACTTGAAAGGCAAGCGGTTCTGATCGATCATCCGCAGAGTCGTACCTTCCAGCCAGACACTGCGGTATTCTTTGCCATTGATCAACATCTATTTACTCTCTTCAAATTCTAATACTTCTCCACCTGGGATCGTCTTGATCGTGCCCCCATCGTTCATATCGCGGCAGGGACCGGCTTCGATCTCCGCACTGTCCGTGTAGCCACGCTTTTCCCAGAATCCGGGAACGTAGTATTCCATCAGTTCCATGCGCACGATGGACTTCGCGGATTTGTAGCCCCAGAGATAAGGGATCAGGGCACGGATCGGTCCGCCGTAGTCCTCGCTTAAGTACTCGCCGTTGAACTCCCAGGCGACGATGGATTTTTCTTTTAAAGCAATATCGATAGGGATCGAGGTGTCATAGACCTCGCCCACGGACCAGAAACGAATGTATTTGACCGTGTCCCTGGCTTTGACGGCATCCAGAATGGTCTTGAGCGTGACTCCGCCCCACTGCCCGAAGACAGACCAGCGGGTGACGCTGGTGAGCCTGCCCTCCACAGTTGTTTTGGGCAGTTCCATGAGCTTTGCCCAGCTAAAATCCATGGGGCTATCGCAGGAACCGGAGACGCTGAGGGTCCAGCTTTCCCGATCCAGGCTTCCGGGATGTCCTTCCGCCCAGAATATGGGTGTTTGCAGATCAGCTAATCCAGGCATACTCTCTCCTTAAAATCCACTTCATCATTAAGATCGAACAGATGTTCGATCACCTCTGTGGGTGTGATCGCCGCGGTATGTTTCTTCTTTGCCAGCTGCTCAGCAGTGAAGCCTAGCAGGAATGAGGCATTGACCGCCGCTTTATGAATGGGCATCCTCTGGGCAATGAAAGATGCCACGACCCCCGCCAGTACATCTCCGCTGCCCCCGGTCGCCAGTCCATCATTACCGCTATTGACAAAATAAAGGCGCACGGAATCGCAATAAATAGTATAATGAGCCTTGAGCAAGACAGCCACCTGATGCTTGGCGACGTACTTCCGTAGCTCACCCAGGGGATCTTCCAGGATCTCTTCCTTTGTCGATCCCGATAACCGGACAAACTCTCCCAGATGAGGCGTAAGAATCGCTTTGCGCCCCTTGAGACGCCTCAGCAGATCAGGTCTGTCCGCTAGGATATTCAGGGCGTCGGCGTCGATCACCAGCGGAGTGTCCTTCTTGTTGATCAGGAAGTCAAGGATCTGGGCACAATCCGAATCTTGCCCCATCCCAGGACCGATCAGCACTACCGAAGGCTTGCCATATTTCTCATCGAAATCTTCCAGATCAACGTTGTAATCTTCGTCCAAGTCTATCGTATTGATGAGGATCTCCGGTACATGGCCGTCCAGACACCCTTCCAGAAGTAAGTTTGTCAAGAGGTGCACATAGCCCGCTCCGGTGCGCAGAGCTGCCTTCGATGCCATCAGCGCTGCTCCGGACATACCGGAAGACCCGGCAACGATCAACACGTTGCCATAGGAGTTCTTGAAAGAGATCCTGCTGCGTCGGGGGAATTCGCAGGTGTCCTTGTCGATCAATTGAGCGGGATCAAGTTCCAAGTAATACTTCTCCGGGATGCCGATGGGGACGACGCTGATCTTTCCGCAAAAAACAGTGCTGTCAACCAGCAGATGAGCCGGCTTCAAGGCGTCGATCGCGAGAGTCGCCATTGCCATGATCGCCGCTGTCGTCCGCTTCCCGCCACTATCCATACCCGAGGGAATATCGATTGCCACTCTGTATGTGAAGGATTGGTTCACACACTTGAAAAGTTCAGTATAGAACTCATCCGGCGCGCCTTTAAAGCCGGTGCCAAAGATCGCGTCGATGAGGAAGGTGCCGCTTTTGAGCACAAGTTCCAGCCTGGGAATATCCTCCAGTGTCGGGATAGTCTCGATCCTGATGCCGAGTTTCTCGCATAGAGTCAGATTGGCAGACATATCCGGGCTGCGCTTTCCGCTGCCGATCACGAAGATCAGGGCTTCATAGCCGTAATACTGAAGCCAGCGGGCAATAACTGCTCCATCTCCGCCATTATTACCGGTACCGCAGAGTACCATCACGGAAGAGCCCATCATGTTCTCATAATCTTCGATAAGGATCTCCGCGCAGCTTTTCCCGGCGGTCTCCATCAGAACGCGTGAAGGAATGCCCAGTTCTTCGATCGTGCGTTTATCCAGAGCCTGCATCTGTTCAGGAAAAAGAACGTATTTCATGCTAATCTCCTCGGTGAGTTTCCGTGTGGAGTTTGATCTCGAAGGTCGTGCCTTCGCCCAGGGTGCTCTCCACGACACGGATGTGCCCCTGATGATATTCTTCGATGATCCGCTTTGCCAGGCTGAGACCCAGTCCCCAGCCTCTTGCTTTGGTCGTTACTCCCGGTTCAAAGACCTTCTTCCACTGTCCTCTGGCGATGCCCTTGCCTTCATCCCGGATGTGGATGTATATCCAGGGATCCTTATGTGTCGCGGTGATGATGATGTTTCCGCCCTTGCCGGTCATGGCGTCCACGCAGTTCTTGATCAGATTCTCCAGAGTCCACTTGATGAGTTCGGAATCCAGCATCACTTTTAATCCCTCGATCTTGCTGATCAGATGGATATCGATCCTTGCACCCAGATGTGGCATGCGGTTGCTGAAATAATCGACCGTGTCGCTCAGGATCAGATGCAGATCCGTGGGCACCAGCTTGGTCATGGAGCCGACCTTGCCGAATCTGGAGGCGATATTCTTGAGGTGATTCAGGTCAGCGGTCATAAAATCTATGATCTTCTCGGTCTGTTCTTTGGAACCGCTGCCTTCCGGCTGTTCCCTCAGATAGGCGATCCAGCCCATGAGCGAGGTGATCGGTGTGCCGAACTGATGTGCTGTTTCCTTAGCAAGCCCTATCCAGAGCGTGTCCTTCTCCGTGCGTTTGACCAGCATCAATCCATAAGAGCCCATGAGAATCAGGAATACCGCCACAAAGAGCTCCAGAAAGACGAAATAGCGAATATAGGAAAGTGATTTTGGCGCACTGAAATAGATGTAACCAAGGCTATCCGCCTCATTATTGAGAGGGATCTCTTTCATGACTGCCATCTTATCCCGCAGCATCTGCTGCGCTTCCGGGGAGAAATCACTGTAATGCTCATTCTCAGCCATGCCGATATTGCGCCAGTATAAAGGCTTTTTCGCTCTGTCAGTGACGACGATGGATTGATCGATCTTTGTAATGAAGTCCTCAAACGATAGGGGCTTCCTGAAATATGCATAGCCTGTAAGTTGATCCTGATCGACCATAGGAATGCGCTCCATAACTGACAGCAGTGCATAAAGCCTGCGCTGGGAGAAACCCGAAAGCTCCGAGAAGGTCGTGTCCTGCGAAACGCCGACCTTGTTCCACAGCGTCGGCTGCGCGTCACGATCGGTGATGATCACCGGTAGTGGATTGCCGGGGATGAAATCCTGGCTGATATAGTCCCAAAGATCTCCCATAAAGTCTTCATGTGTGCTGACCTGGATATACCGGCTAAATACTTCCGTCAATTGCTGCGCGTAAGCTTCGGAATTGCGCATATAACTATCCGTATAGGCAATGTATTGGGCAAAGAGCCGGGGAACATATTCCTGTTCCCGCCGGGCATTTTGCACGAGTATCTGAGTCAGCACGCCGAAAAAGATAAAGATGACCAGACTGAAGACGATCAGATAGGCGCGCAGGCTATTGAAGCGATTGGGTCTCTTTTGCTTTATCCCAGATTCTGTCGAGTTCTTCGAGTGTGGCTTCATGGATTTCTTCACCCTTTTCCTGATAGTGTTCCTCTATGTATTGAAAGCGCCGGTGGAACTTCCGGGCGCATTCCTTGAGAGCACCTTCCGCGTCAATATGCAGCTTACGGGCAAGGTTTACGACCGTGAACAACAGGTCGCCCAGCTCTTCACGGATCAGGTTGCCGTCTCCCGTCGCCAGAGCTTCGTCGAGCTCCAGCCGCTCTTCATCGAGCTTTGCCATAACCGGTTCCAGAGATTGCCAGTCGAATCCGACTGAGGCAGCCTTTTCCTGGGTGCGCTGTGCGTAGATGAGCGCCGGTAGGGCACGCGGAATACCTTCCAGAACTGATTTCCGTTCCGTCTTTTCCACTTTCTTGATGCGTTCCCAGTTCATTTTCACCGCTTCCGCGTCATTCAGTTCCAGATCGCCGAAGACATGAGGATGCCTGCGAACAAGTTTCGCTCCGATCTTGCACAGAACATCCCGGATCTCGAAGCGTCCTTCCTCCTGAGCGATCTGCGTCTGGAAGACGATATGCAGCATCAGGTCGCCCAGTTCCTCCGCCAAAGCTTCATCATCCCCGTCCTCGATCGCTTCCACCGCCTCATAAAGCTCTTCTATGAAGTTCGGGACCAGCGATTCGGGAGTCTGTTTGATGTCCCAGGGACAGCCGGAGATCGGATCTCGCAGCCTGGCGATCACTTCTATCAGTTCGTCAAATTCTTTCATTCTTCTCTCTCATTGATGATTGGTACGGTTTTAGTGTCTTCCCTGCTTCGGGCATGCATGAACGCCAGACAGCTCCAAAAAGCGACGCTGACCGAGAACTGCTGGATGAATATATCCGTGAGACATGCGAAAAGCAGGGCGATCGCTGCCAGCAGGATCATAAAGTTAAAGTTATCCGCGCTACCCTTGACGCATTTCAGGTAAAACTTCCGCAGGATCGACCAGACCAGATAGAAGTAGGCGAGGAATCCGAAGATACCCAGCTCCAGCATGATCTTGAGATAGACATTGTGCGGATGCTCAGCGTAAAGAAAGTCAAAGGGCACGATCGCGATATACCACTTCTGCCAGGTGGCAATACCGATCCCCCAGAGCGGATGCAGAGCGATCTGGCGCAAGGCGTGATACCAGGCGAGGAACCTGACAAAGGCTGAATAGTCCATGCCAAAGCTCGCTTGAACCCGCATGATCATCGAGGCGGGAATAGCAAGCGGAACAAGGCAGAGGAGCGCGATGCCCCAGCCCCGGAACCTTCTGATCCGCCACATCATGATGCCCACGCCGAAGAGCACCGCCACCAGCGCGATGCGGGTGTAAGTATACATCATTCCCAAAAAGATAAAGAGCACCGCGATCGTCCAGAAAAGCTTCTCCCTTCTCTCTTTGGCTTTGATCACGAGTCCCAGCCCCAGAAAGAAGGCAACCGTGTAGAACCCATTGATGGTCATCGCTGTGATCCAGAGCGAGCCGAGCCTCTCACTGGGATTGAGGATGCCCATGATCACTCCGATAAAGCCAAGCACAGCGCCTACCAGAGAGATGCCTTTGACCCATTGCAGCAGGTCCTTGTCCGTCACCTTGTTATTGGCAAAATAGACCAACAGGACAAGCGGAATGATCAGGGTGGAAAAGAAGTACGGAGCCGCGTCTGCCAGGCTGCGTGCCCGAATCAGACCCTGTACCGCTGTCGCCGCCAGGATCATGAACGTCACAGGATAGGGCAGCTTCAAAGAGAACGACTTGCGATTATAGAAACTGATCGCGAGACTGAAGCAGAACATGGCGGTCAGAGCGTAAAACGTCTGGATCAGAGGCTTGAGGAAGAAGAGCAGCGAAAAAGCTACTGTCGCCCGAAAGCTGAATCCGAACGCCAGGCTATAGAGCAGCCAGCCTCCAACGGCAAAGCCTATTATCAAAAGCTGTGTCGGCTTCACTGCTTGCAGAGGAATAGCGAAGTAAAGAGCCCCCGCAGCCAGTGCAAGATAGAGGAGGATATGCCAAATGCTCATTCCGGGACGGGACGCGGGAATCCTATGGGAGATCTCTACTCCGCTGTCAGCTGCATCCCAGGCTCGCCGGAATCTGCGCATCATCCTCTTCCGTGCTGTCTATAAAGACTCGCGGATCTCCTTGATCCGGTCTTTGTTGTTGTCCAAGATACCTTTGATGATAACGATCAGGGAGGCAAATACGAAGGCGATCATGACCGCCGCGATGCAGATGATCGCCCGGCGGGGACGCACTCTGAGTCCCGCTTCACGGGGTGTATCGAGAATATCCAGAGTCGGCATGTCTTTTAGCTCATCGAGCTTTGCCGCTTCATATTGAGGATAGAGATATTGGTAAACCAGAGACTGGATCTCCAGATTCATCTTGATCTGCGCATACTGCGAACCGAGATCGGGCAATTTGGAGATATCGACCAGATACTGAGGTTTGAGGCCACTGCTGCTGGTCTCCATTTCTTTGATCTGCTGCGCCATCCCGCTGCGTCTGGTCTCGAGCTCCGCCAGAGCCGGGGAGTCCGGGCTGAGATTCTTCTTCGCCAGCTCATATTCCAGATCCAGCTTCATCTTCTCGGCGATAACCGCGGAGTAGGATTCGATCAGAGCCTTGGACTGCTCTTCCAGATTCACGGCTTTGTTCTGAGACTGAAAGTCTTTAAGGGTGATCATCAGGGAGTCGATCGTCGCCCTGGTCTCATTGACCCGGGATTCGAGGAATTCCCGGTTCATCTTGCCCTTAGTGATCTTTTGTTCCCGGTTGTAGCGTTCCAGATGCTCAAGATAAAAGGCGGCGATATCCCGCGAGAGCTTCTTGCTCTTGGATTCCACCCTGAGCTGGATGAGCCCGCTTTCCTCGTCGAAATTGAGCTTTACCATGTTCTTGTGCAGCTTTTTCAGGGCTGCGTCCATGGCTGCCAAACTATCCGGCTTGGTTATCTCAAAATAACTGATCAGCCTGAACTTGCGGATCACGTCCTCTGAAAACCCTCGGGAATTCATCGCCGTCATGAAACTGATCGACTGGTCTCCACCCCCGGTATTGAGGAATTTCGAGGTCAAGCCGCCCAAACCGGGGATGTCAAATGGCAGGGCAGAGCCACTTTCGCCCACAGCGTAGAAGCTGGCTGAGGAACTCCAGATCTGCGGTGTCAACAAACTGAAGATCACCGCCCCGATCCCGACCAGGCCGACAAAGACCAGAATGAATATCCGGTTTACCAGCAGCAGACGGATCAGCTCAAAGAGGTCAAACTCTTTCTTTTCCATTAGTTATCTATCCTTATAGGTACTTTTCATACAATTCTAACATTTCAATACACGATATTGCGTTGCCAATTGCTGTCAATAAATTGTTTGAAACGGAGGATCTATCTATAGCTTAGCGGGGTAAAGCGGGTGGGTTTTTGACACAGAGACACACAGACACTGAGATGAACAGAACTCAAAAAAGAGTTAAGGAGTGAAAGAGGAAAGAAGGGAAGAGAGCCATCTCTAAGCCTGGAGTTCAACCGCCGTAGCCATTCTCCATGCTGACCACCATACTTGAAGGGCGGCTTGGACTTCAGAGCGACCCCTGCTACGGCAGCTATATGATCGTCTAGAAGTCCAAGTCGGCGCCCAGAAGAGTAGTAAATCTACACTATTGTTAGCCGCCTTGAACTCCCAGCCTAAAACTAACCACTGTACCTTTTCTGCCTGTCATCTCTCTATCCCCTCTCTATCATCTTACGTCATGACGTAAGATGATAGAGAGGGGATAGAGAGATGATGCCGGGAAGATGACATCAGAAAACCATGTAAGACGCACGGAAGATCTGATAATATTGCCGCCAGGGAACCTCCGATCGCATACCGAAAATAGACACCGCCGGAAGTAGCGCATGTCCGCAGGATGCGGACGCTACCACATTAACTCATTAACCTATTAACTTACTAACTCTTATCTGATTACGACTATCTTCCTGGTCTCGCTCCGGCTGGGCGTTGTCAATCTGAAGAAATACACGCCGCTGTCGCAGATCTTGCCGCTGAGGTCTCTGCCATCCCAGGTCAGGATATGGGATCCCGGCTCGAGGGAATAATCTTTCAGCTTCTGGCCACGCAGGTTA
>Ga0209099_1003271_pt1 | contig 13302 bp, 24 predicted proteins | sample AD_JPNHW2_MetaG_FD_184430 | JGI IMG/M metagenome (GOLD analysis project Ga0209099, IMG submission 184430) | Active sludge microbial communities of municipal wastewater-treating anaerobic digesters from Japan - AD_JPNHW2_MetaG (SPAdes) (version 2) | ecosystem: Engineered > Bioreactor > Anaerobic...
CTTCTTATAGGACATAAGGCAATGCGCGCTAATGGCTCCGTTTGCGTAATTGAGCCTTTTACGTGGTTATTTACTTGGCGTAAAATCGTCCGTTTGTCGATTCTGCCATTTTCCAATGGATTTCCAAAATGATATACGATTTTTCAAAATCGTAGCAACGATTTGAGTTCATTTTAGGCTCTGATTGAAATATAGACGATTTCAATAAAAGTTTTACGAACCTCTTTTTAAAATCGGGGTTCAAATTGAGGACTTTAAAAAATGCGCGGCAGGAAAAAGTGTTACGAATTTGAAATTTAGTAACACAAAATATGTAAGATATTAGAAATAAATATGTAATAAGTATTACTGAAATTAAGAAATTAAAAGAGATAAGAAAGGTTTATATATCTATCAACTAAAGTTTGTTTAGGAAGTGACAGAATGCAAAGTATTGTTTGGGAAGTCATTATGAAAAACAAAGCAGGCCGTGTTTGGAATGGTTTTTTCAGCACGCTTAAAGATGCAGAGATGAAATACCACGAGTATGTATCTCTTGACTGGTCTGGAGCCGTATTCCGCCGTGAGGTTTACTATGACTGAATTTGAAACAATTTTTATAATGGTAAATTCAAAAGGGATTCCATTACAACAATTATAATTTCCTTCTTTATCAGAAGTATGGTTCAATCCAGAAAGGAAAATACAGGTTGTTACAAACTGCCAAAAGTAACAAATACCCTCTAGGAATTGGAAGTCTCCCGTACTTAATACAATAGGTAGAAGATGAGTTCATGCTTCTCATCTTCTATCATCCCTGTAAACAAGTTTTACAGGCTAAAAGAAAAAAGGAGTTGTAAACAAATGGTAAAAGAGTATGTAAAGAACTACAAAGAACAGATTGAACAGATTAAGAACAAACAGAGCGAGATTGATGCAATTATCGCAACTCTTCCAGATTCATCATGGAAGGATGCGCTTCTTCGTTCATCTGAAAATATCAACAAGAAACTTGATTCCTTTCTTGTCCAGACAACCGAACTATCAGAAGAACAGAAACAGGCAATTGCAGCCATCAAGAGCGGGAAACTTAACGCTAAAGAAATCCTTTCCACGCTTCCCTCCAGTGATGAAAATCCCACTTCAGCCAATGGGAGTCATGAGCAGAAGCCGACCAAGAGCAAAAAGAAATCCTCCAATTAAATTTTTTAAAGGTGTTACACATGGAGAATGATGTTATCTTATCAGATTCTAAAAATACAAAGAATGAAAAGAAACATATTGGAAATCTTAAATTATCTGCTACAAAACGCGCAATTAAAATTGAGATTTTCAACCCTCAAAAATACTATGTTATCCCTCTAAAAGAGTTGGATAATAAAGTTGGTAAAGTATTTGAATATATTGACTCATATCCTGAAGTAGTAGGAGAAATTCATCAGGTTAATAAAAATACAAATTTACGGGATTTATTTATTAAAGCAAATATTTACCACATTAAAAATACTTATCTAGAAATTCTTAAAAACGGTTCAGAACTTGTATTACAAATTTTTGAGGAGTAAGATAAAATGGAAAATAATTCTTTTATTTTAAAAAATGGAGCAATTTTTAAATTGGATAAAGAATCTATTGACTGTCCAGCGCAAGTCGTAATTATTTATAATAACGATTTAGAAGCCTTAAATGGTTTTGAAGATATGAAAAAGAATTTTAAAAGATTAGGAGCATTAAAATAAATTAATCTTTTAGCCTAGTGGTTAATCTGGTTCATATCCAGAAAAAGATTATTCCTGTAGTTAGATGGATTTTGAGAGAAAAATAATTTCTTTAACCTTCTAACTACAGGCAATTTAAAAAGGAGTTGAAAAATTTTGGCAACAGCAAAAACAGTAAAAACTAACAGTGTATCATATGCAAAGAAATTTGGTCTTGACCCAGAGCGAGCGAAACTTGACGCAGGCTTGAAGAATTTCGACATCCTCAAAATCGTTATTGGAGAATCCAAGAAGAAATATGACCATGAAGATTCAGAAACGGGGGAAATCGTTCATGGAAAAATTGATATTGTTTCTCTAGACCTTCTTCTGGAAGATGGAACTATCAAGAAGGTTTATGCTCCGAACGCTCCAATTGTTGAAGCCTGTCAGAACATTCTCAAGGACCCAGATTTTGAAGCAAAGCCTGATGGAACTCTCAGTGTTCCGTGTCACATTGATGAAGTAATTCAGGGTAAAGGAGACAAGAATAGGGGTTATATCGCCTTCAAGTAATTATTATTCCCTTATTTTTATTTCTTTTTGGATTTAGATTAAGATAGGAATAGGTGATTACATGAATATTAAAAGAACAGTATTCAGAAAAATTGTTACTAATAATTTAGAAGAATCGTTAATGAGAAAAGCAAAATTAGGTTTTTTAACTATGGAAGCGCTCGCATATGCAAACAGGAATAAAGGTTTTGTAAATAAACATTTTTGTCAAACTCCTATTTCTTCTCCGAGAATTGAGGGATAAAATGGGAAAATTTGGTAATATATCTTTAATAAAAACTTCTAATTATTTAGGTTTTGATTTAAATAAGCCTTCTCATAGAGTTATAAGATTTTTATATAATGAAGGAAAAATTGAATTTACTGAAATTGAAGAATATAAAAGAATAATTCAAACATTAATTATGGAGTAAAAATGATAGGAACAACATTTGAAAAAAACGACTGGATTTTAATTGTAATGTTAATTGTTTTACAAATACCGTTATTAATCTTTTTAGATTTTAAAGATGTTAATATTTTAATTTATGGAGTTAAAATTTTATTATATCAAGTTTGGTTAGCCTGTTTATTATTATTAATTTATACAATGAAAAATGATTTAAAGAAAAAGATTTTGATGGAGTTGAAAGAATAATGTATAAAGCAATAGAAGGGCAAACAGATGAAGATTTTGAAAAAATAAATGAAAATAAATTAAAAGAAGAATTTGAAAAATATAGATTAATATGTGCTATAAATGCTCCATATCCTCTTAAATATTTTGCACATGATAAACAATATTTAGGAGAGGCTGTATTAATAGGATTTTTACTTGAAAAAGGATTAAAGTTATGAATTATTTAAGAGCCTATACGGTATTAGCCCGCCGCCGTGGCGCATGGTTTAATTATTTTGCTAATCACCGTATTAAGGATAAAGCACAAAAAACATTAAGGTTCTTTTATGACATTGATACATCCAGCAACGAAAAAGAAATTATCAATTAAAGACTGTAAAGATACTTATTGTAATAGAGATACTAAAGTTTGTTTATCTTCTGAAAAATGTTTACATAAATCTATATTAATTTTTCATAATTATTATTGTTTAGTAGATGGTTGAAATGTCCTCTCATAAACCGTCATTAAAAACGGTCTATAAGAAATTAGACCGACAAGAACCTTTTACCAATATTGAAGAAGCACAATTTAGTGTAAAAGAAAGAAATTTGATAAGAGGGATTCAGTTAAGGAATAAAAAAAATAAAAATGATGCTATACAAACATTTGTAAATTATCAGATGAAAGGTAAAAAATCTGTTAAGTCTTTAGCAACTTCTTTAAGAAAATATAATAAATCCCATTATCCTAAACATGGTGGTAAAGTTGAACATGAAGTTTCAGAATTTGAAATTAAAAAATCTAAAGTAAAATTAAGAAAGGAAAATAAAAAAGAAGTTAATACATTTATTTCAAATAAAAAGAATCTGTTTAAAAATGAAACTACATTTAAAAGAGTTCAATCAGCAAGTAAAAAATATCCTAATGCTTCATTACAGGAGTTAAGGCATGGAGTAAATTCTAAATGGTCGCAAAATTGGCGTGTTAAACATGGACTTAACAGAAATTATAAATAATTATTTTTCTGCTAAACCTAGATTAGAATATAACATATCGGAAGATTTCAGAAATCAGATTTTACATAGAGATTTAAAGCCAGAATTTTATCAACATTTACTACCATCAGATTTTATAATGTTTAATCCGTGGATAATAAAAATCTCTATCATAATGGGAATTTTCTTTATTGATTATTTATATGAAGTTACCATATGGCCTATCTTAAAACCGTATAGAAATTTATTATTAAATAAACTTAAAGGCTGGTGTTACAAATTAGTAAATCTATTCCGTTTAATATGCTTACTATAGGCAATCAGAGACGGTATAGAAATCAGGGTTTTACTATGAAATTAAATAGGGGGTTGGATACAGAGACATATAAAGGATATGTAAAATTAATTTGTGATGATGCCGGAAATTATAAAGAAGTTGATGATTTTGAGCAGATAATGCAATTCTTAACAAAAGAAAGATTTAGAAATCATTTTAATTGGTTTTGGAATATTAAGTTTGATTTTGAATCTATAATTAAATATTTAGATAAAGATGAATTGATTGATTTATACAATGATCACCAAATACAACATTATGATTATACTTTAAAATTTATTGATAGAAAATTTTTTGCTATATCTTTAAAAGGAGCGTCAAGATTTTATTTTTATGATATGTTTGGATTTATTGAAACAAGTTTAAATAATGCCGCAAAAAAATATTTTGGTGAAGAAAAATTACATGATGTAGTAGATTCATCAAGATTGAATACAGATTTAAAATATTGGCAAGATAATAGAGATAACATTATTAAATATTGCATTAAAGATGCAGAATTAACTAAAAGAATTGCCGATTACTTTTGGGGTTTAGTTTACAAAAATATGGAGTTTTATCCTAAAAGACCATTTAGTAAAGGAAAAATAGCAGAAGAATATTTTCTATCTAAATGCTATATTCCTACAATTAACGATATACCTAAAAAAGCATTAGAATTTTCTTATAATTCTTATTTAGGTGGAAGATTTGAATTAATACAAAAAGGATATTTTGAAAAATGTTATACTTACGATATTAAATCTGCATATCCTCATATTATTTCAGAATTAATAGATTATTCTAAAGGTAAATGGTTTAGATGTAAAACAGGAAGAATAAATAAAGATGCTTATACAGGATATTATTTATGTTCTATAGACTGTTTAGAATTAGTATTTTCACCATTTACAAAAAAGGTTCAAGGATTATCTATTTATCCAAATGGAAAATTTAAGCAATATTTAAGTAAAACAGAAATAGAATTTTATAGAGATAATTTTGATTCAGTAGATATAAAAATACTTGATGGTATGGAATTTATCGCAGATGAAATATTAACACCTTTCAGAGATGAAATTTTAAAATTATATAAATGGAAAGAAACAGAAAAAGATGAAGATGTTAAATATGCAGTAAAAATTTTTATGAACGCTTTTTACGGTAAAACTATTCAGAAATCAGGAGATTTAAATTTAACAGGTAAAGTTTTTAATCCTATATGGGGTACTGAAATTACTTCTCAAACAAGATTGAAATTGTTTAAATTAATGTTACAGGATATTGAAAGTGTAATTGGGACTTCTACTGATTCTGTACATAGCATAAGACCATTATCAACTCCAAAAACACCTAAATTAGGCGATTTCGCTTTAGACTTTACAGGTGAAGGCGTTTATGTTATGTCAGATGTATATTATTTATGGAATACTGAAACGGGAAAATCTAAAGATAAAATAAGAGGTTTTAGTTTATCAAAAACTAAAGATACTGAAGATATAAAAATGCCATTAACTAAAATTTTATCTACAATGTCTAAAGATACTATTTATAAATATAAAACTAAAAGACCTTATCATCTAGGAGAATGTCTATTACATACTAAATCAAGAAAAATAAGCGATTTAAATATATTTGCAGAGATTGAAAAATCAATTAATATTAATGGTGATAAAAAAAGAATTTGGGATTCACAATTTAAAAATGGTAGAGATTGCTTAAAGAGAAATATACAGAGTATGCCAATATTGATAAAATAAGAGTTCCAGTAGAAATATACCTATTAATTAAATAACTATAAATAGAATAACATTTTTAAATGTCATACCATCTAAAACCTTCATAGATTGATTCTATGAACCTCTTTTAGTAGCCTTATCAAGTATACACAAAAGAGCGCGCGCACGATTTAAACGATTTTACCCCGTAGAATAGTTATTTTAAATCTCTTCAATTTAGGCTTATTTTAAAAAAGAAGAAAAGTTAATATAGATAAATATCTCCAATGGAAATTAAGGTTTTAATTTCCATGCAGCATCACCAAATGTATAAAAGTTACCTGATAATATTAAATCTTCATCTTTCGTATTTATTGGAACTTCATAAACTAGGTATCCATCAACAGCATTAGATTTTCCGCCTCTTAAATATGTGAGATTATTATAAGTTTCACCTGCTGTTTTACCGTGTTTTAAATTTGAAGATGTATATTTAAAAGTAGCATAATAACTAACTCTACTATCATCATTATAATTATAAGTATCTTCAAGTTCTTTTATTCTTAATTGTTTTTCAAATTCAATAGGCATATATAAAACATTATTCACTTGTAAACCATAATGTCGCTCATCAGGACACCACATTCTAGGATCATCACCCATTATATTATCCATATAAATATTTACAAATACAAATACAAATTTATAACCTTCTGTTGGATATTGTTTATAATATTTATAATCTGATGGATTAAACCAAGTATAAGAATTAAAAACTTTATAATCGTAAATAACAACATGAGTAACTAAATCTTTTTTTCCTGAAACATCAGGACGAATAAAACTAAATGGTCTTTTTATTTTTCTTATTCCTTCTTGATACTCAGATGCAAAATATGTTTTACCGTCAATAGTAGGAGTAACTAAAATTGTTATAGTCTGATTAACATAAATTATTTGAGGAGTAATATTAACAGTAATATTTTCTTTTACAGGTGAAAGAGTTGTTTTAATAAATTTAAATGGAATTCCAGATAAACAGAATATAATAAGAATAATAATAATTATGATAGGGATTTTTTCGTTAATTTCCATAATATCATCTCATTACTTTTTAGGTAAATCTAATTTATCAATAACCATATCAGAACTACGATATAATTTTCCAACTTCATAAGCCTTTATACGTCTTATAGGTCTTTTGATAAAAGGTTTATATGAATAAATATCTATAAGATGTTTCTTTTCACATCTATCAAAATTACATTGTATTCCATCTAAATGTAATTTAAATGGGATACGGATATTTTCGGTATGCCTTCTTAATTTAATTTGAATACTTTTTAAAACCTGAGTATCATAAATACAATCTACATTAAGTTTTCTCATCTGATTAGCGAATGAATCAACATACATTGTTTGTTGTTTATCAGAACCTACAGAAGAAATAAGTTCCTGCATTTCTGTTACTCCGAGAATAACATTTATTTCTTCTTCTGCTTGTTTCATTTCTCTTAAAGTATCTATCATTTCCTGAAATCCAATAATTTTATCTGAAAATGTAGTATAGTAATTAGTCCATATTTGCTTATGTTGTAATTTATAACGATATAAATAATAAGTTAAGGTACAGGTTTTACCATTACCTCTTATACATAAATCTGTAATTTCATCATCGATTAAACCTACAATAGCCATAAACATATTATCGCCTACCTAGTAAGCGATTTCCAATATTAGAAGTATCAGCACTAATAATATTAGTTTGAATAGATTTAAAAATCTCTACAATTTGCATACTTCTTAACCCGCCTACTGAAACTGCATGTTCTTGTTTTGAACTTTTTAAAGCAATTAAAGAAGGAAATTCATATTTAAATGAACGTAACATATGAGCCTGAATTACATCTATACCAATTAAACCAATTTCATTATCTGTAGATATATTGGTTTTTTGGTCAAAATGTTCTTCAGATAATATAGTTTCTAAAGCAGATGCAATATCTTCCATAGCATTAGATTTTTTATTATCATTATCTCCTGAAGTAACTTCTAAATCGTCTAATACTGGGTTACTTTCGTTCATTTAAAAACCTCACAATAATACTTAAAATTTTAACATCATATTTTACAATAATAATTTTAATACCTAAAATACCAACTTTAACATATTTTTTAAATTTTTCAAATTTAATTTTTAATTTTTTAATTAACCCTATACAATTTAAATCGTATGTAACAGTAAAAATTTTACTTTTAATTTTTGGAAATTCTAAATATTCATAATCATCTTTTATTGACATATTACACCTTTAGACCAAATACCATAATCGCCATAAATGCAATAATTACAGCAACAACACAAATAACAATAATCATGTTTAAGATAGATGCCCATTTATCAGAAGGCTTTTTAATTGTAAGAGTTACAAAATGCGCATTAACTAATTCAAATAATAATGAAGGCGCAAAATTATACTGATTAATTAATTTAGGTTCTGATTTTTTCTTTTCTTCTTTTGTAACCTTTCCAACTAATTTAGTTTTCTTAACAGTCTCAATAATATTTTCATTAATTTCTTTTATCTCTTCTTCTTCAATTTCCATTAATGGTATTGCATTATCTAAATCACAATGTGCGATTAATTTATGCCCTTTTACAAAACATGAGCCTTCAATAATAGCCCAAGCCTTTTTACGGTTAAAATCAACAAAGAAAGATGAATTATAAGATACTAATTGAATAAATTTTCCTACTTGGATTTTACCTTTATAGACAAAAACTTCATAATAATACATAGAAAATAAAATATACATTTGTTCGTTAATTGTATCCATTAATCCCATTTTAAAACTCCTCATTATTCATAATCTCTTTAATATCGTTAATAGCCTTTTCAATAATATCTTTTACTTTTTCGTTAGTTTTATTACCAAAATATTTTTCTACAATTTTAAAAATTAAAAGTTTTAATGCGTTATCTCCATTAATTTCAACAAAAAATATAGGTTTATCAAATTTATCATTACTTTTTCTGTTCCAAATTTTTAAACGTATATACATTTTTTAATTCCTCATACCATAACCTGTTACACCTAAAGCACCAGCAATAGCAGCCAAATAAATTAAATCAATAACTAAATTACCTTTAGGAAAAACGGATATTAAACCAAGAACTGCAAATATAAAACCAATTACAGATGATACTGGAACTATAAAACCTATAACCATTAAGATTAAAGCAACTATAAGAAATAAATAATCGTAAGTAAAATTTAATAGTTTATCTTTACTTGATAATGTTAAAGATGTTGTACCATTTTCACAATTTATTGTAGTATCTCCATATACACATAATGTATGAGTTGTATTAGACTCTAGTTTTGTTGCTGTATAAATAGAATTAAACTTTGTATTAAATCCTTCAATTTCTACATTATCTAATGTTGCGCCTATTGGTTTATTATTTGTTAAATATTCAATACTCCATGTTAAAGAAGTATCTTTTATATCAATAAGATTAATAGATGAATTTACAGTTTTTGCAGCATCTACAGGAACTATAATTCCAATTAATCCGATAATTATCATAATCCATGTTAATAGATATAAACTAGGTGCTATATAATTAGTATAAATATTTTTACTATATTGATTATATAAAGGTTTAAAAAATGGGTCTGAACCATCATTTAATCTTTCTTTTAAATTTTTTAATGACATTTTATCCCTCCCTAATAAACATAGCAACACCTAATAATATCATAAATTCTTGTGGAGCAATAATTAAAGACTGTAACCATAAAGGCATAATATTTTCTGGCAATGAATAAGTTAAAACTTTAAGCATAGCCAAAATTAAAGAAGAAACTTGTGCTAAAGTATCTTGAACAACAGGTTTAAACATTGTAGTAGATATACTATTACTTGTTGTAAAAGACTTTAAAGTAAATCCTGCACTATTTGTTACAACTCCTGCATAAATATCGTATGTTCCAGTAGATGAATGGTAATCCGGATTTAAATTATACAAAGAATATGTATTACCATTAAAATTAATTATAACAGAGTTATCTTTATCGTTAAACGTAGTTGTAATAATATTATCTTTTATTTGATTAGCATTAGCATAAGGAATAAATGCTTTATCTGCTCCACCAAAAATATTATTCCATGTTGAAGGATCTAATAATCTCCATGTAGTAGATGGAATATGTAAACCATCATTATTTATATATAGTATATTATTATCTGCTTCATTTCCTCCATCAAATCTTAAAATAATTCCATAATCTGATAAAGGAGTATTAGTAATTTGATATGTATTTATTATAGAGTTATCACTATTAGGAACTATATAAGGAATTGTTATATGAGATTCTCTTACAATACTTGGAGAAATTAAATATAAACCTATATTATTACATGGGTCTGTATTCCAAGTTCCAGCAAAACCATACTCTGTAATATTAAAACTACAGGATGAATAATCATTATATCCTCCACTAGAATAAGAGGCTAAAGAATTAGGTAAAATAATTTTATTTTCAATATTTAAACCTTCTAAATTATAAGCAAAATAACCAATAAATGCAGATGTAAAAAATAAAGATAGTAAAAAAATTCCTGCAATTATTCCACCATTTCCCATTTTATCCACCTGAATTAGTAAATTTAGAACCTATCATAATAGCAGCCAATAAAACTAATATTGAAATAATTAACGCTAATATAGCGAAAGGAATAACACCAAGAGCATAAGCCAATACAAAACCTATTATGGCTCCTATTGCCGCTCCTATTCCCTTTCCATATTTAGAACCAAACATAACAAAAAACATTACAATTAAACCTGCAATAACTAATGACTGACTTGTAGCGGTATCAAAACCTAAACAGGCGATTTTAATTTTCATAAATTCCATAAATGTTGCGTTTTTTGGGATTTCTTTACAGGTTGATGCTGTTGTATCATCCCATGCTTTAGGAGTAACTATAGGATATGTAATAGAAGGAGTTAAAGTATAATATGGAGTTGGTTCTATTGTATAAATAGGATTCATACTTGATTTAGATAAAAAGAAATCTACATAAGAAGTTTGACCGCTAGAACCAGAAAAAGTTTGAGATGTAGTAGTATATCCGTATGCTGTAGCCTTAATAGAATAAGTAGTTCCTGCCGTTAAATTAGAAAATACTGCCGAACCTCCATTTCCTGTTATTTGAGTTTTTGTATTTCCTCCGCCTGTAACTTCTAATACTACCCCACCTAACATTTTTAAATTATCATTATCAGTAACTAAAACCTGAGCATTAAATTCTCCTGATATTGGTATATTACCTAAAGGCATTAAAGGTCTTATTTGAGTAATTCCATTATTACTTTCTCGCGCTATTAAACCCCAACCATTAGATTCATAACCATTAGCCTCCGCATAAATATTAATTACATCTTCTGTTTGTATAGGTATTAACCCTCTTACTCCATAACCTGTAATATTAAATTTACCTGTTACAGAACTTGAGTTATACCAATTACTTTCTTGCCCTGACCATAAAGATACATTTAAACGAGCATTAGAAATAACATTATTAGTTACTGAATCAACAACATTAACAGGATAATAATATAATGCGCTAACATTACTTGTTATATTTGTATTATCAGATTTAGATAAATATAATACTACTTTTGAAGTAGGAGACATTATAGTAAATTCTTCTGTATGTCCCGCTGAATAACTACCTGTTTTATAACCTGCAAATTGTATTCTTTGTCCTATAGATAAATTATGTCCGTTACCATCAGTAATAAATGGAATTGTAGATTCTGTATAAGTATTATATGACCAACTATTAAGAGATAATGTTAAATTATTAATACCTACTGTTGCCCCAGTAATTCCTTCTTTTGTAGTTTCATCTGCTATATCTAAATAAACTATTGCATTATTAGCAGATTGCGAACTATAAATAGCATCATCTAATTCAATAATAAAATTTGAATCTTTTGTTAAATTAGCAATTAAATATGTACTATTATATCCTACTTTTGATATTGTAATATTTCTTAAAGAATTTTCAGAATTAGTTTCTACTAAAGTATTAAATTCTCCATAAAAATCCGTCTCACCTTGAATTACACTACTTCCGGGTTCTGGAATTGATATAATAGCCCTAGGAATAGTCGTACCTGTAAAACTAGATTTAACAACTATAGTTAAATTTATATATCCATAATCGAATGGTGAATTTCTAGTATGATAAACATACAGGGGAGGTATATTATAAACACCACCATTTGCACATTTTGCTACAAAGGAGTATCCCCATTCAGACATTAAATCGGGTGTTACACCGTCATTTGCATCTGCACCAGCATAATCTTTTATACTTAAAGTTGAAGGTATAAAAGTTGCTTTAGCAGTTGCTCTTAAAGATGGGTTACTTTGTGCTGTTGGTAAATAAAGAAAACCTGCCAAATATCCTGAACTATCTAAAGTATTAGAATCGTGTCCATTTAAAAAATGATTCCCTGCTGCTGGAGTTGACCCATAATTTGAACAAATATCTCCTAGTGTAGGAGTTGAAAAAGTAGGCGTATCTTGATATATATTAAAAACTGATGCTGGAGCAGTATTTGAAATAAAACCATTTTGATCTATAGAATGAGTATTCCAAAAATTATAATCATTAGTTATATGAATAGCATTAACAGAAGGAATTAAAATTAAACAAAAGAAAATTAAACTAATTAAAAAGAAATGTTCTTTGTAAATTACCTGTTTTGTTTTTTGCATTGTAATCACTACCTCTTAAAAATACTGCTTTAAAAAAGAATTTGTATAAAAGAGTGAAATAATATCACTCCTTCATAATCATGTTAAGGAATACGAGAATAATGATAATTCCGAAAAGACCACCGATTGCAATTTCCGTTGCGCTCCAGTTGGTCATGTCCATACTGTTAGTTGAAACCATCGCTACAGGGAGCATAACAGTAATTACAACAACAGTAATAACTTTCGTGATTGGTGCCGAAAAATCCATAGTATACACCTCCTATACTACCTTATATAGTTCACAAAGTATTTATACTTATACCCTATTTTGTGTTACTAAATTTCAAATTCGTAACACTTTTTCCAAGCGCGCATTTTTTAAAGTCCTCAATTTGAACCCCGATTTTAAAAAGAGGCTCGTAAAACTTTTATTGAAATCGTCTATATTTCAATCAGAGCCTAAAATGAACTCAAATCGTTGCTACGATTTTGAAAAATCGTATATCATTTTGGAAATCCATTGGAAAATGGCAGAATCGACAAACGGACGATTTTACGCCAAGTAAATAACCACGTAAAAGGCTCAATTACGCAAACGGAGCCATTAGCGCGCATTGCCTTATGTCCTATAAGAAG
>Ga0209099_1003273_pt1 | contig 13291 bp, 16 predicted proteins | sample AD_JPNHW2_MetaG_FD_184430 | JGI IMG/M metagenome (GOLD analysis project Ga0209099, IMG submission 184430) | Active sludge microbial communities of municipal wastewater-treating anaerobic digesters from Japan - AD_JPNHW2_MetaG (SPAdes) (version 2) | ecosystem: Engineered > Bioreactor > Anaerobic...
CATTTTATTTTTCTTCTTTATTACTTTCTGGAATATTAGTAACTAGGACATCGGTGGTTAAAATCATCATACCTACAGAAACGGCATTGATTAAAGCCGATTTAGCAACTTTAAATGGATCGATAATTCCATACTCTAACATTGAACAGAATTTCCCATCGATAGCATCATAGCCAAGATATAGTTCTGGATCAGAGGCTAATCTTTCTCTTATAAAACTAACAATATATCCAGAATCTTCTCCAGAGTTTTTAGCCAATATTCTAGTTGGTTGTTCTAAAGCATATCCAAGGATATCTAAACCTAATTGTTCTTCTCTATTTTGAAGTTTAACTTTGGCCAGTTCCATCGCACACTTAATTAATGAAACTCCACCACCAGGTAGAATACCGTCATCAACTGCAGCTTTGGTAGCACCAATAGCATCTCTAACTCTTTCTAGTCTATCTTTCATTTCAACTTCAGTAGCACCACCAACCCTAACTACAATAACTCCACCAGCTAATTTAGACATTCTTTCTTGCAGTTTTTCTCTATCATAGTCTGAAGTTGTTTTAGTAATCAATTTTTTAATATTGGAAACTCTATTATCGATATCTTCTTTATTACCCATACCACCAATAATCTTGGTTGAATCTTTTGAAGATATAATCGAACTTGCTTGGCCACAATATTCTACTGGATCGATGTCGGCAAACTTTAAATTCAAATCTTCAGAGATAACTTTACCACCAGTAACTATGGCGATATCTTCCAACATATCTTTTCGTCTATCACCGAATGCTGGTGCTTTGACTGCGGATATATTAAACACACCTTTCATTTTGTTTATGATTAATGCGGATAGTGCATCACCACTAATTTCATCAGCGATGATTACAAAGTTTCTGGTTATCTTTAAAAGTTTATCTATAAGTGGAAGGATCTCATTTATTGAGGTGATCTTTTTATCGGTGATAATTATGTATGGCTTCTCAACAACTGATTCCAATGTTTCAGGATTGGTGGAAAAATATGGAGAAACGAATCCAGAATCATATTCCATTCCAAATGTTTCTTTAATTTCTATTCCCATTCCATTACCTTCTTCACAAGTTATCACTCCGTCTTTACCAACTTTAATGATAGATTCGGCAATAACATCTCCAATTGATTCATCTCCAGCGGAGATTGCTGCAACCTGTTTAATTGATTCCTTATCATCTGATTTAATATCTTTCTTTATTTTAGTTAGTTCATTAATCACTATCTCTAAACCTTTTTCTAAACCCTTTCGGATAATCATAGGGTTAGCACCAGCGGCAACATTCTGTAAACCTTTGTTGATTATAGCTTGGGCCAAACAGGTAGCGGTAGTAGTACCATCACCAGCAACATCATTGGTTTTTGAAGATGCTTCTTTAACTAATTGGCAACCCATATTTTCAAATGGATCTTCAAGTTCGATCTCCTTAGCAACTGATACTCCATCGTGTAAAACTACTGGACCACCCCATTTTTTATCAATGGCAACATTCCTTCCTTTAGGTCCAAGCGTAGTACAAACCGAATCGGCTAATACATTAACACCTTTTAATAATGCTTGTCTGGCCTCTTGGCCGAATTTGATTTGTTTTGCCATAATTAGTTTTTATAGAAAGCAATAACTTCTGCTTTATTTAGAATTAATAATTTTTCTCCATCGACTTCGTATTCAGTGCCGATGTATTGTCGATAAATAACTTTCCACCCTTCAGTATAAGTTAGGCCTTCATTATTACCAACAGAAATAACTGTTCCCTCAATTGATCTTTGAGTTTTTTCTGGTAAAAATATTCCCGATTCTGTTTTAGTTTCGGCTTGATCTGGTTTTACTATTATATAGTTTTCGTTTGGTATTAGGTTCATACTAATTTAAAATAATAATTGCTCTCTAAAGATGTGTGTACCTTTTTCGAGTTGTTTTTTTTCTTTTAATTCTACTATCTTTTTTTCTCCTTTCAATTCTGGATGTAAATGTTTAATCATTCTAGCAGCCCGACTAACACTATCTGGTGAGTTCATAGCAAGAAAATCTTGTTTATAAATTGCACCATCACTGCTAACAAAACCATTGAACTCGTAGAATTTCCACACTAATTGCTTATCAGAGTTTCTAACATCTGGATAACATTCAAGTAAAAATTTAACCTGATCGTAAAGTTTTGTGCTATTCATAATTATTTTAAATAAAGTTGTATGGGTTCTTCCAATTTTATATTTTGGCTTTCGAAGTCTTTAATATCATTCTGATATTTTTTAACAACCAAACAAAGGAATAATGAAGTTACTAAAAATGAAATCACCGTAGCAGTAACCAATCTAAGAGCAATTTTTTTAGCCTCATTATAACCACGAGCATAACCTCTGGCTTCTTTTCTAAAACCTTCTCTCCAAATTAAAAAATCAACACTGAAAGCAACCTCATCTAAGTTTGGGTACTTTTTATTGATATTTAATATTTCAAGAGTAGAACTTCCTAAGAAGGAATCCTTGTTGAAATTATATTTTGCTTTAACTTTTTTCTCTGTTTTCTTTTTCATTTTATTTAATTAAATTTTTAATAGATTCGAGTAGCCTCAATTTTGATTTTGAATCTAAATTATTAAACTGTCTTTTGACTTCCTTTCTGTCAAAACCATTTCTCTTGGCGTATCGACTTAATAACTTACAAATTTTTTGATTCATATTTTTTTAAGTATTCTATAACGGCAGTTCGAATAAACTCTGCTCGTGTTCTAATTTCTTTATTTCTAATAGAATCCATTTTTTTAATTAATCCTAATGGAAATCCAATATTCAAATTAAACAATCTGCTTTTATTTTTCATAGTAATCCTTCACCTTCTAAAAATTCTTTTATTTGATAACCGTATTTTTTGATTTGTTCTTCTGCTCTATTTAATCTTCGTGGAACTTTCCAGATTAATGAACTATCAAACCTTTTAGTAATTGGATCAAACCTAAATAGTTCAGCTTTCTTAACTGGCATTCCAACTAATTCAGTTCCTAGAAAATAAAAGTCCAATTGGCCAGTGTTAGACCAAGTAGAAGAATCTTTAGCCGAAGAACATTTAAACTCGTAGATAGTTGGATTATCGTAGGTATCTAATTCAAAAGATAAATTAATATCCTCACTATATTCAACCACAAACTTTAAATCTTTTTGATCTGATACTGGAGATATTAATTTTCTACCACCTAGTTCTGGTGGCAATCTTTTATAATCTCGGATATACATTCTAGTTGCTAAATCAAAATCAATACCTCTTTGCATTTGTGGAGATATTTCTACTGGAATCCTAAGATAGGTATTAATAACTCTTTCCATATTTCCAGACTTGAAGGCTTGGAGTAAAGAGTATGATAATCTTAACTTCATTTTTTTACTGTGGTAATAACGACTGATTCGGTTCGTTCTTTAAGAACAACACCTTCTGGAACATCTCCAGATTCTTTGATAGCCCTTTCAACCGCATCTGGCAAAACTTTATATTTAAGTTCGGTAGTAGCAAATCCTTTTGCTTCAGCAAGTTGTGGATCTGTCAATGAAAATCTTTCACCGAAAAATCTTTTACTAACCTTAACTTCATCGCCTTCAATCTTAATACAATTGCTGGCAATCATAGCTTCTTTAAGTCTATCCTTTAATGCTCTTTCGGCTTCTTCAAATCTCTTTTTTAAATCAAGATAGGTTTTAATTACTTCTTCACCTTTTGGATTAATGGCTAAACTTCCACCTTTTTGTTTGACTAATTCAATATCAGATATTTTGAATTGTACTATTTGATTATCAGTGTTCATAATTATTTACCAATGCTGGCCATATAATTTTTAAGAATGACATTGGCCTCTGCCATAGTAAGCTGGTGATCGGGTTCAGGTATTTTCTTTGCCGTCACCAGCCTAGTAATATACTCCACCTGCTTTGATGTGGCCATAGCCACTGCAGGACCTTCAGTACCCTCTTTAGAAGAAACCGAAGGAACTGCACTAGCCACGGGCTTAACAATTTCAACTGGAGTTTCTACAATGTTTGCTTGATCCATTTCGTCTGAAGTATAAAGTCCAGACAGATCTTGCGGGAATGCTTTTCTAAGTGCTAAGGCTTCGGCAACTTTAGCCAACATTACTTCTGGCATCTTGGCCCACATCGCTTGTGGTTTACCGTCCTTACCTGTTTGTGCATAAGACTTATATAAAGCAACACCATAGACTGCTTCTTTAAAACCTTTTCTCCAAATACCAACTCTTGAAGCGGCTGGTGCTTTTTCTTCTAACCAGACATCTTTCCATAGTCCATCAGCACCGCACCACTCTGGAGAAGTTTGACCTTCGTATTCTCCAGATCGTTCAGCAACAACTCTAAAACCATCAATAGAAGTTTGGATTGTTGGCTTGGAAACATATTGGCCATTTTGATAGACCTGTCTTTTAATAAAATATATTTGACGATTGAGTGGATCTAATCCAGTTCTCTTGGCTTGGTATAGAAAAAGTTGTAGTTCATCATTAGTAGCACCTACGGCTATCTGGCTTTTAATGAGTTCTACTTGCTCTTGGGAAAAATTAATCTTATCTAAGGTTTGTACTTGATTATCTTTGTTCATTGAAAGTATGTTACCATTATTTCAATATGTTGTCAATATGATAATAATATCGTTTAGTTCCGTATTACTGGTGGTATGTGTAGGCAAAATGGATCTTCTTTCTCTTTAAAATGTCTTTTCTTTTTTCCTTCTTCAAATGCTGGAATCATAAATTGTTTTTCTTCTGATTGGTTTGTTTGGTGGCAAGGATCAAAGGATATAAACTCTAAGATATACCACTTGCCTTTGTCGGTCCAAGTTATTATTCGGTCAAATTTCTTTGGTTCTATTTTATCTACTCTAACCATTTGCATTTTCTTTTTACTGAAAAGATTTTGAATTTCTTTTTTGGAAAATATACTTCGGCATCTTTCGTTATCGATTATGTGTTGTACTCTTTCTTCTGTTGTCGTCCAAATTATGAAGTTAGAAAAGCCTAACTCTCCAAGTGTTATTAGATTCAAGTCAATGTTGGGCATTAAAAAAATCACAATTTAGTTTATCATTTTTTTCCAAAAATTAGTTCGGCTACATTTTCCATCTCATCACTACTTAGTGTTTTTGTTTTATCTGGTTCTGATAGCAACCTTATTTGTTCTTTATATTGTGTAGCTAAAACACTGTCGCACTTAAACTTCCACCAGTTCGGTTCTAAGGAACTCTTAGGCCAACCGTTCTTCCACCTTTGTCTTAATAACATTAGCTTTAGATTAAGTTCCTCAACGGTTTGCATTCTTTATTCTAACTCATATTACTTGACATAGTAATCTGAAAATTATTCAATATAGTATATGACAGATATTAAAACAGCAATCGGACCAGTACCAACTCCAGTTCCACCTAGTGGTGCTAGTTACACTCCACAATTAACAGGCGGACAAATTTATCAAGATACCACTACTCCGAATTGGGATAATTGGAATAAAGGATGGAATGAGGGTTTTAATAACGCTGGTAAATCTTATACTGGAAGTGATAAAGACTTTGGTACTGGATATTTAGTTGGTCAAAAAGAGTATGCTACTAGGAATAAAACAGCTACCACAAAACCAACTGCCGATAACTCCTTACTTAAAACAACAACTGAAACAAATCCAAATCCTAGTCCTGATAATTCTGGTAATAATAATGCTGATCCAGAGGGTGATGCAAAAAATAAATATAAAGAAATAACTGGCGAAGATCCAACTGCTGACTTACTTGAAAAGTGGAAAAAGTCTGGTCAAGACTTAACTAAGTTAGCTGAAGAAAATGCTAGGTTAGATATGGAAAATGCTGATAGAGAATATAAGGCTACTATGGATGCTCTCGGTTTACAAAAGGGTTATGTTAAATCATCTGGTGAAAAACAAAGAACTAGATGGAATGAAAGAGAAGCAGAACTAAAAGGTGAAGCAGATGTTCAAAGTGAAAAAGATTTGGCCAAGGTTGAAAAAGAAAAGCAATCTTACGAAGGAGAATATGAAGGTGATAAATCTACTCTTGCACAAAACTGGAAAGATCTATCTCGATATACTCAATCACTTCAAAGGGCTTCTGGCCGACAAGATTCTTCTTTTGGTAACTTTGCTGAAACAAAACAGTTGATGGATTTCAATAAAGGATTAAGAGTTTTGGCTACTGAACACTCGTCTGTTCTTGGTGAATTTGCTACTGCCGTTACTGATACTCTTGATTATTACAAACAACAGAAGTCTGAAATTACTCGTAGTGTTTCTGATAATTTGGCTAAGATCGATGATTGGGAACAAGCACAAATAGTTTCTATCCAAGGACAAGAAGGTATTAGTCTTGCTAAAAAACTTAGTGATATTAACAATGCTACTAAACAAGCTAATAATTTGAAGATGCAGATTCAACAGAATATTGATAATAAAATATCTACTCTTGATACTTGGTTGCTTCAAACAAAAGTAAACTTCCAAGACCAAGTTGCTTTGCTTGCTAAATCTGCTTCTGGTGCTGCCAGCTCTAAAGACCAGGCTGCTGCTCTATCTACTTACTTAAAGAATATGAAATCATCTTTGGATCTTGGTATGAGTTCTTATGTCACTGATCCAATTGTTGCTGGTAATGTAAATAAGGGTGAGTATTTATATGATGCTACTACTGGTAAATATATTCCAGTTAAAGGTGGCACTGGTAAACAATACGAGCAAGAAAAAGAATCTGGTTTAAATGTCGCAAAAACATTTTTAAACAACGCACTTGGCGAGATCTAAATTGTATAATCAAGTATGAGCTTACTTGATAGCATCAAGTCTTATTTCTCAAAGAAGAAAGAAGATGAGATATTAAATACAACTCCTATTAAAATGCCGATGTCAAATATCGGTGTTGGTAGTAACCAGATAACAATTCCAAAACAAGAGAACGAACTATCTCAATCTATATCAAACTACTTCAAGCCTACTCCAAATGTTAGGATAAGAGATGTGGTTAGAGAAATTCCTGGTGCTTTCCAAGAAGTTATTGGAGAACCAATATTAAAATCAGTACCCCAAGCATTGTTATCTTTTAGTGAATTGAATAATCCAGATTTAACTCCTGACAGAATAGAATTACCAAAGAATAAAATTACTAAAGCACTCTTACCAAAGGATCAAGGGATTGAAACATACCAAAAAACTTCTAAATGGATGTCTAAAGAAACAGGCCTACCACAAATAGTTACCTTACCTTTAGTTGCTGTCGGTGGTTTACTTGATATCCCTGATCCAAGCGATATCTTAGTGTTAGGTGGTAAGGCATTGATTAAAAAACTTGGTAAAGAAGTAGCTGAAGATAGTGTGACATTAACGATGAAAGAATTAGTAGATCAAACCTCTCCAGGTTTTGTTAAGAGATTGATGGAGATTGGTGGGGTTGATACTCCAACTCATACAATCACTTATGATCCAGTTGGTGATGGTGGTGGACTGTTTGATATTATCCCTAAGATTACAAAGAAAACAACTGATTTAATTAGTAAGGTTGGTGATGCTAAAAAGAATATCAACACCGCTGAAGTTGGTCTTGATTTAGCTAAGACTGAAAAGATTGGTTTAAAACAAACGGCTGAAGAATTAAGACAACCATTTGGTGATGAGATGATTTCCAAAGCTAAAAATCTTGCCAAGTCTAAACTTTATAAAGAGGGAGATATTGAATCAATTAGAACTGCTGCTGATCCAGATACTAATACCTTTATTTCCGACTTAACTGAAAGAGTAAGACAAACATTAAACAAACCTGATATGAGTGAGGATGATGCCTTTAGATATATTACTGAACTTCCAAACAAAACTATCAAACCAGGTGGGGTAAAAATAAAACAAGAAGAACTTGGAATTGCTAATCAAGAACTCCAAGATACTATTAAAGGCCACGGTGTTAAGGTTTATAAAACTTTAGATACTCCAGAAGGTCCTGTTGGTATTCCAACTATTAAACAAACTAAAAAAACATTTAGACAATTAGAAGATGAGGCCGATGCTTCTTTATTCAATAAGTATCAAGCCAAACCATTTACTGATATGGGTGAATCAGTTGAAGATGTTGTTAAACAAACTGGTTTTAATAATATGATGAGGGCTGCCGACAAATCAATCCCTGGTGTAAAGATTCCATTAAAGGTTGATGCCACTGTTCCGACTGATGTAGTTGCTGAACTCCAAAAGATTAAATTACAGAAAGGATATGATGTTGCGACTAAACAAACTCCTCGTGTCTTTCAAGGATTCTTTGGACCTAAGTCTGCTAATGAAGTCTGGCTTAATGATGGTTTAAAAGAGGGATACCAAGGATTTCAAAACTATATTAAGAAAAACATTGAAGCCATTGGTCCACTATTTGATGGCCTTGGTAAAAAAGAAAGAGAAGCAATAACACTATTCGGTGAAGGTAAAATGACGATTGATGAATTAACCAGTAGTTTTCCCAATACTTATAAACAAATAGTAGCGGCTGATGCTGCGATCCGAAAGTATTATGATGATGCCTTTGCTTTGGTTAATGAGGCTAGAAAGTCTGTTGGTCAAGATCCAATTGGTTATACTCAAAACTACTATACATTAATGCAAGATACTTCCAAACAAACTAAAAGTATCTTCACTGATATTCCGACTGATGTTCGTGGTTATTCTGTTGCTAAACAAAACTGGCCACAAAAGTTTGCATCATTCTTATTGCACCGAAAAGGAAATGATATTGATAATCGATTACTAGATGCTAGAGATATTCTTGATGATTACATTAGATCTGCTGGTTATCAAATCCATATTAGTCCAACGATTGAGAAGATGAATAACTTGATATCGGTTGCTAGAAAAGTCAATCAAGAATTACCACAACCAAATAATACTTTAGTAAATTATATTAACTACTTAGAGTATCGGGCTGCATTATTAGCTGGTAAAAAATCTGCTGGTGAAACTGCTTTGTCTATGTCTGTCGGTCCAGAGGTAAGTGATTTCTTAAAGACTATTCGTGGAAACTTAGGTAGAAACTTAGTTGTAAAAAGTCCTACTTCTGGTTTCACTAATTTAGTTCCGATAGTTAAATATGTATTACCTGAAGTTGGCCCTGATAGTTTAAGGATAGGTATGAAGCGAGCATTAACAAATACCTTGAATGAAGCTAACAATTTTACTGATGCAACTACTGGTATCCAATCACAATTTTTAAGAAACAGATATAACATTGATCCGATGGTTAAAAGCCTAACTCAAAAACTAACTGATATCGAATGGCCAGTGATAGGGTTTAAACAAATGGATGAGTTTGCGGCCAATGTTTCTTTCTTTGCTGCACAAAATAAATTCCTAAAGGAAGGAAAGAATTTACAAGAAGCAACCAAGTTGGCTGATGATATGTTGGCCAATCTAATTACTGATAGAAGTCTAGGCCAATTGCCAAATCTAATTATGGATAAAGGTATTATGTCTTTGTTCACAATGTTCTTACCTGAAAGATTAAATGAAATATTTATCCAGTATGCTGATACCCTCGCTGGTCTAGCTGGTCCTAAGAAACTTCAAGCCTTGGGTAAATTCATCTACTATACAATGGCTGGTCTGGCTATCAATGAGTTATCAACTGCTGTCTTTGGTAGGCCATTCACTGATTCGATTGCTACTGCTATTGAAGATACAATTAAACAACGAGATGAAACTGATAGTGCCTTTACCACTGGAATTAATTTAGTTGGTAATGTTGCTAGTCAAATACCAATTGTTGAATCATTTGTTGGTGGTAATAAATTACCCATAACTTCGGCATTTCCTAGTCTAAGACAATTACAAGAAGAACCTGGATTGGCAGCACTAAAGTTTATTCTTTATACCAGTGATCCAACTGGCTTTGGTGTGCCAGCATATAAGGCTATCCAAGGTAGTATTGCCCTTAACCGTGGTGCTATTGGTGGTCCAACTCAAGTTAAATATCCAGTACCAAAAGATGTGATAGGAAAAGTAAAACTATTATTGCTTGGCCAATCATCTACCAAAGAAGCACAAGAGTATTATGATCGTGGATATACTCCATTGACTGAAGAAGATTCATACCTTTACCAAGAGTTATATAAAGCTGGAAGTGATGATGAAGCCTATGCGATGTGGAAGAATATCGAGGCCGAAAGATATATCTCTAATCCAATTAATAAACTGCAGAAGTTAGAAGCCAGAACATCTATTGAATTGGCTAGGGCTAAGACTGAAGAAGAAAGAGATGAGATTGCTAGACGATATGCGGTGATGGTTGTTAAAGCCAAAGATGAAATGGAAAAGAGAACGGAAGAAATAATCCCTGAAGTTAAAGAGGCTAATGATTTTGAGAAAGCTGAAAAACCTGTGACTTCACCAGAGGCCCTAGGACAAACGATAGATGGTGAAGGGATAACTTCTTTATTACCGATGGGTAGCATAAGGACTGGTGGAAGTGGTGGGAGTAAAACCCTAAAGAAAATAGGACTGAAGATTCCAGATAGTAAATTAAAATTGAGTACCCCTTCTTCTAGTGAAAGGAAGGTCGGTGTAAAGATTAAGCCAGTAAAAAGATTGGCGATGAATGAGATGCCAGTAGGTCTGAAGGTCCGTGGATAAAAGCATTTGGCTCTCGCCTATGCAAAGGTTGTCTTAAATAAATTTCAAGTCATAACATTTGGCGGAACTTTGCGTGGTTATTTGACATCATTTTTTTAAAGTGTAATATAATAATTAGATCAACATTATTAATTCGATCTAACAAAAAAGAAAATGAAAAAAGAACTAATGGGCCAAGCCCTCGATCTTATATGCCCTATTATATTGGGCGATAATGAGGTTGACGAGTTGGCCGAACTTAATAAAGCGGGTTTATCTATCCCCGCCGAGTTTATAGATTTATTAATTGATAGATGCGAGGGGGTAGATATATGTTAAAAAAGCTGGCCGAATTTATAACACCATTTTTGATAATTGGTGCTATGTTTATTTATTTAAATTTATAAAATGATTAACACAAAAATAAGAGATCAACAGTTATTGAATAATCCAGGAAGATTAAAAATGATGGAATACCTGGCCAAGTTTATCGATCCATCTGAACAGTTTATCGATGAGTGGACTGTAAGAGATCCAGGAGTTATAAGATATCAGATAACTATTCAAAAGGGATCTATTGGGAATGGTTGCACTAGCTTTTCATTGTTCGATGGGATAACAGTGGTTAGCGAATCCGTGAGGGTTGGCCGTGTTACTGATAAAGCCTATTTAGAATTTATATCATCGGTTTATAATCGAGCTGATGAATTGATAGCCAGGATGGAACTATTGGGGAATCAGTGGAAGAAGATCGAGAAGATAGCGGGTGATGTTTGGTATTACTGCGATAAATTTACCGTATATATTAAAGAAGGTTTTGCGGTTGAGTGTGATAAATCTGGCGGGGAGAAGGTGAAGCGGGTTTCTACTTTATACCGTAACTATGGGATGGAAGGGAAGTGCGGATCAATTAGTGAGGGTTATAAATACCAAGAATATAACCCTATAAATTTGGCGGATGTATTGGCCAAGTATCAAGAGAAAGAGATCCAAGAACTTCACGACCTGGCGGATCAAGCTGTTAAAAAAGATCAAGAGATTAAAGATCAAGAGATTAAACAGCGAGGGATGGAGATGGAAGCACAAAAAAAGAAAGAGAGTGAAGCCGTGGCCAGTTTTCAGAATAAATTATCAGTGTATAAACAGTATTTATTATTAAAATATTGTTACTACGACAACAGCGACATCCAGACAGATTATTTCAGTAATGAGTTAGATCACATCGAGGTCCTCGGATCATTTGATCAGCCTATTAGATCAACATTTGCGGGTGGTCGGATGGATATCTGGCGATTGCTTCGATCAGTTGGCCAGAATATACCTGGACTAAAATTCAAAGCGGATCACTGCTATAAGCAAGGTGTCCTAATGGGACTAAAAGATAAGAGTTACACTGGATCGGGTAGTTATAATGAAGTCATTTTGATAGATAAAGATAAGCTATCAGAATCAGATATTAAAATTATAAAGGGGGATAAATAGTGAAGTTAAAATACTTCGCAGTGTTAGTTATTATATATTTAGTTACCCTTAGCGGTTCCAGGAGATAAGATTATGAAAAATAAAAAAGACTTTTTAAATGATATCGGATCGTGTTTCTATGATTGGCTTTGTTATTGTGCATTAGATGATAAGCAGGCCGATGAGTGGGCGGATTTACATCGTAGATTTTTTAATCAGGATAGGCAAAAATTAAAAGGCTACTTAAAGAATAAAAGCCTTGGGCTATCAATTGAGGGCGGTGTATCGACTGTTAAGATAGGCAGTTATATTAATTTAGAATTAAGGGAGATTAAATAAAATGATTAAAAAAGAAATAACAAAAAGACTAGAGGCGATTAGAAAATCAATCAAAGATGAGGGGATTAGTTATAGTGAGATTGCCGAACTTCAAAGCCTGGCAAAGTATATCGAGCCTGGCGATGTTGAACTATTGGAGTGGGCGGGAGTAAAAGAAAAAGAATATCAGAATAATTTTGATAATGTTGGAATGTGTCCGCACTGTAACAGTATAGAATTAGATTATAGTTCGATTGATATTGACGGAGAGAGTGTCTATTATCCCTTTGTGTGTGCAAAGTGTGGCTGTGAGGGGAGAGAGTATTACAATTTAGAATTTGATCAGATCACCGTGAACGGTTAAAGCTGATTTTTTGATCGAGCCCCTGGCTTATGGCTGGGGGTTTTTTGTTGGTAGTGTTGGATCTGTTTTTCTTAGTGTTTATTAGCAGGGAGTAGAGGGGGGGAATACGCCTATTCTTAGGGGATATTTACATTTCACTATGTCATAATTTCTACACATTGGTTACACATCAGACACTTCACTATCAACCAGTGTCGCACAATCTACCTTTTGCGACATGCTCTTAGCTTTGATTTGTATGCTATCAAATGTTATAGGGTTAACAAGTGGGGGATATTGCACTTATACAAGTGGTGGGGTGTAAAATTTAAGGTGGTGTGGCCTGTCGCCTTAATGTCCCCCCAGGGCTGGCCAGGATACCCCCCAGTGGGTTTTTCTACTCGACTAAAGTGATATCCCTTTCCCCAATCGTTAGCGAATTATAGGTTCTAGTAGTTATTCATCTTATTTTCACCCTCTTGGAAGTCGGGTGTTCTCGTCACT
>Ga0209099_1003281_pt1 | contig 13273 bp, 10 predicted proteins | sample AD_JPNHW2_MetaG_FD_184430 | JGI IMG/M metagenome (GOLD analysis project Ga0209099, IMG submission 184430) | Active sludge microbial communities of municipal wastewater-treating anaerobic digesters from Japan - AD_JPNHW2_MetaG (SPAdes) (version 2) | ecosystem: Engineered > Bioreactor > Anaerobic...
CTGTAACCCCGACTCTCATACTCCCCCTCTGTCGCGAAGCGACATCTCCCCCATGAAAAACTGGGGAGAAATGATAAAATATTCAAATTTATTTTTATAATTATTATTACACAACAATCAGCTTTAATCCTTCCCCATTTCTCTTGGGGAAGGTGCCCGAAGGGCGGATGGGGAGATTGGATCAATTAATACCCGAAGTTCTATCTCCCATTAAAAAAATCCACTTCAGTCATCTTCCCCATATATCGGATCATCCTTAAACAGATCATTCAATTTCTTTAAGGAGGAGATGAAAGCTTTCTTCCCGGTAACTCCTTTTATATGTCTGCCGCTTTTCATATCAGTAAAACCTTCAATATCTTCGGAAAGAAAAAATCTGTAATCAACTGTGAGTTCTTCCCCGGCTTTCAGATCTCTCGCCGCGAAACAGAGCCCGCAGTGGTATATCATCGAAGGATTAAATGAATGGTTAACAAAATCCCCCTCGCGGTTTCCGAAACATGTATTATGCCTTGTATAGGCATCATATATAAACCAGTTGTGCACATATCTTACGCTTGATTCAACTATATCAGGATGCGGCGAATTCTCCATATCCCTGCATGCCTCATCGTGCTGATCTTTGTGAATCAGTTCACTAATGCCATAAGTGTAAATGATAAGGAGCTCCCCCTTCTCGACATCCTGATTGAGAAACACTCCGCGCCCCTCTATTTCCGAAGTACGTACCTCAATATCCGCAAGTATCATAATTGCTCACTCAATCCTATCTATCATTGAAATAATTTTTTTCCTTTCATCCTGAAGAACATCACTGCCAAAAGATTCTCTGATAATTTCATCAATGACTCTTCCGTTCAGTAATCTCTCTTTAACCTTTTTCATATTAATAAAAGAAAATCCTTTCTTAGCCATTATCTCATGCAAATATTCTGATTTATTCTCTTTCGCAATTCCCGGCAGTTTCATAAACGAATCATAATCTGTTATCTGCACATTCGCCAAAGGGAGCCCTCTTCTGTTTATCATGAACACATTTTTAAAATCTTTCTCTTTAATAAGGGAGTTTAGAGAGTTTCTGTAATTGAGAAATGATCTCCTTGTATATTTTCCCTCTGCGATGAGAGATCCGCTCGATTTGAAAATATAAGCGGCGTTGAAAGTCTCCGGGGTTTTAAACCTGTTGTTGAAATAGTGTGCATACCGTTTCTGATACGCTGTCTCTCTCGCATAAATAATATTTTCCGAAAAAGAGAAATCAAAACCGGTCATTGCGATATAATCAAATCCTGCCATAAACGCGAACATAAATGCATCCCCGGCGACTGAACCTGTTGCGGAATCTATCGAACCGTTCACCCCGGGATACATATCCTCCATGATCTGTGATACAGGATGGCTGTTCAGCGAGATGAATCCGCCGTACTTATCAACAAGTTCAGGAGGCGATACCATGGAGAAAATATGCAGTGCTTCATAAGAATCATGTCCGAGAAAGTGCTCGCCGATCCTCGCCTGGGGATCGATCGATATTACAAAATCAGGCACTATTCCGGAACTTTTAAGAACAGGGAGCGCTGAATCGACAGCTATGATATATAAATCTTTTTCATAAAATTTAAGTTTATCTAAATTATCTTCCACAGACGGAGCTGATGAAACAATAACAGCCCTTCTCCCTCTGAACTTACCCTGAAGATGAGATACCGGCCGGCAATGTTTAATGCTGTTCAGATTATTAAGCGCATTTCTCAGGAAAAGATTTCCAAAAGCCTTTATCGTTGCTTTATCTCCCGCTTTTTTATCTATTATCCTTTTAATAAGAGTTTTAACCGCTCCATAATAAGCGGGAAAAATCCTTAATGACTGCGGATGTTCAATGACCTGCATCCCTTTAAGTCCCTGAAAATCTATCATTTCAGAAAGAGTTTCCTCAAGTTCTTCAATCTCCAGACCGGACAGAATCGTGATATTCTTACACTTTGAAAGGAAAGAGGTATGAGAATTCTTTGAGATTTCATTTCCAATGCCATGCAGAACATCTATGACAATTATCTGCCTGAACCTGTCAGCAGACTCCTTAAGTTTAATAATATTATATCCAAGTCCGCAGCCGAGGACAAGAAGGAGATCAAACCGCTCAGGAGCGAGTTCATACCCGCCCGCTTCGTTCTCCTTCAGAGGATTTATTCTGCTGTGAAGAGGAATTTCCTTCCCGTCCAGATGAACAATAAGGGTGGGATTCCCGTCTTTTGCCGGTTCAATTATATAATGGAGATTTTTTATCATTATTTTCTCTTTTAATTACTTCTTAATACTTCATAAGAGATAGAAGTCAAAAAGATTTTTTTTAAAACTCTATAAATTCAAATCCTTAAAAAAACAACCTGCCTCTTTATCAATGAGAAAATTATTTGTATTTTTTACTTATATCTTTATTATTGATTAATACATTGTTATTTCTGCTCAAAAACCTTAAGGAATAAGAATTTCACCACCGGTTTTTGAGAAATTACTTTTTTTTCATGGAGCTTTGAATGAACAAATCTATCAGATTAATTTTTTCAGCTATTCTGATTGTTTCTATTTTTGCAGGATGCAAAGAAAAAAAAGAACAGCCTATGGTTGATATGGACACCATAAAGACTGATGGCTCCCATGATGACAGATATATTTTTCAGAAAGAGATAAAAAAAGAGGAAAGACGTGAAAAAAGATATAAAAAAAATAATTTTTAAAAAGGCATAAACATGAAATTTGGATTAAAAAAAATTTTTATTATAATACCTGTGCTGATAATCGTTATCGCAGCCGGCATAAATCACTTCTCCTGCAGCAGAGATAATCCGGGTGTTCTCTTCGGGAACTCCGGCGAATCCCCCATAAAAGCTGAGGTAGAATCAACAAAAGCATTTGAAATACAGAATATATTCAGAAAAATATTCAACCAGTACAAGAACTCCGTAGTTTTTATAACAACCGAACAGCTTGTAAAAGTCAGAAATCCGTTTTTCGATGATCCTATGATGAGACAGTTTTTAGGCAAAGGGGGCGGTCCAAAAGTACAGAAACGCACCGGCCTTGGAACAGGATTTATTCTTTCCGAGGACGGATACATCTGCACAAATTATCATGTTATTTATGGAGTTGATAAAGTAACTGTTAATGTAAACGGAACACATTACGAAGCCAAAATCATAGGTTCTGACGAGAGAACAGATCTTGCTCTTCTGAAAATAAATCCTAAAGGAAAACTCTCTCCGGTTTACTTCGGAGATTCGGATAAGGTACAGGTAGGAGATTGGGCTATCGCAATCGGAAATCCTTTCGGGCTCGATAAAACCTTTACTGTAGGAGTGGTAAGCGCAACAGGAAGGCGCGACGTTGATTTCATGGGCGGGTCGCATATCCAAACTGATGCATCTATCAATCCGGGGAACTCGGGTGGACCGCTTATTAATATTTACGGAGAAGTTATCGGGATCAACCGAATGATCTACTCTAAAAGCGGCGGCTATATGGGGATAGGTTTTGCAATTCCCATGAATACGGCTAAATCAATTCTAGCACAGCTTCAGAAAAACAGGAAGGTAAAAAGGGGATATCTCGGAGTAACCATTATCCCTATTTCCGATGAGGATGCAAAACAGATCGGCCTTGAGCAGAACCAGGGGGCATTTGTAGGAGAGGTTGTAAGCGGAAGCCCGGCTGAATCAGGCGGAATCATTGTAGGAGATGTAATTGTACAGGTTAACGGCAAAAATATAGTAGATGTAAAAGATCTCTTTCAGTCCATGGATGAGGCGGCTATAGGAAATACTGTTGAATTAACAGTATGGCGTAATGGAGAATTGAAAAAACTCACAATTAAAATCAAAGAAAGGCCGGATAATTAGATCTTTTACAGCAGGTATCCCTTTGACAACCTGGCAGGATTTCCTGCGCTGATTAAAAACGAAGTTTTTGCGAATACGCATAAGTGTTTAAATAAAATTTGTTAAGATATTATCTGAAAAATACCGTTAATATTATAGAATAATTATATATCTCTTTAATATATATTCAGATTCAGAGATAGTATAAAATTTTTAACAAAAGCAATAAAACAGAATATTAAAGGTAAAAGAAATGCATGAATATATTCCTGAAAATAACCTTGTTGTAATTTTTCTACTTTTAGCTCTAACTATGGGGATGTATTATTTCTGGTGGTTAGCTCGAATCAGCCGGGTTTTTGGAGATGATCCGGTTATGAATATTATACTTTCAATTTTTACTTTCGGGATCTGGAGTATTTATTTAAATCTTAAATATATGCAGAAATCAGAAATGATTAACGGCAGAGATATGAAATGGTTCATGATACTATTTCTTCCTATTTCACCGATAATTATTCAGCATAATGTAAATGAAAAATTTTTCCCGGGCAGATAACGTAACAGGAGCATGAAATGATTGTCAGGTGTAATAACTGTGTGTCTGCATTTGCTGTAGATGACGAGAAGGTAGCAAACAAAAAATTTGCTTTCACATGTCCAAAATGCAGTTCAGAAAATATTATTGATAACAGAATTATCGACAGCAAAGAAGAGAAGAACGCTCAGATGGAAGAATCATTTTTTAATGATGATTTTTCAGTTGATATGGAATCTCCAGAAAAAGATAGAGAAATAACCGCAACACCTGAATCACATGAAGATGATTTATTTTTTGATGAAACTCCTGCAGAGAAAGAAGAAAAATATGAATCCTTCGATGATGAATTAGCAACAGAATTTCCTGCAGATGATCTAAAAGCTGAAACCGGGAAAAAAGAGAGAAAAATCAATCTCGAAATTGAAGAATCAACCGAGTTTACCGATCTGGATGAAGAGGATATATTTGCAGAAAAACCTGCAGCCGCTAAGAAAGAGAAAGAAGATGACCTCTTCGCGGATGTTCCTGCATTTGAAGCAAAAGATGAATTTATCTCCTTCGATGAGAAAGAACCGGCTAAGGCATCAGCTGACGAATTTGAAATAGAACTTAAAGAAGATACTGCTAAACCGGAAGAGGATGATATTTTCTTCGATGATTTTGATGAAACACCTGGAACTCCGGAAAAACCTGAGAAAAAAGAAGAATCATTAAAAGAAGAAACTGATTTTGAATTTGAAGATATTGAAATAGAGGCAGCCCCTGAAGTGGCTGAAGGGGAAAGAGAAAAAAAACTCAGTTCACAGGATGATATAGATGCTCTCTTTGCTGAAGAGGGTATTGAGTTTGAAGAAAAACCGATTTCCAGACAAAGTGAAATAGATTTTGAAGACGAAATTACCGTGGATCTTGATCTTCTTGATATTGACCTTGAAGAGAGCGGAGAGGATAAACTTAAAACAGATGTGCCGATTTCTGCTGAATCCGTTAAAACTCAGGCTCCGCTTTCTGAGGATATCTCTCTTGATATAGACAATCTCGACATTGATCTTGATGAAACGTCTCTTGATGCAGATATGTTCGAAGAGCCTGTCAAAACCGATAAACAAAAAACAAAAGCAGTGCCGTCCGATGAAGATATCACTCTCGATATAGACAACCTTGATATCGATCTTGATGAGACATCTCTCGATGCAGACATGTTCGAAGAGCCTGTCAAAACCGATAAACAAAAAACAAAAGCAGTGCCGTCTGATGAGGATATCACTCTCGATATAGACAACCTTGATATCGAACTTGATGAAACATCTCTCAATGCAGACATGTTTGAAGAACCTGTCAAAACCGATAAACAAAAAACAAAGGCAGTGCCGTCCGATGAGGATATCACTCTCGATATAGATAACCTCGATATAGACCTAGATGAAATTTCAGCAGATACAGATATGTTTGAAGAACCTGTCAAAACTGAAAAACCCAGAACTAAAGCAGTGCCGTCCGATGAGGATATCACTCTCGATATAGATAACCTCGATATAGACCTAGATGAAATTTCAGCAGGCACAGATCTGTTTGAAGAACCGGCACCGACAAAAGAGACTAAAAGTATAAGTAAAAAAGAGAAAACTCCGGAAGAAGACTTTAACGAAGAAGATATAAAACTCAATCTTGATGATCTTGATATTGATCTTGATGAAATTGAAGAGAGAGAACTTATTTTTGAAGATGATGTTACTGAAAAACCTGCGGCCGCTGTCAGGAAAAAAGCAAAACCTCTAATCGAAGAGGAAGATGAAGATGAAAGTATAACTATTGATCTTGATACGCTGGAGATTGAAATCGCTGAAGAAAGCAAAGCAAGAGAAGGAGAATTATCTGAAGAAGATGAAAAACTTACTCTCGATGATGCGGGCCTGACATTTGACGAACTTACTTCAGAAATCAAAAAACATCAATTAGAAGAACCTGTAGATGAAGATCTTAAACTCACGCTTGATGAAATTGATCCGGACCTGACGCTCGATAAAATAGCACAGTCCGGCAGAATAGATACTGAACTCCTTTCAGATACACTTGAAGAACTTCCGGAAATTGACCTTGATGAATATGATGCAATTGTCCGTCAGGAGGAGAGTAGAGATGCCAAGCATTCTTTTGATGAATCTGAAGATGATTTTATAGTATTCCCTGAAACTGAAACAGGAGAAGAACCTAAACCCGATTACGATATGTTTGATTATGAAGAATCCGATAAGGAGAAAGCTCCTGAAAAAGGAAGTACATTCTTCTCTATTGATTTTTCGCTTAAATATTCAAGACTGGGAGCGGTACTCAGGCTTCTGGGACTTTATACGCTGAGCATGATTCCGCATTTTATAGTAATGCTTATCTACACGGCTCTTTCTTCAATTCTCGGTTTTATAAATCAGATAGTTATACTATCAACAGGAAGATGCGTAGAGGATTTCGCTCTAATTATAGAAAATACTGTCAGATACAGTATATACATTAATACTAATATCATAGGTATAGTAGAAGACCGTCCGGTTTATGCAGGTAGAGAATCTTTAGATCATCCACTGCAGATGAATATAACATATCCTCTGAAATATTCAAAAAACCTTGCTATCCTCAGGTTATCTGTAGCAGGCATAACTCTGATTACACTGCCTCACCTGATTTTAATGTCTATGCTAGCATTGACAATTCCGTTCGTTTATCTTATAGGAATAATAATTGTTTTAATTACAAGAAGATGGCCGAATATACTCTTTATTTATCTGTCAAAATTTTACAGATATTATGCAAGAATCGCATCATTCATTACCGGGATAACTGATGATTATCCGCCATTTAGTTTTGATTAACAACATACTATCCTCCCGCTGCCGAAAGCGGCGGGGATTTATATATTATTAAAAAGAAGATGCAGACGCTAATATACGGGAGACTACAAGGTCTCTCTTTTCATTTATATACCTGATACAAAAATTTTGTTTATTTATATTGTATTCAGGAATTGAATAACAGAAGATCACGCCGCCATAAACAACAAGATTTTCAACATGCGCAGCAAGCCCTTCGTTAATCAGCATTGAGGATAATTCCGGGTCAGTCCAGTTATCCTTAACGTATTTGTAAATGAATGAAAAACTTTCAGGATCTGTTATTGCAGCAGAATAGAGATACCAGTCAGTGACGTTTGCAACTAAAAAAAATTTTTCCTCTTCTGAAAGAAGAGAATGTGCCGGACAGTAGAATCTTTCACATATTTTACTGGCAAAGAGAGATCTCTCCCTCCCTTCTATACCTGATGATAAAGGATGAATAAGGCAGCCCGGTTTATTTTCACCAAGAAATCCCTGATACGGGCAGGTGTGTGAAAATTTATCCCTTACACTCTCAGAACTATTAAAATTCTCATAAGTTAAAAAATTTTTTTCTCTCGATGTCCCCTGAGTAAGAAAACTGGTAAGAAAATCCTGCGATATATCAATGAAATTAAAAAGACCGCAGCATAAACTGCAGCCTTTGATATTATCAGGCTGACAGAGAATTATTCCGTCATGTGATTCATTGCCCATCTTTTACATATTCTCTCTGGTGTAATTAAGCAATCCGCCCGTGAGAAGAATTTTTCTCTGTCTTTCAGTTGCAAGCATCTGAAGTTCATAAACAGAACCTGCAATTTCTACTTTAAGATTTCCACCTCTCTTAACTGATTCAATAAGGCCGGATATCTTAAAACTGTCCCCCTGTTTAATTTTATCATAATCTTCAACGTTCAAAAACAGAAGCGGTATTATTCCGAAATTTACAAGGTTACCTGAATGTATTCTTTCAAATGTTTTTGCCATTACAACCCGGACACCAAGATACATCGGGCATATAGCCGCATGCTCCCTGCTTGAACCCTGGCCGTAACTCTCCCCTGCAGCAATTGCAGTGTAGATTCCCGCTTTTTTATTCTTCAGAGATCTTGATGAAAAATCAGAATCAACATTTTCAAAAACATACCTGGAGTATGCAGGAATATTAGATCTGTATTTAAGCCTCTGCCCGGCAGGCATAATATGGTCAGTAGTAATTTTATCACCGACTTTAAGTCCTATAATACCTGTGATTTCATCAGGCAGCGGATCGGTATATGGCGGTTCGCCGATATTCGGACCTCTGAAAATTTCACCTTTCATCAAGGAAGGGGCAACGATTAATGAATCATCAATTATAAATTTATCGGGGATTTTTATTTCAGGATAGAGAGAGGAACTATAGTCAAGAGGATCTACAAGTTCACCCTTAAGGGCTGATAAAGCCGCAGTCTCCGGGCTTACAAGATAAATCTGTCCGGTTTCAGTACCGGATCTCCCCTCAAAATTTCTATTATTTGTCCGGAGCGAAATACCTTTAGTAACAGGCGCCTGTCCCGAACCGATACAAAATCCGCACGCCGATTCCATGATCCTGGCGCCTGCTGAAATAATATGAGCAAGAGCGCCATTTTCAGCTATCATCTCAAAGACCTGTTTGGATCCCGGAGCTACAATAAAACTGACATCCGGATGGACCTTCTTCCCTTTCAGAATTTCAGCAACAGTCATAAGATCCCGAAAGGATGAATTAGTACAGCTTCCTATCGCAACCTGATCAACCTTCATTCCCTTAATGGATTTAATCTCCTTAATATTATCCGGAGAATGAGGACACGCAACCATAGGGACAAGCTCGCTTAAATTTATATCTATTACCCTTTCATAAACTGCATCCGCATCGGGAAGAATTTCTCTGAAAGAATCTCCTCTTCCCTGAGCGTTTAGAAACTCTTTTGTAATACTGTCGCCGGGGAAAACAGAAGTTGTAACTCCAAGCTCCGCTCCCATATTTGTTATTGTCGCGCGCTCCGGTACTGAGAGAGTGTCTATTCCTGAACCGGTATACTCAACAACATATCCTACATTTCCTTTAGTTGTAAGAATTTCAAGAACCTTCAAGATAACATCTTTCGCGGCAACCCACGGCCTGAGCTTTCCCGCGAGCCTGATGTTTATCACTTTCGGGCATGTCAGGTAGAACGGCCCTCCGCCCATGGCAACCGCAACATCAATTCCTCCTGCGCCAATTGCTATCATGCCTATACCTCCGCCGGTTGGAGTATGGCTGTCTGAGCCGAGAAGAGTTGCTCCAGGTTTTCCGAATCTTTCAAGATGCACCTGGTGGCAGATACCGTTCCCCGCCTTCGAGTAGTATATTCCGTAATTTGAGTTCATTGTCTGCAGATATTTATGGTCATCGGCATTTTCATAACCCATCTGAAGTGTGTTGTGATCCACATAGGATACCGAAATTTCAGTCTTTACTTCAGGAATATTCATAGCTTCAAACTGCAGGTATGCCATTGTACCGGTAGCATCCTGGGTAAGAGTCTGGTCAATTTTAATTCCGATATCCTCGCCCGGAGCGAGTTTTCCTTCTACTAAATGTTCTTTTAGAATTTTATATGTTACGGATAATCCCATGATTCCTCCCATGTTTATTATATAAATTTCATCCGGTAATACTATTTGCTGAACAGATTGATTCATCAAAACGTTCTTCGAAGTTAAAATTTTAACCGGCAGACTGAGAGTCATATTTTTTTACCGGAGACAGCCCCGTTAGAAACTCCAAAGGAACTTTTAATGAGTATAAGTTTCAGGAGATAATTATAGTCAAGAAATAATTTCCGGGTTGAAGTACGGGATCAGTATTTTCAGCGGACTTTCTTTCTTCTGTTTAATTTAATCAAAACTTCCCTGGCGCTGTTTTTTACAAATTTATCCGGATCATTTTTAGAAAGTGTTTTCACCGCGGCTACAGCTTCATTTATATACGTGCCGGTCCATATGATTTTTTCAAGTGCATTGACCGAGAGTATTCTCACGGAGCTCTCACTGTCTGAGAAAAGTCTGATAAGTACCGGTGCTGCTTCTTCCGCGTCAATACCGAAAGTACCTATGCTTCTTATCGCGCTGCTCCTGACTAACGGGGATTTATCCTTCAATGCTTTGATAATAAGATTTATGATTTCTGTAGTGTCCGCTATATTCAATTCTCCAAGTCCGGCTATTGCGCTGCTCCTTATCTCCTGGCTGCTCTCTTCAAATGCTTCACGAAGAAGGTTAAATGATTCGCCTGGAGGGAGTATTTTCATTATAGACCTTGCCGCATTTTTTCTGATTATTTTTACATCATCTCCCATCCTTTCCCTGAGAAGAGGAACTGAATCGCGTGCCTTTTCTCCAAGGCTCCCAAGCCTGATAACTGCATTTACCCGTTTCAAAGGATCTTCATCATTAAGATCAGGAACCAGCCTTATGATTTCCTCTTCAATAAGTCCGGAATGATCAATTATTTCAGGGATATCATCAGAATATTCCATACCGGAAATGTTTTCGTTGAATCCGGTTATATCTCCAAAATGCAGTATATCACCCTTTCTTTTTTTAACCGGGAAACTATCCCTCTGTCTGTATATTTTTACTGTAGAACAAAACTGAGAAGGATTTGATACAGTTATTGTACCGAAGTTAAACGAGAGCAGCTTATTACTTACCAGTTCATTGATTGCATCGCTATCCAGTTCCGGGGAGAGTTCATTCATCTTAATAAGCTCATCGAGACCGAACTGAAACTGATACGGAATTTTTCTTGAAAGTGACACATTCTCCTCAAGCATCTTGCTCTCCAGAAATGCGAAAAGCCGGGTAGCAGGATTCCTGTAACTCATCTGGCTGAGTCGTACATGATTAAACCAGAGTCTCTGACTGATTGATGAGAGAATTTTATTAATAAGTTCAGGTGATTCCAGCAGCAGATTTTTAAACATATTCATATCAACAGGGGTAAGAATCACACCTCCGAAACTTACAGCAGTTGCGCTTCGCGGAGAGTTTGTAATCAGCGCAAGTTCTCCGAAAATATCACCTTCTCTGAGCACAGCAATAAGTATATCGCGATCACCGCTCTGCTTCATTATTTTGACTTTACCTTCTTTGATGAAATACAGAAAATCACCCGGTTCATGTTCGCAGAAAATTACTGAACCGTCTTTATATAGAAGTTCACCTTTTTCATTTTCAGTAAATGATTCCTGACTGGTAAGCTTTTCAATACTTCTTATATATGATTCGATTTCAGACACATTTTCTGAGTCCGGGTATAACTGAATATATCTGTTAAAAATATAATTTGCCAGAACATTCTCACCCTGGTCCATATAGTATTCACCCAGACGCATTAATTTCAGATTCTGCGGATAAATAAGACTGATAGGTTTGATGTCAAGGAGAACTCTGTCGTAATGCTTCAATGCATGAGTGTAGGAACTCACAATCTTCATAGCTATATCCGGTTTTTCCTTAAGCATCATGAAAAGCTGATCTCTCTCTATCTGTATCACAACTGTATCTACAACTGCAGTCGCACTGCTCAACCGCGGCCTTCCTGAAAAAGAGGAAATGAATCCGAAAAAATCACCTTCGCATGCATCCTTTAATGCTGAAGATAACTCCGGAGAACTGCATATATGTGAAATCCTTCCTTCCTTAACAAGGTAAACACAACTGCTGTTCTCATCATTTTCGATGAATACATATGAATCTTTTTTAAAGACTATTTCATTATGCATTGAGTTCACTTTTCACCATTATAAACTATTTCCCGCCTGTTAAAATATAATATAAAAATACATAGAATAATTCCACCTTTTCGTTACTGGAAAGCAACTTTAAATAAACCAGAACTTTATCATTTTTCATCCATCAGTATTAAAGAATTACACTTAAACTGCCGATATAATTAACATGAATATATCTACAGGCATATCTGAAATTAACTTAAGCAGGGCAGGAGAAAACTCTCCCGTTTCCACTAAGAACTATATCTGGCCTAAATACCATGAAGGCAAAGTAGAGAAAATATCCAATCCAGGGCCTCAGGATGGACAACCGGTATATTCCAAACCATCTCTTGCTGAAAAAGAGAAATTATTAGGAATGATGTTTAGATCCGAAAACGAATATGATTCATACGGGAAAACCGACAGCCGCAAACCTTTCATTAAACCCGGTTCTTTTTTTGACGCACTTGCCTGAAAATGTATCTCCAGATAAACAATATAAAACTAACCCCTTCTCAGCACGAAAATGAAATAATTAAATTTATTAATAAAAAATACGGCATTTCCGCTTCTTCATTCAAAGTACTGAAGAGATCACTCGATGCGCGGAATAAAAATGATATCTACTATAACTTCAGAATACTTATAGAATTAGAAAACAATACAGCAGCAAAACTTCTTAAATTCGATGAGATTGAGGAATATCAGCCGGTTCCCGTTCCAGAAACAGTGAAGGGCAGTTTTCACGAAAGCATTATAATAATCGGCGCAGGCCCGGCCGGCCTCTTTGCAGCACTCAGGCTAATTGAATCAGGTGCGCATGTGATTGTACTTGAACGGGGCAAACGCGTTGAAGATAGAATGAAAGATATAGAGATTCTTGAGAATACCGGAGTACTTAATCCTGACAGCAACTCACTCTTCGGAGAAGGAGGAGCGGGGACCTACTCTGACGGTAAACTTACCACAAGAATCAACAGACCGGAGATACTCTGGTTCTATAAAAAAATTATCGAAAACGGCGCACCACCATCTGCAGCATATGAATCAAAACCGCACATAGGAACAGACCGGCTTCAGGATATCGTAAAAAATATACGCAAATCAATAACAGAATCCGGTTCAGAAATAAAATTCAGCGAAAGAGTAACAGATCTTTACATATCCGGCGGGAGAATTACCGGTGTCGCAACATCAGCA
>Ga0209099_1003283_pt1 | contig 13266 bp, 8 predicted proteins | sample AD_JPNHW2_MetaG_FD_184430 | JGI IMG/M metagenome (GOLD analysis project Ga0209099, IMG submission 184430) | Active sludge microbial communities of municipal wastewater-treating anaerobic digesters from Japan - AD_JPNHW2_MetaG (SPAdes) (version 2) | ecosystem: Engineered > Bioreactor > Anaerobic >...
CCCGACAGTTACAATAAGAACCGGCACAACAGCCGACTATAGTCGGGCGCAACTTGTTGTGATAACGGCCGGACTGGCACAAAAACCTGATGAAACCAGGCTTCAACTGCTGCGGAAAAATGCCGTAATCATGGGCAGCATAGCTGAAGACGTGGCTGCCAGCGGCTGCAAAGGCATCATGCTCATTGTCAGCAATCCGGTTGATGTTCTGACTTATGTTGCGCTGAAGCGGTCAGGCTGGGACAGAAGCCGCGTAATCGGGTCGGGAACCGTGCTCGACAGCGCCCGTTTCAGGCACCTCATCAGCCGGCACTGCGGCGTGGATGTCCACAACGTTCATGGTTACATACTGGGTGAGCATGGCGACAGCGAATTTGCAGCCTGGTCGATGACCAACATTGCCGGCATGAGTATGGAAAACTACTGCCCTGTATGCAACAAATGCGGCAATTGGGAGACAGAACGAAAGCTCATTGAACAACAGGTTCGCGAATCGGCTTATCACATCATCAACTATAAAGGATCGACTCATTATGCCGTCGGGCTGGCACTTGTACGCATAACCGAAGCCATACTGCGAGGGCAGAACAGTGTGCTTACGGTTTCAACCCTCATGCAAGGTGAATTTGGCCTTGAAGATGTATGTTTGAGTGTGCCTACCGTGCTCAGCAGCAATGGTGCAACTGATGTTATCCGCAGCCCATTGCCCCAAGCTGAACTAAAGGCGCTTCATCATTCTGCATCGGTGCTCAGGCAGGCCATTCAGTCAATTGAGCCTGGTACACCTTAGTTTCAAACTTTGCAGAATAATGCCAAGATTTTGGGGTCAGACAAAAAAGCAGGAAATTCGTGTTTAAATTATTGTCATTCTGTATGATTATAAGGGAATACGATTAATTTCGCCGGTCAGTTTTCTCATTCATATGCCGGCTTCTAAGAAAATCCTAGCACTCGCAATTGTCATTCTGTTCAGCCTGGACATATCGGCACAGGTTGTTATTAATGAAGGCAGCAATAAAAATTATACCTCCATTGCTGACGAAGACAACGACTTCCCCGACTGGATTGAATTATTCAATGCAGGAAATGCTGCGGTAAACCTTGAAGGGTATTCGCTCACCGATGATGCAGCGAAGCCCCGCAAATGGGTGCTGCCGGCATTGAACCTGGAGCCCGGCTCGTTTAAGGTTATATACTGCAGCGGGAAAGACCGGAAACCGACCACATCCTTCGTAAATGTGCTTACAGCATTGAATTATACTCCGGTTGCCGGATGGAATACACATATTTTCTCCAATCCATTTTACTGGGATGGCGTTTCAAACATACTCATCAATACTTGTTCTTATAATTCAACCGGTTATACTACAAACTCCGTTTTCAGGCAAACAGCTACTGATTACCCTTCAACTGTTTTTGCATTCCAGGACTACAGCTCAATTTCATGTACATATGACTATGGATCGGCCGTTAATGTGCGCCCCAACATGAAATTTAACGGAAAGGTTGTAGGCACAGGCACACTGGAAAATTCGCCCTACTCATACCCGGCACCTTATGGAAACTGGTACTGGAGTGCAAGGAACCAGATGCTTGTACGTGCATCGGAACTCGTGCAGGCCGGTTTATCAGCAGGCTATATCAGCAGCCTTGCTTTCAGTGTAGTAAGTACCGACCCCAATACAGTGTATGATTATATCGATATCAACATGAAACTGGTATCTGATACAGCCATATCTTCACATTTTCAGCCCATTGATCCTAATTGCAGCCTTCACACGAATTTCAAGATATCAAACGATGGAGAAACAATCAGCCTGTTTTCACCCATACAGTCCCAACTAAGCAGTTTGTTTGTTAACTGCACAAACCTTGACAACAGCAACGGGTGCTATCCTGACGGTTCACAGCAGGCAACCCTCTTTAAAACTGCTACCGCCGGAACATCTAACAACGAAAGCAGCACATACAGCGGGTATATGCTTCCTCCTTCATTCACGGTGCCTTCAGGCATCTACAGTTCTATACAGAGTATTGAGATAACCAATCCCAATGGTGAAACCTCAGAGATTCATTATACAACTGACGGCAGCGATCCCTCAGAATTGTCACCAACTTATAACAACAATCCTGTTTTAATCATTGGTTCATCGGTTCTGAAAGCATGTGTTACAGCGGAAGGATTTCTGAGCAGCCCGGTAACAACTGCCAATTACCTCATTAATGTCAGTCACAATACGCCTATCCTGGCCATTGCCACTGATAATTCAAATCTTTACGGGGCAACGGGAATTTTCGATAACTGGTGGCTCGACTGGAAAAAACCTGCATACATTGAGTATTTTGATTCTACCTATCAGCAGATCTTTTCGAAACGGGCAGCCATGCAGATGGATGGCGGAGCCGGCGGCAGCCGGTCACAGCCTCAGCACTCCTTCAGGCTTGACCCCGATCACAGCATACTGGGCGATGGCCCGGTAGATTACAGGTTAATCCCCGACAGGCCATTAAGGCATAAATACAGCCAGTTTTATCTTCGGAACGGCAGTAACCAGTACCTTATTCTGCCCTATAAAGACGCTGCCGCGGTGAAATCTATGGGGAAAGGCACTCATAATTATTATTCTGCCTGGAGGCCGGTTTCTGTTTATATCAATGGCGGTTATTTTGGGTTGTACGAACTGAGGGAAAAGTTTGACAAAGAATATTTCAAAATTCATGATGGCGCTGACACCGACAGCCTCGACATACTCTCGCTGAGTTATTGGTACGGCGGCATACTCCGGCCCGTAGAAGGCTCGGTTGACAATTTCTGGAAATCGGTGGCAGCATTTAACCTGATAGACCCCACGGATACAGCCTTTTGGAACAAGACCGACCAGCTATTCGACCTGACTAATTACAACGACTATATCATTGCTGAATCATGGATAGCCAATACCGACTGGATAGGCAATAACATTAAGCTTTACAGGTCAGATAAAACGGCTTACAGGTGGCGGTTCTGCCTCATTGATCTTGAACTGGCGCTTGCCCCCAATGGCTGGACTGATTATACCAGCGACCAGATCCAGTATATGCTGAATGCCGATCCGGCTAATCCGTATATTAACGTATGGCTCAGGGGGTTGCAGAACGGAAGGTTCAGGAATTATTTCATAAACAGGTATGCTGATGTGATGAACACAGCTTACCAGGCGCAAAATATACTTGCCATTGAGCAAAACATGTTCGAACTCACAAAAACCGAAATGCAGAATGAATACATCCGATGGGGTGACCCGAACAATGTATTCGGACAGATGCTCAGTTTTTACCAAAACCACAATACATACCACACCCAGCTCATGCTGAGAACAGAGCAGGTTAGAAACCATATAGTCACCGATTTCGGGCTGGCGAACCAGGTAGATGTAACACTGGATGTTGACCCGCCCGGAGCAGGGAGCATAAAAATAAGCACGATAAATCCTGCTGATTATCCCTGGCAGGGAGTTTATTTCAACGGAGTCCCAGTAAAAATAGAAGCTATACCAAATGAGGGTTTCGGGTTTCTGCACTGGAACGCTAATGGCCTCATTTCGGACACGCTGAATCCTGTTTTCGATGATACACTCGCGGCGGATGCAGCCGGCTTCAAGGCTTACTTTATCAGCACAGTATCAACTCCTGAGCCCCGGGAAGAAGGTATCAGTATATATCCCAATCCGGCCAGAGATAACCTCTATGTCACAAACAACCTTCGCGAACCCGGCAGAAGCCTCGATTACCAGGTACTGGACCTGAATGGTAATACGATGCTGAGAGGCAAGTTCCGACCGGGCAACAAAACTGATGTGATCGATATTGAGCACCTGCTGCCTTCAGTGTACATCATCAGGATAACTGACGGAGAAAAGTTCAACCAGGTGAGCAGGTTTGTTAAGATTCGATAGGAAAACTGCTGATCTTCTGGTGATAAGCCGAAGTATTTTCCAGAGATCATGCTTGCTTTGCTGCGCGGTTTCAGCAATCTTATTCAACGATAAACATCGTTTCAGCTATGCTGATTTTTCCGGAAGGCGAAATGCTTCTGAGAACTACTTCATACTTGCCATGCGTATCACCGGCAGTAAAAACAAAACCTGTGTTTGTAAGCTGTTCCGGTGTGATATGAGATTGCCAGAAAAGTGTATTCCGGGTATCAGGCAGCTGGTTATCAGCCGGCTGAATAACAGCACACTTTGAATTATCATCCAGGAAACGGTAATTGATAAAAATGCCGGACGACGGAAGGTCAATGACAGCAAAATCACCTCTTTTCGAAATGATGCTGATTATTCCTCCATAGGTCTGGCTGCCTTTCACATAGGGCTCATTCACAATTTCGATGCGGGCAACGTCCTGGGGCAAAACCTTAAGTATTTTCCCGGGATCATCCACGGCAACATAGTCGATGAGCACCAGGGGATCAAACAAGTCGAGAGCATTCTGTGTGCCATAAACCTTAAAATACTTCTCCCCTTTCCGCTTCTTGACCTTTACCATCAGCGGAAGTTCATTGAAGTATTCCTCAAGGGTGGGCAGTTGCACATACTGGTCGAGATAAAGGATTTCTGACGGTGTGCCGTAAAAAGGTTTCTCCACAACCTCAGCCTCTTCAGTAACAAAGGTTGTATCAGGTATAAATGCAGATTGTACCAGCGCATTGGCTGCTATCTGGTATGCAGTAACCTTTTCTGCTTCTGAAAGTTCGAAAGGAGGTGAAGGCAAATGAACCGGTTGAGTACAGAACTCGTTGTCGACTAATATTTTAGGTTCTTTGCCGGGTAGTTTAGCAGAACAGATAAACAAATCGCGCTTACCGATGTAATAAGGCAAAGAAAAATAGAATCCACCGGCTGAATCGGTGCGCGTAGCCATAAAGTCCCTGCCTTCTCCGATGATGGAGAGGTTTACGAGCGCTCCGCCAATTGGCACATTACCTTGCGCATCAAGCAGTTTTCCGGTGATAGTGATACCTCTGTTCTCAGAGTAGAATTGCTCTTTCACAAGTGGAATATCTGGCTGTGGCACAATTGTAAAAGCGGATGAACCTGCTTCAAAGGGTATAACAGCCAGGGACGAATTCTTTAGATCGCCGATCTCTGGTTCATTCCTGCTGACCTTCAAATGAACTGTGTCGCGGGTTTTATATATACTCTTATCTGTTGAAATATCAATTGTATGGTCATTATCACTACCGGTTTCCGGCACAACTGAATAGCCTGGAAGATTGTTAGTGCCTGAGGTTACCAGGACATCATTTTTTAATGGGTTGATTATTTTCAGTAAACTATAGCTATATGCTTCCGGGCCGTTATTACGCATAAATTTCGTGTATGCCCTGAAATAATAATACCCGGTCACAATTTCTTTAGGTATTGTGAGACATCCGGCTGATTGATGATCCTTTATCAGAAATTTGTTTCCTGTTGCCCGGTAACCTTCAGGAGTGATCAATTCACAATACAACACTGTGCTTCCCAATGAAGATGAATCCCCGGTCATTTTCAGCAATTCAGCTGAAAACTTAATACTTTCTCCGACACAATATACTGATCGATCAGTACACACAATGATTTTTTCAATCGCAGAAGATTGTTTCGTACCCTGGCCAAACACTGAAATAGCGCAAAGCAACTGACAACAAAGAATAAAAAACTCAAACTTTCTCATTATTCCGGCCAAAAGTCAGGTTTAACGTTGGTTCCTCCTAATTCCAGGCAGTCCACACAATATGGACTTAACTGTACCAAATGATAGCCATTGATACCATCCATCAGGAATACAGGATATTCCATCGGATCGATCTCCCTTAGTCCTCGTTCAAGTCTCATCGGATCGCAGTAATCTGAAAAATCAAGTTCAAGATTCTCCACGTTCCTGATAAATATCCTTTTAGATTTTACCGACACAGCGCTAAAGTTCCCCATTACATCAATTTCGGGGTGTGTGAGGTTATGGAGATTCCCCTGTATTGAAACGGGTTGTTTTTCATATAGGTTGCCATCATTGCGCGTATTGTTCTTCAGTTGCTCCCAGTAGAAATAGGTAGCTTCGCTCAGCGCATACTGGTTAACAAGCAGGCTGTAACCATATGCCAGTTTTGTTGTTTTGTTATCCACAAAGTGTAACGGGAATTGCTTGTACCGGTTCTCAGCCAGGTTCATGGTCGATAAAGAATAAATATTTTCTATAAGCGACGTTCTCCAGCAAACCTTTCGGGAATAATCCGGTGGCCAGATATGATGAATCACTCCGTCGTACCACCACTCCCGGGGATAGCGGGCATGATATTCATAGGTTTCAATTGCCTCCCAGCGATAGAATCGGCTATCGGTTTCCTTTCCGTTAAGGTCAACATAGAACTGAATTCCATGTTCAAAAACTTCAGGGTCGTTGGTAGGAAGGTTCTGAAGGATGAAATAGACTGAATCAATCTCCGGACATTCCGGCATTTTATCGTAATCAGACTCAATGTCAGTGCCGTCAGGAATATGAATAATGACTTTGAATGATACGCCTGCTTTCAGGAATGCCGGGTCAATTATGGCAAAATAATCGCCGTTACCGCTGTCGGTCATGTCAAAATCGTGCCCTTTGTCATCCCTGATCATCACCAGGCAGCCTTCAACAGGAATAAACTCAGGGTCGCCGATAGCCGATGTCATGGAAACATTCACCTTCTGCTGCCCGCCGGCATCGGTAATGTTCCCCGAAACCACATACTTGCTTCTGTCGGATGATTTGATCAAAGGCTCATACGACTTGACGCATGACGCAAGCACCAGCAAGGGCAATGCAAACCATATAATTCTATTCCGACGCATAATTCCCAAGTTTAAATTGCCAGGTAGCCGTTAATATTGGAACGCCTATCACCGAGTACTGGTAGCTGTGTATCCGGCCGTTCTCGGTCGTGAAATAAACCGAGTAGGCATTATCACGTCCTGTTGCATTATAAAGACTCAGCACCAGGGAGTTATGCACAAGCTTCTTCTTTTTGAGATTTCCTTCAAATGTCATCGAACAGTCGGTACGGGAGTAGTCAGGGATACGGTATGCATTGCGGCTGGAATAATCGAGCACCGGCACGCCATCTACATAGTAAACCGAAACCGGATAGGTAACCGGTTTCCCTGTTTGGTAAACGATCACTGATGAGAATGTAATACGCCTGGTAATATGGTAGTTAAAAACCACATTCAGCACATGGGGTATGTCGTGGTTAGCAGGATAAACTTTGCCATTGTTGATCCGGTTCCAGGCTTCCCCGCCATCAACCTTCACCATCGACCGGGAATAGGTGTATGAAACCCAGCCATCAAGTTTATGAAGGCTCCGCTTCAGGAAGAGTTCCACGCCCCAGGCATTCTGCTTTCCCTGCAATACCGAAGTTTCGACCAGCGGTTCGTTGAGAAAATCGGCGCCATCGCGAAACTCAGGAAAATTTTGGATGCTCTTGTAATACACTTCGGCTGAAGCCTCAAGCCCCGACACAGGCAAATTCCGGAAAACGCCCAGCGAAATCTGGTTGCTTTTCGACGGACTGATATGATAATCAGCCAGTTTCCATTGCGTGTTTGGCGCAATGGTAACCGTTGGGTTCAGCATAAACAGGTTTTGATGCATCTGGTTGAAAGCAAGCTTCACTGATCCCGATTCATCGGTCGTAATATTGATTGCTGCCCTCAGGTCAGGTTCTTGGTAAACGGTTACAGGCTTGTTTTTAGCAAAATATAGGGTATCTTCAATATAACGCCGGTCCATTGGCGTGTTTTCGAAGTATTTATAAACAATCTCCGGCCCAATGGGCGAATAAACTGCATACCTGATTCCTGCCGTTAACGACAGCCAAGAATTAATTTCGTATGTATCAGAAAAATATGCTGATGCTTCACAGCCCTGCTCTTTACCCAATTCCACCTTGTTTCGCAGGGAGAGTTCCCCGTATGGCAGCACATTTCCCCTGTTGAGCTGATAAAGAACAAAGCCTGCACCGTAATCCAGCGAATGCTTTTCCGCAACTTTATGCTTAAAGTCAGTCCTGAATTCGTAATGTCCCAGGTCATAAGCATGTGTGTATGCTGATGAAACCATTTGCTTATCCACGGTAGAGAAGGCATATTGTGAAGCTATCAGTGAGAATTCACCGCGCAGCACATTGCTGAAGCTATGCCCCACGCTCCCTGACATTCCGCTGTTGGAATACTCGTACTCATTGAGTTCGGAAAACCTGAAACTATCGTTGCTGTGATAGGCAAACAAGGCATATTGTGTTTTCTGAAGGTCATAATTCACGGCTGCTGAAAAATCGCTGAAATTCGCACGGCTGTTCCGGATATCAGGATCTTTGATGCGTCCGAGTATCCAGTCGGAATATGTGGACCGTGCGCTGAGAAGCACCGAACAGGTATCCTTTTTCAGGGGACCTTCTACCACAATGTTTCCGGCTACCGGGCTTATACCGCCGTGCATCATGAACTTTTTACGGTTTCCCTGCCTTGAAACGATATTGAAAACGGATGAAAGCCTTCCCCCGAACTGCGCCGGAATGTAGCCTTTGTAAATTGAGAAGTCACGGATAATATCCGAATTGAATGCCGGGAAAAATCCAAACAGATGAGATGTGTTATAGACCGGTATCTTATTGATATAAAAAGCGTTCTGGTCAGAGCCGCCTCCCCTTACATTCAGGCCGGCCGAACCTTCGCCTGCTGAAACAATGCCCGGCATCAGCCCCGAAATCTTCAGGATATCGCGCTCGCCCATCATCATCGGCAACTCTTTGATCGCTTTAATAGCAATCTTATCAAGGCCGGGATCTTTGGTTCTCAGGTTAACCTGCCTGTCACCATAAACCACCACTTCCTTGATCTGAATAACTGATTTCTGAAGCCTTATGGTAAAAACGCCGTCCGATAACACTTCGAGCATATATTTTTTCTTTGCATACCCAAGATAATCGAAACTCACGTTATAATTTCCCGGTTTAAGGGTGATAGCAAAGAAACCGTTGACATCAGATACAGCCCCTGTTTTTGTCTCGGAAATGAACATGGTAGCACCCGGAATTGGCTCCCCGGTTTCGTCGTCAAAAACACGGCCCTGCAATTTTGCTTTCAGCAGCGGCGATGCCCCGCTCTTACCTATCCTTATCGTTTGCAGAATATCTGCCTTACGGCCCGTAATGTACCGCTCCTCACTCCGGGTGAGATTACCGGCTTCACCTTTCGTGGCAGTTTCGGGCTTTTCAGTCATCATTTGGTATTTTGGCAGTGAAGCGGGCAGCGCATTACCCGGCATAATTACCAGGTTACCATTCCATTCCGACACGCTAAGTCCTGTTCCCTCAAATGCTTTCCGGCATGCATCGGTCACAGCAATGCTGTCGGCTGTGATTGTCACCCGCTTACCTTCAAGCCAGCCTGGAAAATAGAAGATCGTAATACCTGATTGACTGGAGATTGAATCACAAAAAGCTTTGGCAGGAATATCAATATACCTGATATGCGCCATTGTTGTCACTTTCTGTGCAGAAGTGGCAAAGGCAAACACCAGCAGTATGATGATCAATCGCAAACGCACTGTTTCAGAGTTTATTACAGAAATTTATCAGTCCAAGCAGTTCCCTGTCGTTGCATTTTCGCAGCCTTACCCGGTTTTCGCGTAGGTATCTCCTGATGAGCATTTGTTTTTCAGCAATAAATAACGAAAGGTAGCTTTTATTTCCGGTGAACGGGTTCAACCCCGCCTCTGTTTGCAGGTAGCGGGCTGTTTTTATATTTGAGAACCTGTAGTTACGTGCACTCATCTGGTTATCCAGCGCAATGGTCTTACTATTGTATTCCATGATATAGTATGGCCCCGATCCGGTTACCCGGAAAATCCTTTTTGAAGTATCGCTTGTTTGTAAAACCCTGAAAACCATGTCGCCCAGCGAAAAACCTTCGAGCCAGGCATCCGAAATGATGATCAGGCTTACAGCACCGATTGCATCTTTGTATTTCAGCACAAGTTGCTGGTTATAAACGTCGTAGTTCAGGCTTAATCCCGCAAACTGAACACCCCTCACCGTCACTGTGCCTTCAACAAAATCGCTGTTTTCCAGGTAAGGCGTGCCAATTGTGCCCGCGGCAGGGAAATAGGAATAATAACGACCGTTGTACAACAGCGGGTCCAAACCAAAAACATCCGTTCCGCGTTTACCGGATGGCTGAGCCACCGATATCGCCGGAAAAACGAAACAAATCGCCATGGCTGCAATCAGAAACCTATGAATAATCCTGCGACCCATGTGCTTAGACGATGTATTGAGAATGAATCAGGCAAGTTCCGGGAATCGCTGTCAATATACCTCAATTGTTTGCCGCCGGGACTTATCGTTTTTACATTAACAAATGTACCAATAATGAAGACGACCGAAATATAGAACGCAAATATATTTATGAGAAAATTGTGTGTTCCAGCAAAATCTTTAAACCAATCGCTATAAGTATGGCCCCACCAACGATTTCCATTCTCTTTCCGAGTTTCGCACCTACTTTTTTGCCAAACAACATTCCGAGCATAGAAACGACGAACGTTACCGAACCAATGATGAGCGTAGATAATATGATCCTGAATTCAAGAAATGCAAAACTAACGCCGACGATCAAAGCATCAATACTGGTGGCTATTGCCATCATTACCTGCACTTTAAAGTTGAGAGGATTAAAGTTATTATCTTGTTCGTCATTCCGGAAGCTTTCGTAGATCATTTTTCCGCCAAGCAATGCCAGCAGTCCGAAGGCAATCCAGTGGTCATAATCACTGGCATATTTTGAAAGCCCGGTTCCGGCCAGCCATCCCATAAGCGGCATCGCAGCCTGGAAAAAAGCCAGCACAAACGCCACTTTAACAGCATCGCGGAAAGTTATCCTGGGCACCGCCAGTCCGCTCGATACCGAAACAGCAAATGTATCAAACGAAAGTCCGATGGCTATAACCAGGATTGTGAGAATGCCCATACCCATGTTTTTCAGGGCAAAAATAAAAAACCATTACGATGAAACAACAAGGTATTTCCTGTTCTATCAGTTAAAAACTGCACATTATTGATCATTATTTGATTTCACTTGTTAAAACATATCTAAAAAGTAATATCTTTATAGTCAAGAAACCATTGTTAAACGTAAAAAACTATCTAAATGAAAACGAATGTTGGAAAAACAGACAGGCTCATCAGGCTCCTCCTGGCATTGCTTGGAATAGTGCTATACATCTTCAATGTGATTACCGGCACTGCCGGCATTGTTGTTCTGGTCATCGCAGCCGTCCTGATCCTGACAGCATTGATTAATTTCTGCCCTTTGTACACCGTTTTCGGGCTCAGCACATGCAAAAAAGGAGAAAGCAAGTAATTCATTCACGAAATTTAATAATTTGCAGGCATCAATTCCGGCACACTTTCTGATAGTTAAAGTTCGGATGCCGGTAACTGATAAGCATTGTAGGAATTAATCCTCAATCCATTAATTAACCAATGTATTACCAATTAATTAAAACCAATTAATCATGGGTAAATTTGTAGTCACCACCCGCAAGAATGGTGAATTTCAATTCAACCTGGTTGCCGGAAACGGCCAGGTAATTTTGTCAAGCGAAGGTTATTCAACCAAAGCTGCTTGCCTCAACGGAGTAGAGTCAGTAAAAAAGAACTCGCAGGAAATGGCCCGTTTCGACAAAAAAACAACCGAGAGCGGTGCATTCCGATTCAACCTCAAAGCCACCAACGGACAGGTGATTGGCGTGAGCCAGAATTACACCACTGAAGCCGCATGCAACAACGGTATTGAATCGGTAATGAAGAACGCACCGGATGCTGTAATCAGCGACGAGACAGTTGTTTAGCATTACCTGATGTTTTAAAAAGCCCGACAATCTCGGGCTTTTTTTTCTTAAACTGATATCAAATCTTCATACAACACCCTGATGAGCAGATAGTAAAAACTGGATAATTGAACAGGTTTAAAAAGTGGCTTTTATGAACCAATACATTAAGTTATTGAATGGTCGCTTACCCGTTACAAATACCGGAAACAAAGCGCACTCTTTACTCTTCCTAAAGAAAAATGGCTTTAAAATTCCGGAAAGTTACTTGTTAACAAGCCGGGCATTTGAAGACTATAAAAGTGGGAATTCAGCCCTTTACAACCAGTTGAAAAAAGAGATATCATATCTGCCTCAAATCAAATATGCAATACGCTCATCCACAACACTTGAAGATACAGAGCAATACTCCTATGCAGGTCAGTTTCAAACAGTCACCAATGTATCAGGTGCGGATGCTATACTGGAAGCCATCCAAAAGGTTTGGCAATCAGTTGAACCGGTAACAGGAAGCCGATATCAATCAAGGGCAACAGCAAAATCTGAGGATTTAAGGTGTGCGGTTATTATCCAGCAAATGGTACCTGCAGTGCTTTCAGGAGTGGGATTCAGTAAAAACCCTGTCACTCAGGCCGAAGAGATCATCATTGAGGCAATTGAAGGAGAAGGTGACAATCTTGTGCAGAAAGGACTGACACCGCATCGCTGGAGATTTTCGGGTGATATTATCCTCGAAGGAGATCCGGCATTTCAGTATCTGCCTGTGATCCGCAGCATTGCCGGTTCTATAAGAGCTTTAAAAAAGAAAGCCAACAGCCATATCGACGTTGAATGGGCATTTGACGGCAATGAAGTATATTTTCTGCAGCTCAGGAGCATCACCACGAATAAAAGACTTCCTGTTTATTCGAACAAACTTGCCCAGGAGATGCTTCCCGGACAAATCAAGCCATTGGTATGGTCGGTAAACATTCCATTGGTAAATGGCACATGGTTAAAAATCCTCTCTGAAATCACCGGCAAACTGAATGTCAAGCCTGAGGAGTTGGCAAAACCATTTTATTACCGGGCATATTTCAACATGGCAGCGCTCGGGGAGATTTTCAGGCAATTCGGTTTTCGCCCTGAGAGCCTCGAAGCCATGATGGGAGCACGCGAAGGTAAGGGTATGATGAATTTCAGACCGGGATTTCAAACTTTCAAGCACACGCTCAGAATAATAAAGTTCCTGCACAGGAAGCTAAATTTCGAAAAAGTATTTCTCAGAGAATACGAACCACTAAAAAAGCACTACGAAAACATCTCAAAAAGAATTGAAAAAGATTTTAGCCTCTACACTTTCAATGATCTGTATGATGAGCTTTTTGAAAATGG
>Ga0209099_1003285_pt1 | contig 13263 bp, 8 predicted proteins | sample AD_JPNHW2_MetaG_FD_184430 | JGI IMG/M metagenome (GOLD analysis project Ga0209099, IMG submission 184430) | Active sludge microbial communities of municipal wastewater-treating anaerobic digesters from Japan - AD_JPNHW2_MetaG (SPAdes) (version 2) | ecosystem: Engineered > Bioreactor > Anaerobic >...
ATGCAGTACAGCTCGTCTCCAGGAAACAGCCTCCTATGTCCCTTCTTGAACACATTAACGGTTCACTCGAAAAAGAGGTTGAAAAGCAAAAGATGTTATCCTATAACATTAAAGACCTGGACCAGATTTTAAAATCTATCCATACCGATGTAAGTGTTCAGACAATTAAAATCGATGAGTCGGGAAACACAAAACGAACAAGCACCACAGCTTCTATGATACTGGCCTATTTCAGCGGTTTTCTGATGTATATGCTGGTCTTCATGTTTGGAGCCCAGGTAATGAGAGGCGTCATAGAAGAGAAGACAAGCAGGGTTGTTGAGGTAATTGTATCATCTGTAAAGCCATTCCAGCTGATGGTTGGTAAGATAGTCGGTATAGCTCTCGTAGGACTGACTCAGTTTGCTGTATGGGTTATGCTCACAGGAGCCATTGTTACTGTGACCAAGGTGAATCTGACTTCAAAGAACACCACCGCAAAAGTGGAGAACACTGCTCAGAGTATTATACAAACGAATAACGCAGTGCCGGTGGACCAGGTATCTCAGGCTAGCCTGTCTGCAACACAGGAAAATCCTGTTTTAAAAGCAATGGACACTGCTCTTGATCAGAACTGGGCCCTTATTATCCCGGTATTTATCTTTTACTTTATTACAGGGTACCTGTTGTATGCATCTCTTTTTGCTGCTGTAGGCTCTGCCGTCGACAGTGAGACAGACACACAGCAGTTCATGTTGCCAATCACAATTCCAATAATACTTGGTCTGGTGGTGGCAATGGGAACAATGGAAAACCCTGAAAGCTCCATTTCCTTCTGGTTCTCGCTTATACCTCTGACCTCTCCTATCGTCATGGTGGCAAGAATGCCTTTCGATGTTCCAGTCTGGCAGATTGCCCTTTCGATGTTCCTGATGGTCATTACCGTCTGGGGTGCAATATGGATGGCTGCCAAGATTTATAGGACCGGAATACTTATGTACGGCAAAAAGACGTCATATGGCGAAATATGGAAATGGTTGAGATATAAAGAATAAATTATACTTATATAAATGCCTAAAATACTTGTTATTGACGATGAAAGGGCCATACGAAACACCCTCAAGGACGTCCTGGAATACGAGAAATATGAAGTAGATCTTGCCGAAGATGGACCGACAGGACTGGAGCTCTTTCAGCATGGCAGTTTTGACGCCGTTCTGTGCGATATTAAAATGGCAAAGATGGATGGCATTGAAGTATTGCAGAAGCTGATGGAAGAATCTCCTGATACACCCGTTATAATGATCTCGGGGCATGGCAATATTGAGTCGGCTGTCGACGCCATAAAAGAAGGAGCCTTCGATTTTCTTGAGAAACCGCTCGATCTTAATCGCCTGCTTATTACAATAAGAAATGCCCTGGATAAGGCAACTCTGATTACCCAGACCAAGGTCCTGAAAAAACAGGTAAACAAGAAATATGATATTGTAGGAAACTCTCCGGCAATAAATATTGTCAAGGATATGATTGAGAGGGTTGCCTCCACTGAAGCCAGGGTGCTTATCACAGGAGCTAACGGTACAGGGAAAGAGCTGGTGGCACACCAGATACACGAAAAGAGCAACAGGTGCAAGGGCCCGTTCGTTGAAGTAAACTGCGCTGCCATACCTTCAGAACTGATAGAGAGTGAGCTGTTCGGTCATGAGAAGGGATCATTCACCTCAGCAATAAAACAGAGGATAGGTAAGTTTGAACAAGCCAATGGTGGTACCATATTTCTCGATGAAATAGGAGACATGAGTCTTGCTGCCCAGGCAAAAGTGCTCAGAGCACTGCAGGAAAACAAGATAACAAGAGTAGGGTCTGACAAGGATATCGCTGTAGATGTAAGAGTGATAGCTGCAACAAACAAAAATATCAGGGAAGAGATTGACAGGAATAATTTCAGGGAAGATCTCTATCACAGGCTGAGCGTTATACTCATCCATGTGCCATCATTAAATGAGCGTCCCGATGATATTAAGCTTCTTGCTGATCACTTTAATGCACTTATATGCGGTGAATATGGTATGAGCAAAAAGAAAATCACCCCCGATGCCATCTCCGAGTTGCAGATGATAAACTGGACCGGCAACGTCAGGGAGTTCAGAAACGTTCTCGAACGATTGATCATTCTTTGCAAAGATCAGATCACTGCAAATGATGTCATTACTTATGCACACCCTGTCTCAGGATTTAATAGCTAAACATGAAAAGAATTTACCCGTTTTCCCTGTTGGTTCTTTGTATCCTGCTCCTCTCATTCAGCGGATGTTACCATGAAAAGAGTATGGGACTACCTGCCTCATTCAACAACGATTGGTTTTTCATCAGGGAGGACTCTCTCCATGAGGAAGAATGTACTCCGCCTGTTAGCGGAGAATGGGAAAGTGTGGACCTTCCGCATACCGCAAAGATAGAACCAACAACGGTAACCGGGGACCAATGGACCGGCGTATGCTGGTACAGGAAAACGTTCAGGGCTGATAAAAAATTTAAAGGCCGCCACGTGGCATTACTCTTTGATGGAGCAATGAATGATGCTATCGTATACCTGAATGGAACCGAGCTCTATCATAATACAGGAGGATATCTGCCTTTTTATGTTGATCTGACCAACGATCTTAAAAACGGGAAAGAAAATGAAATACTTGTAAGGCTCGACAACAGGGATAATAAACAAATTCCTCCCGGGAAACCACTGCATGAGCTTGATTTTCTTTATTACAGCGGATTATACCGCGATGTAAGCCTGGTTATAAAAAACAAACTTCATATTACCAACGCAGTGGAAGTTGATTCCCTGCGCGGGGGAGGCATAATGACGGGATATGCCAACGTAAGCTCAGATCAGGCAGATATTATCACTTCAACGGTTATTAAGAATGACGACAGGACACTGCGGGTCTTTGCCCTCCATGTCACTTTATTGGATGCCGGTGGCAGTAAAATAGCCGAAGCCAGACAAGAAAACATCAGTCTCATGCCTGGTGTTTCCTCTTCACTGACAACCCGAATGAACGTAATTAAACCGGCACTGTGGTCTCCCGAGAGTCCTTTCCTTTATACCCTGAAAACCGATATTGTTGAAAATGAGACTATCATTGATAGTGATGAACAACGGATAGGTATACGCGATCTGAAAATCTCGGCAGAAAATGGACTGGTTATCAATGGTAAAAAGATTAAGATAAGAGGCACCAACAGGCACCAGGAATATCCGGGCATCGGTTACGCTCTTTCTGATAATGCCAGCTACCGAGATGCATATAAGATTAAGGAAGCTGGTTTTAACTTTGTCCGTTGCTCGCATTACCCACAGTCGCCGGCGTTTCTCGATGCATGCGATGAACTGGGCATAATGGTTATGGATGCAATACCGGGATGGCAGTACATGGGAGACTCCATATTCCGCAATGCTGTAATCCACGACACCAGGCTGATGTGCCGCCGCGACAGAAATCATCCTTCAATAATTTTATGGGAGTCCTCCCTGAATGAGACATGGATGCCCTACAGATTTCTTTCTGAGCTTAACAGAACAACACACGAGGAACTGAATATGCTTCAGTGTTACACATGCAGCTGGATGGATACAATATGCGATGTGTTCATTCCTGCACGTCAGCATGCAAAAGCCCCGGATTACTGGAATAATTACAACAAGAAAAAAGCACTCTTTATATGTGAATATGGCGACTGGGAGTATTATGCCAACAATGCCGGGTTTAGCCAGAGTGAGTTCAGGGACCTTTCTCCTGCATTACGTAACTCACGTCAGTTAAGAAGTGCCGGGGAAAGAGGCTTGTTGCAACAGGCATATAATTTTCAGGAAGCACATAACAGTAATCTCTGCGGACCGGCAATAGGCGATGCCAATTGGCTGATGTACGATTATAACAGGGGCTATGCTCCGGATATTGAGTCGTCAGGTATAATGGACATCTTCAGGCTTCCTAAGTTTGCCTACTGGTTCTACAGAAGCCAGTCAGACAGGTCCCCTGTATGCTTTATTGCTTATTACAATACCCCGGAATCGGGTAAGCTTGTAAGGGTTTTCAGCAATGCCGATACAGTCATACTCACAGGTGATGATAAACTGATTGCCAGACAATCTCCCGATGTGAATCAGAACACCATTAACCTCAGTCATCCTCCTTTTACCTTCACCCTTAAAGAACATTACAATAAAATTACCGCCACGGGTATAAAAAACGGTGAAGAGATATCATCATCTTCAGTGACGAAAGCCTCGTCTCCTGCAGCCATCAGATTATCGGCCGATTTCAGCAACAGGCCACTGGCAGCCGATGGCGCTGACGCTGTCTTTGTTTATGCTTCCATAGTCGATTCAACTGAGAATACTGTTTACGCCGCTTCAGATTCTGTTATGTTTACTATTAAAGGTGATGCCGTCATTATGGGGCAAAACACTGTTAAAGCTGAGGCAGGAATAGCTCCTGTAATAATAAGGGCAGGGACAAACCCGGGGAAGATCATTATAAGGGCTAACGCAAAAGGATTGTCCCAGGCGGAGATGATGATAGAATCGAAATAGTGACAGCTGCTAGAATCTGAAATAAATAAATGGCTGGGTTGCTTCAAGGCCTACTTTATGTATCAGAAGACATACCACTATAATAATCATGAATTTCAGCACAGACGGCATCCTGATAAACAGCCCCCTGTACGATTCCTTGATGCTGTAAGGGACAAAATGTAAAACATAGGCAGTAAGAATAAGCAGCAGTGATGGCAGATATGCCAGTAACACAGCCTTGTAAGATCCCGGGTCAAAGGCAGTGAAAATGCGCCTTATCATCTCTATGGCATCGGCAAAAGATCCGGTCCTGAAAAATATCCAGGCGAAATTCACAAAGTTAAAGGTGAGAAAAATCCCAAGTATCATATGTACCCGTCGCCTCTTTCGCCATCCTTTGAAGATCTTTTTCCATATCTTGTTTATTACCAGTCCCAGGCCATGCAATCCTCCCCATACCACAAAGCGTAATGAAGCACCATGCCATAACCCTCCAAGAATCATGGTAGTCATAAGGTTTATGCCTGTTCTCAAACTGCCTTTTCTGCTCCCTCCGAGTGGGATGTAAAGGTAATCCTTCAGCCATCTTGAAAGTGAGATATGCCATCTCTTCCAAAAATCAGTTATGTCAGTTGCCTTATATGGAGAGTTGAAGTTCACCGGAAGTCTGAAACCCATGAGCAGTGCAATACCGATTGCAATATCGGTGTATCCTGAGAAGTCGCAGTAGATCTGAATCCCATAGCCGTATACCGATAAAAGGTTTTCAAAACCCGAATAGAGAGCAGGTGTGACAAATACCCTGTCTACAAAACCTCCGGCAATGAAATCGGAGATAACCATCTTTTTTACCAGACCCTGAAGTATCAGAAACAGAGCATGTCCCCACTCATTTTTTGTCAATGAGTAGTTGTTGTACATTTGTGGCACAAACTCCGAAGCTCTTACTATGGGACCGGCTACCAGATGAGGGAAAAATGAGACGTAGAAGGCAAAATCGGTAAGCCGTCTTACCGGTGATACCTTGTTCCTGTAAATATCAATAGTATAACTTAATGCCTGGAAGGTAAAGAATGATATCCCCACAGGGAGAATAATTGAGTTTATATCAAACCTGGTTCCGAACACGGAGTTTGACAGCATGGAAAGGTAATCATATGAAATAAACGAGGTATTAAAAACTGAGTTTATGAGGTCGGTAATAAAGACAGCATACTTGAAGTACCCAAGCAGCCCCAATCCCGTAATAATGCTTACCGACAACCAGAATCTTCTGGCAGGTCTGCTTTTTGATGAGTAAATACGCAGCCCACACAGGTAATTAATAATACTGATAAACAGCAACAGAAGAATAAACAGCCCTCCTGCCCTGAAATAGAACCAGAGACTTACAAGAAGCAGCCATGTGTTTCTTATAGAATTACTTTTCAGTACCAGAGTGAAGCCGGCCAGGACCAGCAGGAGGAACACCCAAAAAGCAGGGCTGGTAAAAATAAATGGATCAGAAGGATTGTATGAGAAGAAGGATATTGCCACACCTTTCACCGACAGGAGAGCTTTATGAAAGCCTCCTTGCCGGGTTTCCGCAGAGGTGCCATCAGCCGGTCTGCCCGGCAGGGAAGCAGTAAGGGAGGCAGTGTCCTGCAGTACTGTAGTAACAGTGTTTTTATGTGGTGCCCCCGGAATAAACAGGTCGCTGATAAGTTTTTTTGCCAGTGTGTCTGACCCGGCAAGGGAGAGATGTGTAAGATCAGTCTGGGCCAATGGAGGATTCGTCTTTGCCCACCTGGAAACCGAACCGCTCCCACCCATGGCACTCCATGCATCCCAGAATAATATACCGGTCCTTTTTGCAGCCCTTGCCTGAGCATCACGAATGGCAGGTATATTCCTGAAGAGCTTCAGACTGTCACCTTTAAGCTCAGCCATATCGGTAAGGCTTATAAGCAACACCGGGGCTCCTCCTGAAACATCTTTAAGATATTCTATCTGGTGTACCAATCCCTCTTCATAATACGAGTAGTCCTTCCGAACATTTCTCACAACGTTCAACCCGTACTGAAGAACAATCAGATCAGGTTTTAATATTTTCATTGATTGCCTGAAGGTCTCTTTGTCCGTCATTACAAACTCAAGACCAGCACTTCCTCTTAAGGGAATATTGTCAACCACCACTCCCGACTTACTCTCAATGCTCAATGAATAAATATCCGGCGAAGTCCTGCCTGAGAACTCGATCCTGACATCAGATGAACCATTGAGTGAGCACCTGTACTCTTTTGTCGCCTTATCAGGCATTATGGTATCAGTGGTCAATGTAATCTCATCTGACAGAACCCTTATCAGCAGCGTGTCCTTGACATTCGAATAAATAATCCTCAGCTGATCATATTGAGACACTGCATGGTCGGCTGTTTTTGCGGGAGTGACTCTCACCCATGCTGAGACCCGGTGAAGTAAACCTGCACAGTGATAACGTGGGACCGAACCTGTTACTGTCAATCCTGCCATGCTTATAGTCAAGCCAGGTATACCGTTTCCAGTTTGATGAAGCCCTTACAACAAAAGAGCGCGTATACATCACAGGCATGTCAGGTGAAAAAAGTCCCGGACCGGTGCCTCCGTTCGTATCCCTCAGTTTCTTTCTAAGGTACGACGTCATCCGATCTCCCTCAAGCTGAGAGTCACCATAAAACATTACCCTGAACTGCCTGCCGGCCCTTACAGTATCCCTTATTGCCTCTGAGGGAGAATAAAACGAAGAATCATAATTTAAGGGTAACGAATCGGCTTTTTGTGTAGTATCTGCTGACGGTAAAGTAAAATCCGGATGTCGGTATCCTGTCGTGTCGCTTGTTGTAGTGTCAGCAGGATGCATTGTGGGGTGCACCTGAGACAACTCCCCAAAAACACTTTTCCACTTCCATGGATTAAAAAACACCGACAGAAGCGAGAGAGTAATTATTACAAGAAATAAGAACAGAAATGTCCTGGATGGACGCATATAGTTTTACATCAGATCTTTTTCTTAATCTTAAGCTTCTGCCCGATCTTAATTCTTGAAGGGTCAGTGATGCTGTTAAGCTTTAAAATCTCGGTTGCGGTAACTCCTTCATACTTCTTGGCAATATTCCATACATTGTCACCGTATCTTACAGTATAAATCTCATATGAAGAGTCATCAGCCACCTGTGATGTTGCTACCGGTCCTATCTGCGGTGCTGCACTACTTGCTGTCACAACAGTCTTACCAATCATCTGCTGTTTCTCCTCAAAAGTCATATCATTAACCTTTGCATAACGTTCAGCCTTTGAGGGATCAACAAAGATTGCAAGTCGCTGACCTACCCTGATGGTATTACGGTAAAGGTCGTTCCAGTACCTGAGGTCTGATACTCCAACATTATACCATGAAGAGATAAAGCCTAGATTATCATTTTCCTTTACAGTATACAACAGCTTGGTTTTGCCTGAAATGTCAGGCGGCTGGAAAGTTGATTTTGTAGGATCAGTAGTCCTGACAGTTGTCAGATAAAGATCCTTTTTAAAGCCTGTAATGGTATCAGTCTTTTCAATAAAGTCGCCCAGGCTGTTTACCGGTAATGTAATAGACATCGGTTTGCTCTTGCCCGGGACAAACCCTGTTTTGTACTGTGGGTTGATTGACCGCAGCTCATCGATAGGCAGGTTAAGTACAGCAGATATTTGCTGAAGGTGAAAATCCTTGTTAACCATAATGGTATCAACTGCAACGGGCATATTTATTTCTATAGGCGAGAGGCCATGCTCCTTATAGTAATTCATTGCATACACTGCCGCCACATATTGAGGAATATAACCTCTTGTCTCACGCGGCAGCCTGTAATATATCTCCCAGTAATCTTTTCTGTTACCGGAGCGTTTAATGGCTTTGTTAACATTACCCGGGCCGCAATTGTAAGCTGCTATAACAAGTATCCAGTCGTTATAAATACCATAAAGGTCTTTCAGATAACGTGCTGCAGCGTGAGTAGCCTTTACAGGATCCCTGCGCTCATCCACCACCGAGTTTATTGTGAGCCCGTATAACTTACCGGTGCTGTACATAAACTGCCACAGGCCGGTTGCCCCTGCCCTGCTAACAATGGTAGGGTTGAGAGCCGATTCAATGGCAGCCATATATTTAAGCTCAGTGGGTAAACCATATGAGTCAAAAACATCTTCTATCATCGGGAAATAATAATCCGAGAGCCCAAGCATAATACGGAATTTTTCCCTCTTTTTGGCAGTGTAAACCTCTATATGGTTTTTTATAATATTGTTGTAGGGAAGAGTAATGACCGAGTTTATTCTGCTTATTCGTTCTTTATATATCGAGTCGTTAAACTCAACTGCTGCCGAATCAAAGGTAGCCTCAGAAGTCTTTGGCACTGACATTCGTACAAACCAGTTACTCAGCAGACTGTCCAGATTGCTCTCAATACGTAGGATTGATTCATCATCACGAATGATAATTGTATCATTTACTGCCCGGGAAGTGAGTGAGGCAGTCAGCATTGTGAGAATCAGTAACAATTTTTTTCCAGTCATATTCTATCCTTTATCAGAATGTTTTTACTAAAGTAAATGTCACTCCTGGAGCCGGGCCCATTGAAGTAACGGTAAGAGGGGCTATAGATGCCTTGAGGTCAGATCCCATATTATAATCAAACAGGCTGGCATCTACATTGGCATCAAGTATGGTAACCAGATACCATGCCGCAATGCCAATATACGAAAGATCCCTGTATCTTCTGTAATATGTCACTCCATTTTCAAGCTGTTGTTTCGCCCATGCAGCATTTGAAGCATTATAACTGTTTGGATAAAGCACAGGGTCATAATCCTTGGGATCCATAACTGATTGAAGTACTTTGATATACCGGTCGGTAGCAGGATTTTTATCTGTAAAGTCGCGGTATGCATTCATGAATTTATTATAGTGGGAGGTGTTGAATGCCACAAAATAACCCAGTGTACCAAAACCTGCGTATACAAAAGGAACTTTCCAGTATTTATGAGTGTATATCTGCCCCAACCCGGGTACCACAGCTGCATACATGGATGCCTTTGATGGCTTAAGCACGTGGCTCTTAAGCTTTTGCGCGGTCCGGGGAATAGAATCCTGTGCACCTGCGTTGCTGACAGATGCGCATAGTAATAACAGGACTACCGTAATGTTAAGTACATGTTTCAATAAGCAAGAGTGTTACGGTTCGCCGTAAAGATAAACAATTAACCGTTCAATTTATCAAATAGGCCGATAATGCGTTCCATCTCATCACCGGATTCAAAAGGAATAACGATTTTTCCTCTTCCTTTTTCATTAATACGGAACTGCACTTTTGCGTTGAACACTTTACTCAGCTGCCCTGAAAGCACTTCAAAGTCGTTATTGAGTTTTACCTTCTTCTCAGCCTTTACAGGGTCTTTGGACAGTGCATTCTGAATATGACGTACCAGGTCTTCGGTTGCTCTTACTGAAAGATCCTCGTTTATTACAGAATAAAAAATATTAATCTGTTTCTGGGGGTCATCTATGTTAATAAGAGTACGGGCGTGACCCATTGAGATCTGTTTGTTGCGTATGCCAAGCTGTATCTCAGCCGGCAAACGAAGCAGACGAAGGTAGTTTGCAACCGTTGAACGCTGCTTGCCTACCCTGTCGGATAATTGTTCCTGTGTGAGGCTGCACTCCTCAATTAGGCGCTGGTAGCTTATAGCCACTTCCACTGCATCGAGATCTTCTCTCTGAATGTTCTCAACAAGTGCCAGTTCAAGCATTGCGGTGTCATCAGCAGTGCGTACAAAAGCAGGCACATGCGTAAGACCGGCAATGCGTGCTGCACGTAAACGGCGCTCTCCTGCAATAAGCTGATACCTTCCTTCAGATACCTCGCGCACTGTAAGCGGCTGAACAATACCCAACTGCTTTATTGATGCAGCAAGTTCTTCAAGAGCCTGGTTGTCAAAACGTGAACGGGGCTGGAAAGGGTTAGCCTCAATTGAATTTATATCTATCTCAAGATTGGCTTCTACCTTTTTGTCTAAAACTTCTTTCTCAACTCCGTCAATAAGGGCTCCCAGCCCCCTGCCTAACGCATTCTTTTTTGTTGCAGTCATACCTGTTTATTAATGCAGCTATATTAGTTTTTTTGTTTTCCTTCTACCCTCTCAAGAAGCTCATGAGCAAGATTCAGATAGTTGATCGTTCCTCTCGACTCAGCATCGTACAGAATTGCCGGCTGCCCGTAACTCGGAGCCTCTGATAACTTGATATTACGCTGGATAATGGTGTTGAATACCATCTGCTGGAAATGCCTTGTAACCTCTTCGACTACCTGGTTTGCCAGCCTCAGACGTGCGTCATACATCGTCAGAAGAAATCCTTCTATCTCAAGGGCGGGATTAAGATTGTTCTGTATAATCTTTATGGTGTTGAGAAGCTTTCCAAGTCCTTCAAGCGCAAAATATTCACACTGCACAGGAATAATAACTGAGTCGGCAGCAGTAAGTGCATTGACGGTGAGAAGCCCCAGTGACGGCGAACAGTCAATAAGAACAAAATCATACTCAGCTGAAATGTTCTTCAGAACATTCTTGAGAATCTTCTCCCTCTCGGGCCTGTCAAGCATCTCAATCTCTGCTCCGACAAGATCAATGTTCGATGCAATTATGTACAGGTTCTCTACCGTGCATTTCAAAACAGCTAAATGCGGGTCTATACCATCAATCAGACAATCATATATTGTCTCTTTCACCTGTCTTGCATCTATCCCGACACCCGATGTGGCATTGGCCTGAGGATCGGCATCAATGATAAGAACCTTCTTTTCCAATGCTGCGAGACTGGCTGCAAGATTTATGGCAGTAGTCGTTTTGCCTACGCCCCCCTTCTGATTTGCTAGAGCTATTATTCTCGACATAATATCTTTTTTACAGTTAATTTTTGAGCTCCAAAGTTATATTATCTGACTTTTTCATTCCGGCAGACGACCTTGTAATTGTAAACATTTTTTTTGGGGTTATTAACACGTTTTCAACAACCGTCAAAGGTGCAAAGATCACTAAATTTTAATAATTAACTAATTATCTCGATATTTACTGCAATTAAAAAAAACCAGCATGACATCTTCCAAATGGATGGTTGTTGTTAACCCTAACGCAGGCCACGGCAAAGGCAAAAAAGAGTGGAAACAAATATCATCATACCTTAATATTTATAATATCAATTACGACTCCTGCTTTACCCAATACCCTTCACATGCCATTGAACTTACAAAGGAAGCAATAAACAAAGGATATCGTTGCTTCATAGGTGTGGGCGGTGACGGAACGATGAACGAAATTGTTAATGGAATCTTTGGCCAGAGCGAAGTGCCTACGACTGATTTTACCATCGCAACCATTACCGTGGGAACAGGAAATGACTGGGGAAGAATGTTTAATATGCCTTCGGGTTATGAAGACGCTGTCAGGACAATATCAAACGGCAGAATAACCATTCACGATGCAGGCTTATGCATTTATCATTCGGGAGAAAAAGAGGAGAGACGTTATTTTATCAACATCGCCGGTCTGGGTTTTGATGCCCTGGTTGTTAAACGCACTAACAGACAGAAGGAAAGAGGGAAAAAAGGAAAAGCTGTTTACATGTGGAACCTGCTTATGAGTCTTATCGTTTACCGACATATACATACCGAGGTTGAGATTGACAGCAGGAAGATCTCAAATGAGACTTTCACCATAAGCATTGGCATAGGAAAATATTCAGGCGGAGGCATGATGCAGACACCAAATGCCCTGCATGATGATGGCCTGTTCGATATAACCGTCATCAAGCGTATCTCAAAGGGAGAAGTAATACGTAATCTTAAAAGGCTTTACGACGGATCTATCTACGACCATCCGAAGATAGAATGGTACAGGGGGGAAAATATTAAAATAAACTCCGATCCTGCCATACATGCTGAAGCCGACGGTGAATCACTCGGTCACTCACCAATTGAGTTCCGTATTATTCCTAAGTGTATTAATGTGGTAATTAATTCCGACCCTTCTTGATAACCTCGATCTGGAAAAGCCTTGGCCACCATTTTCCGGTAACATAAATATGTTTGCCGGCCGCATCATAGGCAATGCCATTGAGTACATCCTCATCCCCTTTTCTCTGATTTCTCGGGAGAAGATTATCCAGATCGATATAGCCCAGAACCATTCCTGAAGTGACGTCTATGCGGGCAATCCTGTCGGTCTGCCATATGTTTGCCCATAGTTCTCCTTCAACCATCTCAAGCTCATTAAGGTTATTGACCTTCCCCTTGTTGTCCCATACTTCAATTGAGGAGACAACATTGAAATCCTGATCAAGAAACCAGATGGTGTTTGTTCCATCACTCATTATGAGTTTGTCTCCCAGCGAAGTAAGCCCCCAACCTTCTGTCTGATAGTATACTTTGTTAATCTGGGCAAAGGTATTCTTGTCATAGACAAAACCCACCTTTGACGTCCATGTCAGCTGATAAATCTTATCTCCCATTATTGCTATTCCTTCACCAAATAGCTGCGGGTCAATATTTACCTGGCTTATCACCTTGCCTGTCTCAGGCTCAACCTTCCTGAGCCATGACTCTCCGGGTTGTCCGGTCCCCTCATAGAGATAACCATTCTCCCATACAAGACCCTGG
>Ga0209099_1003286_pt1 | contig 13255 bp, 8 predicted proteins | sample AD_JPNHW2_MetaG_FD_184430 | JGI IMG/M metagenome (GOLD analysis project Ga0209099, IMG submission 184430) | Active sludge microbial communities of municipal wastewater-treating anaerobic digesters from Japan - AD_JPNHW2_MetaG (SPAdes) (version 2) | ecosystem: Engineered > Bioreactor > Anaerobic >...
AAACTCTCCATCATTATTAAAATGACTTAGAACTTGTTAGGACTCTCACAAACATCTATGGCACTCTATATACTGTTAAAGATCAAACTGACCTTACCTGAAAAGTTGCATCATCAAGTAAGCGTTCTGCCATATTCAGGAGAGCCCCTTTTTTGTCAATATAAATCTTCATCCTTTTTTTCGCAAGAAACTTATTCAGCCCCGTAAAACCATACTAAATCAAAGCAATATGGGTTGCAGAATATTTTCGTTGAGTACCTGCAAGAAGCCACTTAACCCGACAACCTTCATAGTCCGACAGACAAATCAGTCAGTCGAAACCAGGATTATTCCTCCATTTTTACCTACTTTTTTCTGCCCCTCATCATCTCCTTATCATCCCGGTATCATCTCTTGTCACGACAGGATATGATACCGGCATGATCTGTTGATGATTCAGGGATGTCTAGATGGCAAGAACCGTGACAATCACATATCTAATTACGGGATTTAGTTATACGCTAATTTGGTTAACGGTTCTGCTTGACACAATAACAAACTGTAAATATAGTGAATGGCAAAAATAATCAAGAAAAGGATATACAATGCGTAGAGGAATCGTACTTGTCAGTGGTGGAATGGATAGCCTCGTGACAGCCGCCATTGCGGCTGGAGAATGTGACGAGATCAACTTTCTGCATGTTGATTATGGTCAGAAGACGATGGCCAAGGAAGCTGAGTGCTTCGAGGCGCTTTGCCAGCATTACCATCCGGCACGCGAACGCAAGATCAATATGCTGTGGCTTTCTGAAATTGGCGGATCTGCCTTGACGGATGAGAGTATTCCAATCGAAAACCACAACGGGGACAATGAAATCCCCAATACCTACGTCCCCTTCAGGAACGCAAATCTGATCTCGGCTGCGGTTAGCTGGGCTGAAGTGATCAACGTCAACCGTATCTATATCGGCGCTGTCGAACAGGACAGTTCAGGGTATCCTGATTGTCGAGAGGACTTTTTCCGTGCCTTGCAGCTTGCTATCACCAAAGGAACGAAGACAGCCAATCCGATCATGATAAAGACCCCTGTTTTGCACATGAGCAAAGCGGAGATCGTCAAGCGTGGTCTCGAACTTGGAGCGCCGTTTCAACATTCCTGGAGTTGCTACCGAAATAATGATGTCGCTTGCGGAACTTGCGACAGTTGCTTCCTGAGGATGAAAGCCTTCCGTGAAGCGGGAATCAACGATCCGATCCCTTACGAAAAGCAAGACGAATAATAGTGAAGAATATACTTATCATTTTGACCGGTGGAACAATCGCGATGAAAGCTTCCGGCAGCCTCGGCGTCGTTCCAAACAGCGATTTTGCCGGGTTTCTGCGGACCTTCCCTCAACTAGACAAGGTCGCCGACGTCGATGTCTATGAATACGCAAATATCCCGAGTCCCTATGTCACACCGCAGATAATGTTCGATCTGGCAAGGTTTATCGATTTGCAGATAATTGATTACGACGGTGTGGTCATCACTCACGGCACGGATACTCTTGAAGAGACAGCCTTCCTTTGCGAACTCGTTCTGACGACCCGAAAACCCGTCGTTTTCACCGCAGCGATGCGAAGTGGCAGCGATCTGGGGCTGGATGGTCCACGCAATATCATCGGAGCCGTCCGTGTTGCCAGTGATAATGAATCCGCGGACAAGGGCGTTCTGGTTGTCATGAATGATGAGATCCACACAGCCAGAGACGTTGTCAAAAGCGATTCTGGCAAGGTTGGCGCATTCATGTCTCTCGGTTATGGACCTTTAGGAATAGTCGATCCTGATCGGGTGGTTTTCCACAGGTCATCCAAGAACCGGGAAAGCGTCTGGACGGATAAGCTCGAAACGAACATTGACCTGATCAAAGCTACGGCAGGTTTTGACGGAAGGTACATCCGTTGTTCAATGGAACACCATGCCAAGGCGATCGTGATAGAAGCATTCGGCAGAGGAAATCTCCCGGAATCGATCGTGCCTGATATTGAAGCAGCCATAACAGCGGGAATCCTCGTAGTGATCTGCACTAAGACCTACACCGGCAGAGTCTTGCCGGAATACGGATATCCGGGCGGAGGAAAACACCTTGAGGAGATCGGAGCTTTGCTGGCAGGGGATATGAAGGGAAACAAGGTCAGACTCAAACTTATGGCTCTCTTCGGCAAGTATGACGATGCTGATACAGTTAAGCGTTTCTTCTTGCAGAACAGGAATTGATAAAGTCAAATCCTGAAAAGCTTTACTCTCGGTTTATTAGGGGACTGTGTTTCTACATAATTCAAAAAATGAAGCGGGTACGTCGTATTTCAGAAGAGTACAGGTCTTTGCGGTCGAGTCTGAGAACTTCTTCCAGAACGCTGTAGAGTGAGGGGCTTTCGAGTTTTTTGATCAGGCTGAGCTCACCTTCACCGGTGTGTTCAATCGTCTGGATAATATCTTTCAGGTCATACGTTTTAACTTTGTTGTCCTTGGTTTTGGTATAAAGGCATTCCGAGCTGTCACTGAAGATCCTGACTGCTTGTGTGATCCCGGTTTCCAGCGCAATGTCATAGTGAATGACAAGTTCTTCCTGGCTGGGAATACTCATGCCACGTTTGGTGAAAACCTCGACTCTCAGGGGTTCAAAATCCGGGATATTGAGGTTCCTGAAGCTCTTCAGGATCTCGTCAGGGTTGTAAGTCCTGAGATAGGACACGTCAAAATACTCATTATCTCCCATGACGCCGACCGGCAAGGGTGGCGACAGGCTCACTTTTGGATGGGGGTTGAATCCCTGCGTAAAGACAGTATCCAAGGGAATCGTTCCGATCCAGCGGAACAACATCCGCATCCAGTCCAGATGCGAAATGAAACGCAACAGACCTTTCTTCTGATAGAAAACCCGATAGTGGAACTGAGTTTGAAGCTGCTGAGCAATATTCAAAGTAGGTAGCTCAACAGGAGAGATATGGGTCTTGGGCTCGGGCGCTTTGACAGTACTGACTTTATCATCGCATACACCGCAGACACTACAGATATCTCGGCAATCCTCGGTCACTTTCGCGTCCAGAGCTTTCTGACGTTCCAGCAGCAGAAAGCTCTTGCAGACACCCGTGTTGATGAAGTCCCAGGGCAGTTCCATTTCAGGATCGAGGGATCTCAGGCAATCATTGAGATCGATGTCGCAGCTTGCCAAAGCCTCTTTCCAGCGGGAAAAATCGAAGGATTCGTTCCATCCGTCATAGACAGCGCCAAGCTTCCAGGCAGCCAGGATCACCTTTCCTATGTCTCTTCCGCCACGGCTGAGGATCGCTTCGAGCTGCGAGCTTTCCAGTTCATGGTACTTGATCTTGATGTTTCGTTTATTTGTGAATGCGTGTTTTACCCTGAGGATACGTTCCAAAGATTGGTCAAGCGGCGCAAAAGCTTCCCATTGGAAAGGTGTGAAAGACTTTGGAACGAAAGGAGACAGAGTCACGTTTATCTGCAATCTACGCCGTGCCAAAGCGTCGATCTTCAGGATTAGGTTTGTGATCTCGTCGATATCCTCTTCAGTTTCCGTGGGCAGTCCGATCATAAAATAGAGCTTGATCTTCTGCCAGCCAAGCTTGAGGGCAGTCCCGATCCCTTGCAGGATCTGCTCTTCTGTGAGGTTTTTGTTGATGACGTTGCGAAGTCTCTGAGAACCAGCTTCCGGCGCAATGGTAAGCCCTTCCCTCCCGAGATCTTTGAGGCTGGAGACAAGTTCATCATCGAGAGAATCGACCCTAAGAGAAGGTAACGAAACATGCGTCTGATTCGTATCCAGAGCGTTCAACAGATTCAATAGCAGGGGTTTGATACAGCTGTAATCGCTAGAAGACAGGGAGATCAAGCCTGCTTCGTCCCAACCGCTCGTTCTCGTCTCTCTGACCAGTTCTTCAAGAATACCATCGGCATCACGTTCACGAACCGGACGATAGAAATATCCCGCATGACAGAACCTGCAACCCCTTGAACAACCACGCATTATCTCAGCAACATAACGGTTGTGAGTGGCAAGCTGCCACGGCAGGATCTGCGGGCTGTGCAGAGCCTTACCTTCGGAGAAGGCGGAATATTTTCTGGCTTTGATGATATCTTCATGGTGAATAGCAGGTACATAACATGATTCCAGCTTTGCCAACGCCACCAGTCGTGCTTGTCGGTCATTTATTGTCCGAAGGATCTCCGCGATCTGAACGATACCCTCTTCCGCTTCGCCGATGAAGAATACATCAATGAAATCAGCCAGGGGTAAAGGGTTAGTCGCGCAAGGACCACCTGCCATGACAATAGGGCAGGTTCCGTCCCGATCTTTAGTAAGTACCGGGATATGCGATAAATGAAGCAACTCCAGGATATTGGTGAAGGTCAATTCACTCTGCAGCGTGATTCCTAACAGGTCAAAACCATTGACTGGCATCCTGGTTTCCAGCCCCCAGAGGAGCAGATCTTCCTCCCGCATTAATTTAAGCATATCCAGCCAGGGGAGATAAACTCTGTCGGCCATGGCATAATCTAGCGAATTGAGGATGGAATAGAGGATCTTCAATCCAAGATGAGAGATGCCCAGTTCATAGACATCCGGGAAAGCGAGACAGATCCGTACTTCACTACCGGTGAAAGACTTGTGTGCTGCGTTAACCTCGTTGTCTATATAACGCGAAGGCTTCTCGATGAGAGGAAGATATCGCTCGAATTCTACTATGGGTTGACTCATAATGACCTCAGGTTAACTCTGATCCCTTGTGCTCTGCCCCACTCCACCAAGCAGTTAGATTCAGGTGCATCCGCAAGATGATGCGGGGTTATCGAGACATCTTCATTGGTCTCCATATCAGTGAGCGTATGTTTATAACGGCATTGTTGGAGGTAAAAACTATCACCAGGCAAAAGAATGCTCTTGATCCTCTCAATATCGGACCAGGTTAACAGCTTATCAAACAGAGTGGTGCGAAACTCAAATATCTTTCCAGAACCACGGATGATCTCCATACTTCTCCCGATCAGCTCAGGGTCGATCAGGCTTTGTGTCACGATCTGATAGATATCCCAGGGTGCTTTTATATCCATCGCCCAATAGTCAACCAGGTCTTGTTTGATAAGTTCCCCGATGATGTCTGGAGAAGAACCGTTCGTATCCAGCTTGATCCGAAACCCCAGAGCCCTGATCTTGCTTATGAAAGCGAAAAGCTCACTTTGCATGGTCGGTTCACCACCGGTTATTGTGACTGCTCCAAGCTTGCCTTTGCGACGCGTAAGAAAGCTCATCACTTCCGCTTCAGGGATGAGTGCTGTGTATCTTGCCGGATCGACAAGCTCCGGATTATGGCAATAGGGGCAGCGGAAATTGCATCCCTGTGTAAAGACAATTGCCGAGATCCTGCCAGGATAATCCAGCAGGGAAAACTTCTGCAAACCTCCAATATTCAAGGCGATTACCCGTTACTTAGTCGATTGGGAGGGATGATGATACTCGTCGATCACATGTTCTCTGAGCGTATCAAAGGTTGTTCTGAGCCTAAATTCAGCTTTCTTGCCTTCGTTCCACTGAGATATCGGACGCAGGTAGCCAACGATCCTCGAATAAACTTCAGTTCTGCTATCGCAGCGCGGACAACGGGACATCTCACCATTCAGATATCCATGTTGCGGACAAATACTGAAGGTAGGTGAGAAAGTGAAGTATGGCAGACGGTAACCAGAGCAGATGGTACGAACCAGTTCCTTGATGCTGTTGCCGTGTTCAACCCTCTCTCCGCCGAAGATATGCAGAACTGTTCCGCCTGTATATTTCGTCTGAAGTTCATCCTGCAGATCCAGAACATCGAAGACGTCGTCAGAATAATTCACCGGAAGCTGCGTTGAGTTCGTATAAAAAGGCGTATCTCCATCAGGATTGGCACTGAGGATCTCGGGGAAAGACTTCTTATCCAGCAAAGCAAGCCGGTAGCTTGTGCCTTCAGCCGGCGTAGCTTCCAGATTATAGTTGTTGCCGGTTTCCTCCTGGAAACGAACAAGGCTCTCACGCAGATAATCCATCACCTTCAAAGCAAACTCCTGACCTCTCTCTGAACCGAGATTCTCACCCAGGAAGTTCACGCAGGCTTCGTTCATGCCAATGATCCCAATGGTCGAGAAGTGGTTTTTCCAATACTGCTCGAAACGTTCAGCAATCGTGGAGAGATAGAACTTCGTATAAGGATATAGTCCGCTAAGCGTATATCTCTCCAGAACCTTACGTTTGATCTCCAGAGACGTCTTGGCAATAAGAAGGCGTTCATCCAGAATAGCGAAAAACTCTTCTTCCGTAGTGGCAAGATATCCGATCCTGGGAAGATTGAGCGTCACAACCCCGATCGAGCCGGTCAGAGGATTGGCACCGAACAAACCACCCCCGCGAGCTTCCAGCTTGCGCGTATCCAGCCTCAAACGGCAACACATCGATCTAGCGTCGTTGGGATCCATATCCGAATTGACAAAATTTGAGAAATAGGGTATTCCGTACTTCGCTGTAGCCTGCCAAAGGTAATTGAGAGTGGGATTATCCCAATCGAACTCCTTCGTAATATTATACGTAGGGATCGGGAAGGTAAAGACACGCCCTTTTGCGTCACCCTCGATCATGACCTCCAGGAAAGCACGGTTGATCATATCGATCTCAGGTTGGAAATCAGCATAGCACTTATCCTGAGCCTCTCCGCCGATAATAACCGGAGTATCCTTGTAAAGCTGTGGCGGGAAGAGATCCATGGTTATATTAGTAAATGGCGTCTGAAATCCCACCCTGGTAGGCACATTAATATTGAAAACGAATTCCTGAAGAGCTTGCTTTACTTCCTCATATTCCAGCTTGTCATAAGCTATAAACGGTGCCAAAAGCGTGTCGAAACTGGAAAAAGCCTGAGCTCCCGCTGCCTCGCCCTGAAGCGTATAGAAGAAATTCACGATCTGCCCGAGAGCACTACGGAAGTGCTTCGCGGGAGAGCTTTCGACCTTCCCCTCCGCTCCACAGAAGCCTTTGAGCAACAGATCCATCAGATCCCAGCCCACACAATAGACGGAAAGCTGACCCAAATCGTGGATATGAACGTCACCCTTGACGTGTGCGTGCCGTATCTCCGGAGGATATATCTTGTTGAGCCAGTATGTCTTGCTGACTTCTGACGCTATATAGTTGTTCAAGCCCTGCAGACTATACGCCATATTGGAATTCTCGTTGACCTGCCAATCCAGTTTCTCCAGATACTGATCGATCAGGTTCACCCCGGCTTTGGATACCAGTTCACGCATCCGTGAATGCTGATCCCTGTAGATAATGTAGGCTTTGGCAGTCTTCTTGTAGGGTGACGCCAGGAGAACTTCTTCAACGATATCCTGTATCCGTTCAACTTCCGGGATATCGTCATTGATAACCTGAAGCACGAGATTCATCACTCTCAGGCAGAGAACGTCAGCTATTTCGGAACCGAATTCCCCCGTTGCCTGGCCTGCTCTGCTTATTGCCTGTGTTATCTTGGCTTTGTCGAAAGACACAATCTGACCATTACGTTTCCGTATCTTTGAGAACATCGAGACTCCTAATCAAATCTATAGCGTTATTTTATTTATATTTTATATACTTACGAATCTGATGCCGTATTTATAAAAACGTGGCTCAGACGCACGACTTTCATTGGATTAGGAACTTACCTTTTTTGTCAAGACATAAATCCTCGGATTTCCTGACTGTTTTTGAGGTCTGTGGCAGAAGCTCAGCATGGTAAAAGGATTAAGACTGCGGCACATATTTTCAGATTATTTCTGCCGGATATAGATACCATTATCAGACATGAACTTAGCATCTGTGCCCAATATAACCCATACAATGGCATATAGTTAGCCCCAAGCATGAAGTGAAGATCGGATAAGGTTAATTGATTGAGGTGTTCTTGGTAGGGAAGAGAAAAAGGAGCAGAAACCTTGTGAAAGTCTCTGCTCCTCAGGAATGTCAGTTCTTTGTTTTGTCGTCTATTTTGGCTTCGTCTTTTTTCTCGTCTTTCTTGTCGTCTTTCTTGTCTTTGGTTTTGGCTTTGTCCTTGTTTTGAGATTTCTCATCTTTCTTGACCGATTCAGCTCTGGAAGCTTTCTTGGAGTCATCGGAGCGTTCTTTCTTGTCCGGTTTTACGACTGGATTCGTGTCATTAGGTCTGTCAGGACGCACTTTGTCAATGACGATGACCGGCTTTTCCCTATCGGGTTTTATCACAGAATCATCTCCGGCAGGGTCTTTGCCGGGTATCGTTGGAGAGTCTTCACGACCGCCAGTTCCGGGAAGCTTTTCCTTGTGGTTCAGCTCATCCGAATTGAGCGGAGTGGTCGTAAACAACGTTCCATAGTGCGTTCCGGGATGATCGTCACCACCACCGGGAGGGTTATCGCCATCGCCATGGTGTCCACCCCCGGGAGGGTTATCGCCACCACCATGATGTCCGCCTCCGGGAGGATAGTCGCCATCCCCATGATGTCCACCACCGGGAGGGTTGCCGGGTCCATGATGACCGCCACCGGGAGGATTATGCCCACCGGGATTGAACACGAATCCGGGAGGACACCACGGGAAGAATCCCGGAGTCCAGAGATGATAGTGCCATCTGGGGCGTGGATTTCTATAGGAATAGTAATAACTGATCGTTGTATAGCTGTGCCTTCGATCGCGTCTCAGTTCAAAAGAGAAGACAGACGGATGGTCCAAAGCGTATTCCTGATCCGCATAGCAGAGCGGGACGAAAATCTGTTTCTTCAGTGGTACATATCCATCTTTAGTGATCATCAGAGTGATAGGGCGCCCGGGAATCCCTTCCCTGATCTCCATCCCTTCATCTTCAATGACGGAATACACTTCGCTTGGGGTACTGCAGAGGTAGAGATCGATATCATAGAGCGTGACATCCGCTCTTCTGGGGGTGGTTATGATCTTGAAAGCGCCATACATATCCAGCGCGCTCAAGAGGCTTATTCCCAGCAAGAAGCCGAGTAGCATCACAACTTTCTGTTTCATAACTTTCCTCCTTCGCGAATAAGTTATCTATAACATAATACTCCGTTCCTGCCTTCTCCCCCCGCATTATTTTTTCGGTATCAAACCGGCATCATTCCGGTATCATTTCCTGTCAGGACAGGAGATGATACCGGAATGACTACGTCAAGATACTGAGAGGCAATGAACTGATCCAGCAGGAAGGGCTTCGCGTAATAAAAGTAGTGCTTGACTCATAAGCAGTTGTCAGAAAACGTGTTTGCAAAACACGGTCAAGCTAGGGAAATATGCCTTCAAATCAGCATCGAAGAGCTGTTTGACCTGCTTTGATTTTAACGAACTGAAGTGAGATAGATATTTATGAACAAAGACTTTGTTCGACCCTTGATCCTAATAGTAGTCACGATCCTGGTGCTGGGGCTGATCGCCCAGTTCATTCCCGGTTGCGAAAGCGGAAAGATCAAGGTCAAACCCTTTAAATGGTTCAGCCAGCTCAAAGAGATCGGCAAGCAGGATTCGATCTCAGCGGCTGTTGTCGCGGCTGCCAAGATCAGCAGCGAACTGGTTGCCCTTGATCCCTTCATGCAAAAACTCCAGACCGCAAGATCAGGAGGCTCGGTTCGTATCGCCTATTTCGGTGATTCCATCATCGAAGGAGATCTGATCACTGCTCAGCTTAGAAACAATCTGCAGGCTCAGTATGGCGGAAGCGGCGTGGGACTTGTTCCCATCACTTCAATAGTCGCCGGATTCCGTCAGACCATTCGTCATACCTTCTCCAAGAACTTTGAAGCTGTGTCTTTGATGAACGCCAAGGGGAGTATCAATCCCGGCTTCGGCGGATATGTCTTTATCCCGAGGAACTATTTCAGCATTGAAAAGCCCGTCGAGGTGAAGCCCACTCAGGATATCAGCCCTGCCTCAGACTCCCTCGCGGACAGCACGAAGGTTGCCGTACCTGCCGAACCCGCTCCGGAACCCAAAACAGTCGTACAGAAACAGTTTGTCAACACCAATCCCTGGGTCGAATATGCCGGTGCCAACATCGCCGGAGGCTCTCAGACTTTCTCCCGCATCCGCCTCTTCTATAGCCATGCCAAGGCAAACTCCTGGGTCATCGTTTCCCGGGATGGCTCTGCCGCGGAGAAATATACTCTCAGAGCGGGAGAATCAGTTCAGGCGCTGGATCTAAGCGGAACTTCTCCGGTCAGCAGAATACGCCTCGAGTTCTCCGCGAGCGATCCGATCCATCTATATGGAGTGTCTTTCGATCAGAACACCGGTGTCTATGTCGATAACATCTCCATCCGGGGCTATTCCGGAATGTATTTTGACAGGATCACGACGGATAACATCCGCGACTTCCAGAGATATATGGATTATGACCTCATCGTTCTGCAATATGGCGAGAACGTGTCCAGCCCCACTACCAAGGATTACAGCTTCTATTACAAGGGAATGCTCAAAACTATCGAGCATATCCGCGGCGCGATCCCGAATATCCCCATCCTAATGATCAGCGCGCATGACAGAAGCGTCAATCAAGCCGGCGGATTCATGACCTCACCTGATATCCCGATCCTGGTCACGACTCAGGCAAAGATCGCTAAGGACACCGGCTCAGCCTTCTGGAATCTGCTGGATGCCATGGGCGGCTTGAACTCCATGAGAGACTGGGTCAAAGCGAATCCTCCGTTAGCTTCCAAAGATTTTACTCACTTCAACCGCGCCGGAGCCAACAAGATCGGTGATATGCTCACCAAGGTGATCACCAAGGGAGGCTGATGCGGCACCTGCGCTCAGAACTACTCATTGTCTTGCTATTGTTGTTGTTCTCTATGACTTTCGCCGGCGATTCTCCGGACGAATCAGATATCAACCAGAGTATGCTGGATGAGCAGTATCCAAGTGATATTGACACTCTGGAGGAGTTTATCCAGAGTTATTACCTCCTTCTGGACAGCCAGGTCTATCTGCAGAACTATCATTTCCTCAAGGCTGAGGATAACTATATCCGAAACGACTCACTGAGCATGAACGAGTTCTACAGCAAACTGGTGCAGTTGCGCAACGGCATGCGTAAACGAGTGACGATCTACCAGATCGGTGATTCACATATCCAGTCAGGCTACTTCGCCGGAACCGCCAGAAGCGCTCTGCAGAAACATTTTGGCAACGCAGGCAGAGGGCTGAGCTTCCCTCTCCGTCTGGCAGGAACAAACCAACCTGACGACTATCGCATCTCATCTTCCAGCGCCTGGAGCAGGCTGAGCAGCAAGGTCGGTCTCTCAGGATTCTCACTATCCACAAGGAGTAGCGGCTCGATCTCCATCAAGACCAACGAGTTCTTTGGCTCGAACAACAGCCATGACCTCATCCGTGTCCTCTATGAAGGAAACTATTCCTGGACTATGGATGCCAAACCGGGAGAGATCACAGAGCACGCTTCCGGCATCAGGATCAGCAGTCTGTCCGCTTCTCAGCCCGCAAGCCAGCTCAATATAGGCTACACTAAACTCGATGGCGGAGACCAGCTCAACCTTTACGGACTCAGTATGGAACGCAGCGAACCGGGACTCATCTTCCATTCCGCAGGAGTCAACGGCGCTTCCTACGATAATCTTTCTCCCAATACAGAGCTCTTCAAGCAGATATCAGCACTGGAGCCTGATCTGATCATCATCTCATTGGGCACGAACGACGCACAGGGAAACTACCGTGCCGAGATGATGAAAGCGCAGATGAAGAAGTTCATGACTCAGATGGAGAAGGAGAATCCCAAGGTGCCGATCCTCTTCACGACCCCGCCCGATACCTATAAGCGAGGCGTGACCAACAACGACGTATACAAGGTCGGTGAGGAACTGGCTGCTTATGCCAATAGCCATGGCTATGCGTGGTGGGATCTTGCCTCTGCCATGGGTGGGAAAGGCTCCATCCGTCAATGGAAGAGCGCTTCTCTCGCCGCCAACGATATGCTCCACTTTGCTCCTAAGGGCTACATGCTCCAAGGCTACCTCCTCTATCAAGCCATGATCAAAGGCTACAAGAAATACACTGAACAAGCGAAATAAAAGGCGATAATGAAAGTATATCTCGACTGGTTTCTGAACCTCCTTGCTTACAATCCCAAGCAGCCCTTGCTCTTCAACAGCACCTTCTTCCTGTTTTTCTTCCTGGTGATAATGGTCTTCTATCCGCTCATCGCCAACCGCGTCAAGACCAGAACCTGGTATCTGATGCTCTTCTCCGTCTATTTCTATTACAAGACCAGCGGCATCTTCGTCCTTCTCTTGCTCATCACTTCGCTGGTGAATTTCCTTTTGGGAGGCCAGATCCACAGAGCCAAAACCAAGAGAGGCAGGGATTGGCTCATGATCCTCAGTGTCTTGTGGAACCTCGGTTCACTGGGATATTTCAAATATACGAACTTCATCATCGATACCATCAACCAGATCGCCGGTGGAAATCTGCCCATGATGGACATCTTCCTGCCTGTGGGAATATCTTTCTTTACCTTCCAGACCATGAGCTACACCATGGACATCTATTTCCGCAAGCTGGAGCCGATCCGCAGCTTCGCTGATTTCGTCTTCTTCGTCAGCTTCTTCCCCCAGTTAGTGGCTGGCCCGATCGTCCGGGCGACGTGGTTCATCCCCCAGATCCACAAACACATCCATCTGGATAAAGCGACCATGGCGAAGGCTCTGACCCTGATCTTCGCCGGCTTGATCAAGAAAGGCGTCATCGCCGATTATATCAGTATCAACTTCGTGGATCGCGTCTTCGACAGCCCTGCTCTCTTTTCCGGGCTGGAGAATCTCATCGCGATCTACGGCTACGGACTCCAGATCTATTGCGACTTCAGCGGTTATTCCGACATCGCCATCGGGCTAGCTTACCTGATGGGATTTGAACTCGCGGCGAATTTTAACGCTCCCTACACAGCGACGAGTATCACTGATTTCTGGCACAGATGGCACATCTCACTCTCAACCTGGCTGCGTGATTATCTTTACATACCCCTCGGAGGAAACCGCAAAGGCAAAGTGCGCCAGTATATCAACCTCTTCATCACCATGGTCCTGGGTGGACTCTGGCACGGCGCGAGCTGGAACTTCGTCTTTTGGGGAGCTCTGCATGGCATCGGACTCATGTTTGACAAGTTCTGGCTCTCGCTCAAGCTCTCCAAAACCAGGCTGATGAAGGTGCTAGGC
>Ga0209099_1003287_pt1 | contig 13253 bp, 7 predicted proteins | sample AD_JPNHW2_MetaG_FD_184430 | JGI IMG/M metagenome (GOLD analysis project Ga0209099, IMG submission 184430) | Active sludge microbial communities of municipal wastewater-treating anaerobic digesters from Japan - AD_JPNHW2_MetaG (SPAdes) (version 2) | ecosystem: Engineered > Bioreactor > Anaerobic >...
CGGTTTACCATGCTGAATGCATCTCTGACGCACGAGAACATGGCGGGTGCATGTGCCAACGCGGTCAAGAGACTGGCAGGTTTCACGTCGACAGAAGGTTCTGCCATCCTGGCAGGCCTCGGTCTGCTGAAGGGTGGCCAGGTGGACGTCACGGACTCACCATACGCCGCATGGGTGCAGGATATCGTGGCTGCCAAGCCGCAGGGCAAGGTCATCACCCGCGACGAGCTGGTGACGGACATTTCCCAGGAGTACCGCATCGCGCGATCGCGCCGATTCGCTCTGGAATCTCCCCTGCTGGTCGTCGTCATTGCAGCGCTCATCCATGCCAAAGGAGAACTTGCCATCGTTCACCCGCTAGGGCGCTTCGATGCGACGAATCTCAAAGAACTGGCCAGCATGCCGGCCGATCAGTGGGATAGTTTCAAGCACCTCGAGAAGGTCCGCGTCCCCTCCCCGGAACTCATCAAGACAGTCCTCAGGAGCCTTGGGCTGCCCGAAGGGCTCTATGCCGCCAATGATGCAGAGGCCGTACGGCAGATCGTGGAGCATGCCACCGCAGGGGCCAAAGACCTGGCGACGCTCGACGCGCAGTTCGCAGGAGGAATCGTATGCGGCAGCCTGAACATCTACCCTGTCGAGGAGCTCCGCGACACCAGGGCGAAGATGCAGACGCTCAAGAGGCTGCTCGAGGAGCTGGCGCACTATGACACGCCCGCGAAGTTCGCCAACCTGAACATGACGAAGGACACCATCGTCGAGGCTTTTGGCATCCAGGGCGAGGTCCAACGCCTGAAGCGCGTCGTTGACACAGTCAATGAGTGCGGGCCGCTCGTCAACTATCTGGACGCTGCGATGAACCGCAGCACGGTGGACGAGTGGAAGCAATCCTGGTCAGAACTTCGGCAAAGCGCGGTGACGACACTGCGCTCAGAAGACGCCGCCAGCGCCCAGCGCTTGAAGCAGGACATGGAGTTGCTCAAGCACCAGTACGTCAAGTGGTACGTGCAGCAGCACACGAAGGCACGCCTGGGCAAAGCCGACGACAAGAAGAAACGGGCGCTCCTGGAAAGCGACACGATGCAGTGGCTCAAAGAGCTCAAGTCCATTTCCGTCCTGCCGCAACAGAAGTACGCGAGCCTTATCAATGGTCTCGGCAGCCTTCGGACCTGCTCAGAGCTTGACGTGGAAGAGCTCGCGTCTGCCCCGGTGTGTCCGCATTGCACGTACGATCCATCTGAGGCAGGTCCGCAGCGCAGTCTGGACGACCTGCAGGACGATGCCGAGGCGTTGCTCGGCGACTGGCTGAAGGGGTTGCAGACACAACTGGGCGACCCCACGGTCGCCGAGCACGTCGCTCTCCTGGACCAGGGCCAGCAGACACTGCTGAAGGAGTTCGCAACAACCGGTGAACGGCCGGAGGATGCGTCCGCGTTCGTGCAGGCAGTTCTCCTCGCCCTGAAGGACATGACGAAGGTAATCATCACGTCAGCCGAACTGGTCGAGCAGGTGGGACACAACCAGGCGCTGACAATCGACGAGTTCACGAATCGGGTGCAGAGTCTGCTGGAGCAGAAGCTTGCCGGCAAGGACCGCTCGACTGTCCGCATCATTGTGGAATAGTCCATGGAGGAAAACGTGTTCGAGGAGAGGAAACCAGGAAAGGTTGTTGTCCTCGGCAGAGAGTTTGCATCCGACGACGAGCGCCGGGAGTGGTACCGCGCCGAACTGCGCGCAAAGCTGCCCGAACTGAAGAAGATGGAAGGATTCCCGGTCGGGACCGACGATGACATCATTGCCCTGTCCGACCCACCCTACTACACGGCCTGTCCCAACCCCTGGATTGCTGACTTCGTCCAGGCGTGGGAGTCCGAGAAGCCGGCCAGGCCCAGGAACTGGCGCTACAGCCGCGAGCCATTTGCTGCCGACGTCAGTGAGGGCAAGAACGACCCCATCTACAATGCGCATGCCTACCATACGAAGGTGCCGCACAAAGCCATCATGCGCTATATCCTGCACTACACGGAGCCGGGTGACATCGTCTTCGACGGGTTCTGCGGCACTGGCATGACCGGCATTGCCGCGCAGCTGTGCGGCGACCGCGACCAGGTCCTGTCCCTGGGATACCAGGTCAAGCCGGATGGCACGATTCTGCGGGAGGAGACCGACGCAGAGGGCAGGAAGTCCTGGGTGCCGTTCTCCCGGTTGGGGGCACGCCATGCCGTACTCAATGACCTGTCTCCCGCGGCGACGTTCATTGCATACAACTACAACACCCCGGTGGACGTCGATGCCTTCCGGCGCGAGGCAACCCGCATTCTGGAAGAGGTACAGAAGGAATGTGGCTGGATGTACGAGACCAAACACACCGACGGCCGCACCGGCACCATCAACTATACCGTGTGGTCCGATGTCTTCGTCTGTCCCACGTGTGGACACGAGATCGTCTTCTATGACGCGGCGGTGGACCAGCAGGCCGGCAAGGTGCTAGATGAGTTTGCCTGTCCGAACTGCGGTGCCAAGTTGACCAAGAGAGCCATGGAACATGCCACGGTGACACGCTACGATGACGCTCTGCAGCAGACCGTCGGCCAGACAAAGCAGGTGCCCGTACTGATCAACTATACCTGCGGCGGCAAGCGGTACGAGAAGACGCCGGATGATGCAGACCTGGCCCTCATCGAGAAGATCGATCAGAGCGCGATCCCATACTGGTTCCCAGTGACTCCCATGCCCTATGGGTTCAACACTGAACAACCTAGAAAGTCACACGGTTGCACACATGTCCACCATTTCTACACGAAGCGGAATCTGTGGGTACTGGCGACAATTCTTCATGCTAGTACCAACGTCCAGGACAGGTTGGTTCACCAATCCGTATCTGCCACTCTGTGTTCGCGTCTTGTACGCTACAATTTTGGCAAGCGCGGCAATGGCTCATTGTCAGGGACTCTGTATATCTCCTCGGTCAACGCGGAAACCAATCCAATGTCAGTGTTTGCCGGTAAACTGCAGGATTTCGCCAAGGCTCTTGTTGCGCCCATCTACAGTATAACGGCAACCGAATCGACAACATCGCTGATGATGTCAGAGAATAGCTTCGACTATTTGTTTCTCGATCCTCCCTTCGGCTCGAACATCATGTATTCTGAAATGAACTTCCTCTGGGAGTCCTGGCTCAAGGTTTGGACCAACAACGCGCCGGAGGCCATCGAGAACGAGACACAGCACAAGGGCATCGACGAGTACCGCCAGCTCATGCTCTCCTGCTTTCAGGAAGCCTGCCGCGTCCTCAAACCCGGCCGGTGGATGACCGTCGAGTTCTCCAACACACAGGCCAGTGTCTGGAACGCCATTCAAGGGGCGATCCAGCAGGCAGGCTTCGTGATCGCCAACGTAGCGGCACTGGACAAGCAGCAGCTCAGCTTCAAGGCGGTGACGACGCCAACTGCGGTCAGGCAGGACCTGGTCATCTCTGCGTACAAGCCGACCGAGGAACTGACAGCGCAGTTCGCCAGGGACGCAGGTACCGAACAGGGCGTCTGGGAGTTTGTGCGCATGCAGCTGGAGCACCTGCCGATCACCTCGGTCAGCGGGTCCGTGCTGCACCGGGTCGAGGAACGCACACCACGGTCGCTGTACGACCGTCTGGTCGCCTACTATGTTGCTCATGGCGCCCATGTTCCCCTGGATTCAGCCGATTTCCAGCGACAGGCGCGGGACCGCTTCCCGGAGCGCGACGACATGCTGTTCCTGGACCACCAGGTCTCTGCGTATGACAAGGCAAAGCTCAGGGCGGACAGGGTCGTAGTCGAAGAGCTGTTTGTCGCGAATGAAGCAACTGCCATCGGATGGCTGCGCCGCGAGCTGGGACATGCACGGCGCACGTACGCGGACATCGTCGGCCCGTACATGAAGGCGGCACAGTCCATCGCCAAACACGAGAGGATCCCTGAACTGAAGGTCCTGCTGGAACAGAACTTCCTCGAGGATGACCGGGGACAGTGGTACGTGCCGGACCCGCACAAGGAGAGCGACTTGCAGAAGCTGCGCGACCGCGCCCTGCTCAAGGACTTCGAGCAGTACCATCAGGAGGTCGTGCACGGGCAGAAACGCCTGAAGGAGTTCCGGATCGAGGCCATCCGCGCCGGTTTCCGGCAGTGCTGGGAGGAGCGCGCCTACAGCGTCATTATCCTCATGGCCGAGCACCTGCCCACCGACGTCATCGAGGAGGACCCCCAGCTGCTCATGTACTACGACAACGCACAGATGATGCAGGGGAAGTAGCACATGGTCGTCCGTGTCCTCGACCGGTATACGCTGTGGGGCACAACCTGGTGCAAAGTGCTCCAGGCTGATGGCTCCGTCGCCGTCGTGGCGGAAGAGGAACTCAGGTCGGAGCGCGACACCCTCACTGGAGCACGTCTGCAGTACCTGGCTCTCGCCGCGCGCATCCGGGAGGAGCTGGACAGTGAGGACATCGCTGCAGCGTACGGCGCCAGCCTGCTGCCCCTGCCGCACCAGGTACTCGTCCTGGAGCGGGTTCTCGGGTCACGCAACACCAGGTTTCTCCTGGCCGACGAGGTCGGGCTGGGCAAGACGATCGAAGCCGGCCTTGTCATGAAGGAGCTCAAGCTCCGCGGCAAGGTCCGCCGTGTGCTCGTCATCGTACCCCATGCGTTGGCCGGACAGTGGCAATCCGAGATGTCCCAGCGCTTCAACGAGGACTTCAAGATCATCACGCCAGGCGACCTGTCCGCTGTCGCCCGCCTCATGGACAGCAAGGACCAGCACGGAACGGCGTCCAACCCGTGGCGGCTCTTCGACCAGGTCATCGTCCCGCTCGATACAGTCAAGCCGCGCCTGGGCCGCAGCGGACCGGAAGACCCGGATGTTGCCGAGTACAACCGCCTGCGGTTCGATGAACTGGTCACGGCCGGATGGGACCTCGTCGTCGTCGATGAGTGCCACAAGATGGCTGGATATGGCGACCGCATGGCCCGCAACGTCCTGGGCGACGCCCTCGCACAGGCCGCCCCGCGTATCCTGCTGCTCTCGGCGACGCCCCATCAGGGCAAGACCGGGCAGTTCAAGCGGCTGCTGCACATTCTGGATCCCCAGGCCTTCACGATCCGAGGAGACGTCGACCGGGCCCTGCTCACGCGGTACGTCCTGCGCACGGAGAAGCGGAAGGCGCTCGACTACGACGGCAAGCCACTGTTCCACGCCCGGCACACACATCTGTGCCCGGTAGCGCTGGACAACGGGTCTCATCGCCAGCAGGCGGCCTTCAGCGCCCGCATGGAGGAGTTTGCGCGCACGATGTACGCCAAGGCCACTCGTCAACACAAACCCATGCTCGGGTTCCTGGTGTTGCTCCTGGTGCGTATGGCCAACAGCTCCACCGAGGCAGGTCTCGACGGCCTGACCAACAGGCTGGCTGTCCTTGGCGGGGGAGCCGCCCGTGACGGGCTGTTCGAGGCCGACGATCTGTTCGATGCTGGTGTCGTGATCGATGCCCCTTCCGCGGACCTCCGTTCGGAGAAGTCCTGGATCGAGGAACTGGTCACACTGGGAACCGCAGCACGAGCAGAGGGTCCGGATGCCAAGACGGAGGAGCTGGCAAACAAGATTGACCAGTTCCGTGCACAGGAAGCTGATCCGGACCTCAAGGTGCTCATCTTCACGGAGTTCAAGGCCACGCAGCGCATGCTGAAGCGCGCTCTGAGCGACCGGGGCTACCGGGTCGTCCTCATCAACGGCGAGATGTCCGCCGAGGAACGCACGGCGGCGCAGAAGGAGTTCGCAGGCACGTCCCAGGTCCTCATCTCCACAGACGCTGGAGGAGAAGGCGTCAACCTGCAGTTCTGTCACATCGTCTTCAACTACGACCTGCCATGGAATCCCATGAGGATCGAGCAGCGGATCGGGCGGGTCGACCGCATCGGCCAGGCGCATGACGTGGAAGCTGTGAACCTGGTGACGAGTGGCAGCGTCGAGGACCGCGTGCAGCGGGTCCTCTCCGATAAACTCGCGACCATCCTGGCGGAACTGGGGATCGACAAGATGGGCGACGTCCTGGACTCGTCGATCGCCGCTGACGACGTCGAACATCTGTACCTGCGGTCGCTTCTGGATCCTGACGCGTCGGGAACAGCAAGCGACGAGTTTCTGACAACCGTACGGGACAAGCTCGCCGACTACAAGTCGACGGCATCGGCTCTGCCCACGCTTGCACAGGCCGACCCATCGCGAGCCAGCGCCATCGCGCACAATCCGATGCCCATCTGGTGCGAGCGGATGGTACGCGCATACCTGACGGCAGAGGGCGGCACCATGTCCCAGGACCTGTTCGCATACGACCTTGTCTGGCCGGATGGCGTCCGGCAGACAGGCGTGACGTTCCAGCCGCAGACTGCTGTCGACCACGGATATGAGCAGCTGACGGCACACAGCGACCGCTTGCGGCACATCGTCGACAATGAGTTCGTCTTCGGAGCTGACCGGGGCATCCCGGTCGTGTCCGCCACCGGCTTCGCTCCTGGGCTCTCCGGTCTCTGGTCTCTCTGGCAGATCACGGCCACGACGGCGACGGGCGATTTGGCGGCCATGGCGGCCATTCTGGTAGACGATGCCGGGCACCCCCTGGTTGCTTCCGGGCGCAAGATCTGGGATGCACTGTGCGGCGACACAGCACCGTCTGTGATCCGCACGCTTGCCCCCGACCAGACAGGAGCTCTCATCGACGCTGCACGCACGGCGGTCGAACCATTGACATATCAGGTCTACCAGAATCTTGTCCAGCGTCATCTGCAAGATGTCGAGCGGGACGACGAGGCCCGCCAGTCGGCGTTTGCAGCCCAGCAGCAACTCATCGACCGCGTTGCGCTGGACAACGTCCGCACCAGGAGACAGCGCGATCTGGACGCTGTCCGGGAGAAGTGGAAGGCCGACGTCGAACATAACCGGCATGTCGCACCGGTGCTGGAATGTCTCCTGGCCGTCCGCATCGAAGGCGAGCATGAGCAGCCATCTGACTGACCGCGTCATTGCCTTCGTTGACACTCCGGACGTGCGCCTGTTCGTCGCTGCCGACCCGGACAGGATCCTTTCGCAGGAGGAACCTGCTGCCGCGCTCCTGGCACGGCATGCAGCCGTGCTTCCATTTGAGTCGCCCGTCGAGTTCCGCTACCTGTATGAAACGCAATACCGTCACGGCAGCAATGTTCTCGTCGTCCTCACAGAAGGGGACATCAGCCGCGTTCCTGCCGATGTCCTGTCCCGTGCGCGTGTCGTCAGAATTGAGCTCTCGACGTTCTTTCCACACCTCGCCACAGAAGTTCTGCGCCAGGTCCCATACGCCATCCTCGCCAGGCTCTACGACGCGCAGGACCTGCAGACTGCTGACCTGACCGTGCGCGAGACCGCCCGGATTGTCGCGGAGAAGGGCTACGACATCTCTGCAGCCTCTGTCTCCTCGGAGGAGACCCTCTATGCCACCCTGCTCCGCCTGCACCTGCACGAGCAGCCGTTGCCTGAATGCGTGGCGGACTATGTGGTCGGGATATGGCGCCAGGATGCCAGGTACGCTGAAATTCCACTCGAACGGCTGATTCGGAATCGCCGCGCATTCCTCGATTATTTGCAGCAGCACTGGAACGCATGGGCCAGCGCGCAGCTCGGCGGTCAGCTGTCAGTGTCCACGGTGTCCGATGCTTCTCTTGCTGCAGCATACAGGCGTCCTTCTGCAACCAGCGCGACCCCGATCGTTCCATGGGCATCGCTGTCTGTCCGAACCGTCATCGACGACTACTTCGACATGAGCCTTCTGGAGCCGGTCCACGCAGTGAGCAGGGACGGCATTCCGGCATGGGCCCGGTGCGGCATTATGGTGGATGAGGGCGAGTACGTCAGCCGCCGCATCGACAAGCTGACCGCCATGTTGGACGACCCGCGGCAGTCATGGGATGTTGCAGCGTGGGGAGCCGTCGTGCGCGATCTTGGTTTGCTGCTCGCACGCTATTACGCAATGCAGAATGCAACCGGCACCATGGCATCAGACGTAGGCACCTTGCTGGGCAGCATCAACGAGCACTTCGATACATGGCTGCGGACGAACTATGACGCTTCTCTGTCGCTGGCCTACGTTCCGCGCCCCAGCTCGGTGCACCAGATCGCCCCGTACCTTGCAGCGGCAAGACAGGGCCGCATCGCTCTGATCGTCATGGACGGCATGAACTGGTGGCAATGGAGCATTCTGGCCCGGGGCCTGGAAGAGCACGGCCTTCACGTCGACGACCTCGCGTCTGTTCTGGCTTGCATCCCCACCATCACATCCATCTCGCGTTCAGCGATCTTCGCCGGACGCCTGCCACGGTCTTACTTCCACCTGGGTTCGACTCCCGACGAAACGTCGCTGTGGCAGAGCTTCTGGACCGGGAATGGCCTGGCACCCGAACAGGCGCTGCTGCACGTCGTCGGACCGACATCCAGCCTGGATCAGTCGCTGGAACGAGCGCTTCTGTCATCGGTCCGTGTGTTTGGGGCTGTCGTGCCACAGGTCGACGAACTCATTCACGGCGAAGGCCTCACGCCCCGGATGCTCGCTGCAGCGATTCGGAAATGGGTCGCTGACGGAGACCTTGCGAACTACCTCGGCGCCCTTCTCGACGCAGGATACGACATCTATCTCACAGCCGACCACGGCAACACCGCTGCCCTGGGCATCGGACCGTGCGCGACTGGCATTCTGGCGGAGAGCAACGGACGGCGCGCCCGCATCTTCGAGTCGGAGGTCGTCCGCGACGATTTCGTGCAGGCACGGAGCCAGTTCACCCAAGCGTGGGAGAGTGCAAGCCTGCCGGAAGGAGTGCATGCTGCTCTGTGCCGAGGGAACCGAGCATTTGCACCGCAGAATCAGGCGGTCAACTGTCACGGTGGCATATCGCTTCTGGAAGTCATGGTCCCGTTCGCCCGCATTGCGAAGGAGAGATAATGCAACACAAACTTGGATTCAGTCGCAAGTTGCCCCTGGCACATCTTGACTTCGCCCTTGAGCACATGCTCGCTTCTGGCGATGTACCATCGCTGGCTCTGGATACTTTCCTGGCTGCTGAGATTGGCGGCGCCAATCGGCGCAGAAAGGCGGTTGCTGAGATCCGGGAGTTATTCCTCGGTACCGCCACGAAGCCGCTTGTCCCTCAGGCCGTGGCTCTCGCCAAGAACAAGTCACTTGCAGACAGTGATCGGCTTGCCATCTACTGGTCGCTGTTCCTGGTCGCCTTTCCCTTTGTCGCTCAGGCATGGACGGTCACCGGGCGTCTGGCAGAGCTTGCACCCAAGTTTACCAGTCATGCATTTGCCAGCCGGCTCACAGACATCTACGGCGGAGGGCGGACAACCCTCATCTCCATTTCGGAGGTGCTTGGCATGATGGTCGATTGGGGAGTCATTGTCCGCGAGCGACCAGGGGTCTACCACGTGGCGCCACGACGTTCCATCAGCAAGGACAGTCAGCGCCTCCTGCTGATGGCTCTCTGTCTAACGCACGATCCCCAGGTGGTCTTTCTGGAACGATTCTCCGACGACCAGTCGCTGTTCCCGTTTCGATTACATCTCTCGATGGCCGATCTCAGACATGCGGAATCCCAGCTACACGTGTCCATCCAAGGCGACCGGCAGGTGGTCGTAGAACCCTGGCAGGCACAACCAGACACGAAGAAGCAGATCAGATAGGACTGTCCCGCTTCCATATGGCAACAAGGCGCTAGCGTCCCTGATGTACACACCATGACACATGTCCTGCTCCGCTGCTTTCGAGCCAAGCCTTTTCGGATTTCGCCGGTCTTCACCGAGGCCATGAGCCTCCTTCCAGAGTGAATGAGGTTTTCACCGAGGATCTCTGTTGACCGCCAATGGAGTTCGTGCCGCTGGAAAACACTGGCCAGCTTCCGGTCACATCCCACTTCCCAACATGCTCCCAAGTGCCGTGAAATCAGCCTGACCAATTGCACGACACCAGTACAGCAAGGCTGTACAATCTTAATACAGCAACTACACCATGTTGCACTTCGGCCATTGAACCTACGAGATATTTCCTGCAAGACTCGCCGATTTTTGAGCAAGTCGATTGATCAATGATGACACCATTCTGTGACTTGCTTATGTTGCTTTTCCGATCGCGAATAGACCCGCTATCTGCGATCAACTCCGACAGATCGTCCGCACTCGCCTGAAGGCGGAAAGTCGGCCAATTCCGGAATGCCAACAGCACAATGCTTGTTTCCAGACACGAGATTGGTGGACTCTCATCACATACCCTATTTTGGGGTATGTGATTAGAGCCGACCAATTTCGGATTGAGTCGACCAATTGATGACGCCGGTGCCACAATTCGCAGCAGCGCTCCTGGTCGATCGAGTCGATCAGTCCGGGATCCTGTCAACTCCATCCGACGGAACAGCTTGAGAAGCGTTTCGCTGCACAACCACTCTGATGTGCCTTGCTTGACCTGTTTCACGAACATACACGTTCTTTCCCCTGGCGCTATACTTTCTACGGAGGGTTCTTGCTCCGCTGCGATGCCGCGTGGATGCAGCACCTCCGGCGTCTGACTGGAGTACGGAGTCAGGAAATGATAGGCACACGAAGTCATGGCACCGAAGGAGGGGCCATGGAACACGAAGAGCCTGATCGGAAGACACCTGAAATAGCGGTTATCGACGCGCGGAACGGGCGTGAAAACCGGGACGGTGGCAAGATGATCGCTGTTGCTCTTGCGCTGACCAGTCTCGGGTTCCTCATCCTGGAAGGCATCGTCTGCCAGTTTTCTCACCGAGCAGATCCGTGGCATGGGTACCTGTGGTTTGCTGTCACAGTCCTTCTTGGGGTAACGGTCCTTCTGGCGGTCGCATCCCGCTCTACCTTGTATGCGTCAGCTGCCGGCTTCCTTCGGAATTCCCTCGGTCTGCTCTATGCTGCGCATGTATTCATGGCACTTGTTCTTGTTGCGGGATTGTGGTCGGTCGGGCAAGACAATGTGGGTGGTGTCGTGCTTATTGGTCTCGTGGATTGTTTCATTGCAGGACCTACGTTCTCCCTCGACCGACAAGCTCTCACTGCTGCCGACACCGCGACGGAATCGACACACCGGACCCGGCAATCACTGCCTCCCAGGCTCTTATCGGTTCTTGTTCCGTCCCTGTCGTTTGCCCTTCTCATCGTCCTGGCCTTTGCCTGGTCCTGTGCGTCTTCTTTCATGTACTATCTGACGACGAAGGCTTCTCTCTTCTCGTATCTCGCGCCAGCCGACCTCAATGGGATAATCCTGAGGGATTGCGCCGGCGAAGCAATGGCACGGCTGTCTCTGCTCTGCATCATCCACGCAGGTGTCCTCTTTGCGTCCCGGATCCGTGTGCGATCCGTACGCGTGATCATCCTGGCCTGCATGTTCGTTCTTGGTGCCTGGGGCTACTGCTGGGTTATGACACAGAGCGACGTTGGGTACGCGATGATCATGTACGGGCGGCCCAATGGCACACCCCAGCTCTTGTGCTCCGCATTGGTTGTGCCATTTGTCCTTCCGTTCGCGTACGTCCAAGGGTTCTCACGCAGGATCCATGGGACCCTTGCAACGGATGGACGCGATGCAACGTAGCGCGAAAGTGGCAACATGACCAGTGCCTGCAGGAGAGCCATCACATGGTTCTGGTTGTGGCCAGCTGTGGCAACTGTGCTGGGGTACATGCTTGCCATGTTCGGAATCGGCAGTCCAGACATCATATTGGCCATCGCGCCGTATGTTGCTCCGTTCATTGGCTTTGGTTTCCTGCTCATGGCCATCAAGAAACGCGCAGAGATGCGCCCCTTTCTGTGCATGTTTCTCGTTGTTGGACTAGTGTTCAACGCTCGTGGTTTCTACGAATTGGCGCGTTGGGCTGCCCAGGGCCTGATGACCACGAAGATTCAGACAGAAGGCATAGCTGGAATCCTTCTCGGACTTCCAGCATTCGTGCCAGTACTCAGATGGACAATCTTCACTCCGTATGCGCTCATGACCTCGGTTCCCATTCTGTTGTTCCTCCTCATCGTCCCGCACTTCCTCGCCCTTCCCGTCTACTGGCTGTGGGTCGTTTTGAGCATCTTGTACGTCGTGCTGCCGGCGAGGGCATGGAAATGGGTACTGGCGCATGGGGCCAAGCGTTGACATTGAGACTGTTAGGCTTCGGTGCAGGCAACGACTCCAGCCCGCGTTGTATCAGGAGAGAAGTAAATCCGCTCCGCGTTATAATGTCAGCGGGAGAAACCGTAACCATTGCACGTGCAGTTCCGACCGAAGGAGGAAACAAAGATGGCAACTCTCGCGTTGTGCCTCGGTGCCGCAATGCTGGCTGGCGCCGCAACATGGCTCATCTTCAACCCATCAAGCACTTCGTCAATCATTGCAATGCTGTGGGTTATTTGTGGCAGCATCTGGTGTGTTGGAGGACTGCTCCTGACCGCTTTGGAGAGACTGCGTCACCACAGGCGCTTGAATAATGCTGCTCCCGACGACGAGGATCAGCGACCGGAATAACAGACGTTCAGCAACATGCGTTAGAGGCATGAAATAGGAACACCCTGCAGAGTCCTGGAACGATCGTATTGCATGCAGACAACATCGATGGAGAAGCGAAGCTGTATTGGCTACCTGCTTCGCCCGTTACGTCCATCGTCGTCATCCAGCAGTGAAGCTCCAGGGGTAGACTGCCGCTTCTGACGACGGCACCATCATCGAGCAACACTCTTGTGATTCGCACTCCTCCCCCAGCAATGCAGAAGAGCATGTGGCAGTCACCAGACGTGAGTGATCCACCAAAGGACAAGATCCTGACTGCTCCCAGTCCTCCTGGACAAGTATGGGTAGAAGTCCTGTATGGAAGCGGCGGCGTGGACGATGGGTTTGTTGTCGTCCAGACAGAATCGCCCCTTGGGGTGGTGTCGCCCTGGCTCATCCGCATGAACAATGGAACAGGGAACAACGGTGCAATGTGGGGTTCCGGTCACGGGATTCTACAAGTCCACTTACAGTGCCCACGAGTCATTCTTCAGCCACTCCGCCAGAACTCGGCTATAGTGACATCATGGACTTGGACAGATGTGACACAGTGCTGAAGGACCTGGGACAACCCGCCTACCGCGCCAGGCAGATCAAGCTGGCGGTGTACCGGGACCTGGCGCAGGGGTACGAGGACATCCCCACCATCCCGCGCCCG
>Ga0209099_1003288_pt1 | contig 13243 bp, 23 predicted proteins | sample AD_JPNHW2_MetaG_FD_184430 | JGI IMG/M metagenome (GOLD analysis project Ga0209099, IMG submission 184430) | Active sludge microbial communities of municipal wastewater-treating anaerobic digesters from Japan - AD_JPNHW2_MetaG (SPAdes) (version 2) | ecosystem: Engineered > Bioreactor > Anaerobic...
GCAGACATTATAGGTCCTGCAACCGGAGCAAAAACAAACCCAAGTATTCAGTTTTTATATAAAAATTCACAGGTATTCAATTTCACTAATTTCAGATTTCAAAAATCATAATTATAAACACCATGACAAAAAGACAAGCAGTAGAACTTTACGCAATTTTACGTGAATTAAAAAATGGCTCAATGAGCAAAGAGGGATTAACATCATTTATTTTAATGAGGCTTAAATTAAAAACAATTTTTGATGAATTTGAAAATGCAAAAGTAGAAATTTCAAAAGAAACTAAGCCTGAAGATTTTAAAGAAGGAGATGATGTTACTGAATGGAATACAATATTTCAATCTGCCATTAGTGAATGGTTGAATGAAGAAATTGAAACTATTGATACTCATGTTTTATCAAATGAAGATTTGATAGAATTGGTAAATAAAAATGATTTAGTTGGATGGATACAAGATAACTTATTTGAAAAACTAACAAAATGACATTAAGCGGATATTTTAAATTAGGAGTTGGTATAGTAGTTGCATTATTAACAGCAACTACTGTATCAATTTATAAACACAATAAAGATTTAAATCACAAATTAGATATTGCAAAAGCTAATGAAAAGGCTTATTATATGTAGTTTGATTCATTGAATACAAAGAATAAATTATTGAATTTTACAGTAGAACAATTAAACTATTATAATGATTCTATTCTCAATAAAATGAATAATTTAAGAAAAGAACTTAAGATAAAAGATAAAGAGTTACTTTCATTATATTACTTAAATTCTCAAATTACAAAGATAGATACTATTTTAATGAAAGATACAATCTTTATTAAAAGTTTAAAGTTAGATACTATAGTAGGAGATAGATGGTATACTATGAAGTTAGGTTTAGAGTACCCTAATAAAATTATAGTTAATCCATCATTTATTAGTGAAAAATATATTATTACTAATAGTAAAAAAGAAACTATTGAACCTCCTAAAAAATATTGGATACAGCGAATATTTCAAAAGAAACACACAATTGCTGAAATTAATATTATTGAGAAAAGTCCATATATTAAAGAAACTCAAAATCAATTTATTCAAATAATTAAATAATGATAAAAAACATAATAATTGACCCTGGTCATGGTGGAATAAATTCTTAGGGTATTTATACTACTCAAGGTAAATCATATAAGTTCCCTAATGGTGAAATAGCATATGAAGGAGTCATTAATAGAAATATTTCAAAAGCATTAGGTAATAAATTAAAAAGTAATGGGTTTAATGTTATCTATACTGTAGATCCTTCTGATCCAAATGATATTAGTTTGGGAGAAAGAGTGAGAAAAGCAAATATATATTCATCTAAAGATTCAGTATTTGTATCTATTCATAATAATGCAATGGGTAAACCTGGAACTGCAAGAGGATTTGAAATTTTTACAACATTTGGATAGAATAACTCTGATAAATTAGCAGAAAGTATTTATAATGAAGTTGCTAAATTATATAATAAACTTAATTTAAAATTAAGATATGATTTTGGTGATAAAGATTATGATAAAGAAGCAGGTTTTTATGTAATAAAGGGAGCAAATATGCCAGCTGTATTAATTGAATGTTTATTCTTTGATAATTATGATGATTATACAAAGTTAAAAGATAAAATGTTTATTGAATCACTTGCAAATGCTATATACTTGGGTATTCAAAATTATATAAAACAGTAAAAAAAGTTTATAACATAAATAAATTATTTATTTAACTATAAGTATATAATTTATTACCTTGTATAAACGATTTAAAATTTATAATTTTGCATTTGATATAATAATTTATTAGAAGTAATTTATGGGAGAATTAAGTTTTGAAAATATTATGTCTGGGGATGAAATTGATAATTTATTTGTAGACTCAGACGAAGAGATAGTTACACCTGAAGCGGATGTAACTGAAGAAAAAAAAGATAAAGAAATTACAGATACTACTGAGGTTAATGTAGACACATTGTTTACGGATAAACCAGAGAGCGTAAGTAGTGGAACAGAAGAAAATCAAGAGGTAGAGAAAGATACTCCTTCAAGTAAGGAAGGTTCTTCTCCCAAAAACTTCTACTCTTCCATTGCCAAAGCCTTGCAAGAAGAAGGTATCTTTCCTGACCTTGATGATGACACAACCAGTAAGATTACTACTCCAGAAGATTTTGCAGAAATTATTGAAAAAACAATTCAATCAAGATTTGATGAACGTCAAAAAAGAATTGATGATGCATTAAATTATGGAGTTGAAGTAACAGAGATTAAGAGATATGAGAATACTATTCAATATCTCGATTCAATTAAAGACGATGTATTAACTGATGAAGGAGATAAAGGAGAACAATTAAGAAAACAATTGATATTCCAGGATTTCGTTAACAGAGGATATAGTCAAGAACGAGCTCAAAGGGAAGTGACAAAATCATTAAATGCAGGAAGTGATATTGAAGATGCAAAAGAGGCTTTAAAGAGCAATAGGGATTTCTTTGAATCATAGTATAATACTATGGTTGAAGAAGCAAAAAAGGAAGAATAGAAATCAATTGAAACCAGAAAAGAAGAAGCTATTAAATTAAAGAAATCTTTACTGGAAGATACTAAAAGTTTTGGTGAAATACAACTTGATAAAGCAACAAGACAAAAGATATTTGATAACATAGCAAAACCTGTTTATAAAGATCCTGAAACTGGAGAATTGTATACTGCAATTCAAAAGTATGAAATGGATAATAAAACAGAGTTTATGAAAAATCTTGGTCTGTTATTCACACTTACAGATGGTTTTAAAAGCCTTGACAAATTAGTCAAAGGTAAAGTAACAAAGGAGATTAAAAAGGGATTGAGAGAATTAGAAAATACTCTTAATAATACCTCTAGAAATTCTGATGGTAATTTAAAATTTGTAAGTGGAGTAGAAGAAGATCCTGAAGCTTTCATAGGCAAAGGTTGGGATTTGGATATTTAATAACATATTATACGAAACACATTATTAATTTTTAAAAAATAAATTTATGGCTGGAAAATTAGGTAAATTTCAGACGATTGGATTTAGTCATTGGAAAGGCTTAACAAAGGATAATCACCTTGGCTCAATATTTCAGATGGCTCCACAAAAAGCTACTAATTTAATGGTTCAACTTTTAGCTTACTATAGAGGAAAAACTTTGGATACTTTCCTAAGTCAATTCCCTACAAGAGAGTTTGAAGATGATACCGAATACTATTGGGACGTTATTGGTTCTAGTAGAAGAAATATTCCATTGGTAGAAGCAAGAGATGAGAATGGTGTAGTTGTAACAGATGCATCTGGTAATGTAGGTGCTGGTACAGCTCCTTTCTATTTAGTATTTCCTGAAGATTGGTTCGCTGATGGTGAAGTAATTGTAGGTAATTTAAATCAAGTATATCCATTTAGAATACTGACTGAACCAAAGATGGAAGGTACAAATGCAGTATATAAAGTGGAATTGATGGGTGGTAATACTGCTGGTGTTCCCGCAGAAAGATTACTGGCTGGTGAAAGATTCTCTATTGAATTTGCTCCTGTAGAAAAAGCCTTATCTAGAAAAGTTGGTGACGTAAGATTTACTTCTCCTGTTTCTATGAGAAATGAATGGTCTACAATCAGAATTCAACACAAAGTTCCTGGTAACATGCTTAATAAGAAATTGGCTGTTGGTATTCCTGTAACTAAAGCAAATGATGCTGGTGGTTTGACTAAAACTACTGCTACTATGTGGATGCACCATGTAGATTGGGAAGTTGAACAGCAATTCTCTGAATATAAAAACAATGCACTTGCCTTTGGTACTTCTAACAGAAATGCTAATGGTGAATATATGAACTTTGGTAAATCTGGTGAAGTTATTAAAACTGGTGCAGGTTTGTTTGAACAAATGGAAGTTGCAAATACTATGTATTTTAATAACTTCTCATTGAAACTTTTGGAAGACGCTCTTTATGAATTGTCTGCTTCCAAACTTGATTTTGGTGATAGATATTTCTTGTTGAAAACTGGTGAAAGAGGTGCTATTAAATTCCATAAAGAAGTATTGAAAACAGTATCTGGATGGCAAGCATTTATTCTTGATAACAGTTCTACTAAAGTTGTAGATAGAACTCAATCTCAATTGCATAATAATTCTCTTACTGCAGGATTCCAATTTGTAGAATACAAAGCACCTAATGGTGTTAGAGTTAAAATTGATGTTGACCCTTTCTATGATGATCCAGTAAGAAATAAAATTTTACATCCTGAAGGTGGGGTTGCAATGTCTTATAGATATGACCTTATGTACATTGGTACAATGGATCAACCAAACATTTTTAAATGTAAAATCAAAGGTGATACTGAATATAGAGGTTATCAGTGGGGCTTTAGGAACCCGTTCACAGGACAGAAAAACAATCCTTATATGTCGTTTGATGAAGACGCAGCTGTTATCCATAGGATGGCAACATTAGGAATTTGTGTACTTGATCCTACAAGAACAATGTCATTGATTCCTGCTATATTGCAAGGATAATAATAATTTACATAGGGGAGGGTAATCCCTCCCTTATTTTTTAAAATAATAATAGAGAAGATTAAAAATGGCAAAAAAATTAGAAGTAGAAGAATCTAAGGTAAATTACACTAATGATATCATGTTAGATGATAGTGAATTAGCAAATGAATCACTCTCTGAAATAGAGATTGAGAAACCAGTATTTAAAGAAATTAAAGGTAGAAAAGAAAACGTTCAATCGTTAAATAGTCCAATGATTAATTGTCTTAGAAAAGAAAGAGTTCTTGTAAGACATATACCAAAAGAAGGTGGCATGATTTCAAATCCCAAACATATTTTATATGGGGGAATGGCTGAAAGTGCAGTTAGATATTTTACAGTACCAAAATTAAGTTCAGGTATGTATGTAAATGTTCTTACTGATTAGGAAAAAGAATTCCTTGAAGAAGTTATGGGACTTGAATATAACGCTTTAAGCATTTATAAGAAAGTTGATAATTATTGGGAGAATAATATGGTTAGATTAACTAAACAAGATAATATTCTTGATTTATCAGACCCAGAATAGTATATTAAATATAAAATATTATTAGCCAATAAGAACTTTATTGCACCTTCATTAGAAATATTAACTGATTATCCTAAAGCTACTTATCAATTTGTGATAATTGCTGAAGGTGAGGAAACTAAGACAGCTAAAGATAACATGAGTGTAACAATGAAGTGTTATAAGGAATTTGGTAAAGTTGAAAATGATATTGATGTATTGAGAACATTGGTTGAAACTATTGACGGAAGACCAACTTCTACTAATGTAAAACTTGAGTTTTTACAAACAAAAGCTAATTCATTAATTCAGGCAGATAGTAAACTATTCTTGAAAACAATAACAGATCCGTATTTACCAACTAAAGTACTTATTAAGAAAGCTATTGAGGCAGGGTTAATTGCAAATCGTGGAAACTATCTTTATTTAAAACAAGATAATTCTCCATTGTGTGAAAATAATCAAGAACCTACTTTAAGTATAGCAGCTCAATATTTAAATAATCCTAAACATTAGGAAGTAAAATTAACGTTAGAAGCAAAATTGAAATAATATGACGACTCAAGAATTTTCAGATCAATTTGATGTTTTATATAATAATATAATGAGTAACCAAGCTCCTGGTTTAGATGAATACGAGAAATCTGTTTTTCTGACTAAAGCACAATATGAAATTATAAAAAATTATTTTAATCCTAAAAGTAATAAAAATCAAGAAGGGTTTGATGATTCACCTAAAAGACAGATTGATTTTTCAAATTTAATGGCTGCTAAAAAACAAACAACTGCTGTTACAACTCCTACAACTTATGTTAAATTTGATAGTAGAAGTGTTTTATATGAAATGCCATCTGATATATTATTTGCTTTAAATGAAACTGCGATTGTTACAGAAAATTTAAAAACAAGATTGATAACAATAGTACCAATAAGTTTTGAAGAATATGCAAGGATATTATCTAAGCCTTATAAACAACCTTTGAAAAATCAAGGATGGCGATTACTTAATACTGGTATGAATGGAACAACTCAAGCTAGAATATCAGAAATTGTAGTTAAAGCTGGAGCAACAGTTTCAGATTATATAATTAGATATGTAAGAAGACCAAAACCTATTATACTTACAACATTAACAGAAACGAATGTTAGTTTAGATGGAGAAACAGATGTAACAGAATGTGAATTAGATCCTATATTACATCCTGAAATTTTACAGAGAGCTGTAGAATTAGCTAAAAATGCATATGGGGGAGATTTAAAAAGTACCGTAGATTTAGGACAAAGAAGTGAATAACAAACAAATAAATAATTATGACTACACAAGAATTTAGTAATACATTTGATACACTTTTAAATAGTTATAGTAGTTAGGGATTGTTTGGTGAACAAGCTTCTAGAGGAGAAATTGTTTTAGATGAATATGAAAAATCAGTATTATTAACTCAAGCACAAGATATTATTGTAAAATAGTATTTTGAAGGTGGAGGAGTTAATGGTGGTTTTGATGATTCAGCAAGAAGACAAGTTGACTTTTCTAACCTTATTACTGTAGAAGAAATATCTAAAGCAACATCACCACTACCTACGGCTAATTATGATGAACGAAGCATTATATTTAAAACACCACAGGTATTGTATGTGTTGAATGAAAAAATAGTAGTTAGCACTACTGTGGGTGAAGTTACAACTAAAAGACAGTATGTGGTAGTTCCTATTAATTATAAAGAATATGATAGGCAAATGTCTAAAGCATATGCTCAACCTTTAAAGAAACAAGCATGGAGATTATTTCAGGATGGTGGAGTTTCTACATTAGATTTATATTCTGAGATAATTCCTGTTGAAGGTTCAATTAGTAATTCTGAAGTGCCTAAATATAAAATTAGATATATTCGTAGACCAAAACCCATTGTATTAGTTAATTTAGATTTTGCTACTCAATCAGACCTTGAAATAGATGGTGTTAAAACAGTGAGTGAGTGCGAATTAAATCCTATAATGCATATGGATATTCTTAATAAAGCAGTTGAATTAGCTTATACTACAAGAGGTGGTAGATCATCAAAATCAACAGATAAAGATTAATAATTATGACAATAGCAGAATTTTCAAATGAGTTTGATGTTTTAATAGATAGTTATAGAAGATTTAAAGACTTTGATAACAAATAGAATTTAGATTCATTGGACTTTAATGAATATGAAAAATCTGTATTTCTTACAAGAGCTCAAGAAGATATTGTTATATCATTATATAATGGTTTAAATTTAACTCAAGACTCTTTTGAAGGAAGCGAAGAAGTTCGCAGATATCTTGACACATTAGTTAAAACAATAAAAACATCAACTTCTTTAACAAATATTACTAATGGAGCAAATGTAAATTCTGTATTTTTCTCATTACCTACAAATACTGATGTATGGTTTATAGTATATGAAGCTGTTAATTTAGAAGATAGTAATTTAAAATGTGCTGGTAAACAGGAAGTTCCTGTAGTACCAACAAAACATGATAATCTACAAAAAGTCCTTAGAAATCCTTTTAGAAGACCTAACGAAAGAAGAGTTTTAAGATTAGATTTAACAGGAAACATGGTAGAGTTAATATCAAAATATCATATATCTGATTACATTCTAAGATATATATCAAAACCAGAACCGATTGTATTAGTAAATTTACCAGATGATGTAAAAATTAATGGAGTTGGTACAGTAAATGAATGTAAATTAAATTCTGTAATACACAGATCAATATTGGAAAAAGCAGTTCATTTTGCTTTAACAAGTAAACTTGGAACTATTCAAAAATAATAATAATAATAAAACCTATGTAATGTAGGAAATGTTTAATTTAATACATAATTAAAAATGGCAACATTTAGCACAAATCAAGTAAGAAATCTTTATGTAGCGAAAGCTATGGGTACTGTAGGGGAAGCATCTGCAGATGGAACAATTCAAGCAGCAAGTGATCTTGCAAAAACCCATTTGTATTTTAAATACAAAAGTCCTGGGGGTCAGGTAAGAAGTGATCTTATTAATATTGCAAGCATTACTTCTGCAAAAGCAACAGATGCTAGCAATTTAGTTCATAAATTGACAAAGTATAAAGTAGCTTTGGATAGTACAATTAATTCAGGAGCCCCTATCGCAGGATAGGATTACATTCTTAGAATTGCATTTAGAAATTATATTGGTTTATCTGAAGAAGATCAATATTTCAAATATGGTACTGTTCATGCAGTTACTAATATGACAGCAGAAACATTTTATCAAACTCTTGTAGCTTCTTTGAATAAGAATTTCTCAAGAGAAAATTCTAAACTTTTAGATTTTTATTTAGATGGTACAAAAGCTACAGTGGCAATGACTACTAACGCAGGTGTTACTGTAACAGCTAATAGTGTTGGTAGTGCTGGAAATAATATCAGATTTGCTGTAGCTTCTGTAGCTGCTGCTACTGCTGGAGTAACAGTCGCTACTGTGTCTGGAGTAACAACTATCACTGCATCTTTAACAGCTGCTGCTAAAACTATTGGTGATTTGAAAGCTCTTATAGCATCTAATCCTACTGCTAATGCTCTTGTAACTATTACTGGTACTGATGCAACTGCTGTAGCTGCTGAAGTAACTGCAGTAGCTCTTACAGGTGGATCAACAACAGGTGTTATTCTTGAAGAAGCAGAACAACCTTGGTATCTTGGAACTATGCCAGTAGCTTATATGAACTTTACTGTTCAGCCAACTACTATTTTTGATGGAACTGAAGAAAGAATTTGGGGTACAATTACTAAACCTACTCCTACTAAAGCAGTTAAAAATGGTAAAATGATTGCTGATCTTGAGTACTTCTTAATGGGTGAAAGAGGGGATCAATATAGAAAAATTGGATGGCCTAATACTATTCCTACTACTTATCTTGTAGATCCTTCTGCTGAGTATAACACTATTGACATCGAATTCTCTTATCAGGGTGAAGGTGAAAATATTCAAAAATCCAAGAAATCTATTACTATTGTAGTACCTAAAGTTGGGGCAACTAATTCAGTAAGTAATGTACTTACAAATAGTATAATTACTGCAATTAACACTGCAACAAGTTTGTCAATCACTGCTCTTGGCACAGAATCATGAGAGGGCTTAATTAAAGGCCTTTAATATAAAAGGGAGGCTATTAAATTAGCTTCCCTTTATTTTTAACATTTAAACAAGTTTTAAAATATGATAAAATTCAATGAATTAAAAATAGAAAACTGTAATAAAACTTTAGTAATAGATGCTTCAGTAATTGATTTACCGTATTATACTAATATATATATCGAGTCAATAACAATTGATACTTAGGATACTTATGTAGGTACTGGACCAAGTTCAACATCATTATTTAAATATATAGTACCTGTAGATCAATCATTAAAGACTGTAAGATTAGATTTAAATTCTACAGTATTAAATGCTGGATTTGATACTAATCTTTTATTTGTATATGTTAGTGTAAAAGGTGTAGCTGCTATTGATGTTCCATGTGGAATGGATAATGTACATACTATAGGTGTTGTTACAAATTTATATCCTATATACAAACAATCAATAAAATTATTATCAAGTATATCAGATGATTGTTAGAATCCACAAGACTTAGTTAGTTTTATATTAAAATTAAATGCCTTAGATTTAGCTATTAAAACTTGTAATTATGTAACAGCAATTAAATATTGGAAAAAATATTTTACAGGAGCTACATTAAATAATGTATTAACAAATAAATGTGGATGTAATGGATAAACTTAATGAAACTTTACTAAATGGATTAGATAGATATTTTAATCATTTAGCTAATTTTGGTAAATCTACTAAGAATCAACAAAATACATTATTGATATTCTTACATATAAAACAAATAATGGAATCTTCAATGAATATATACATCAATGAAGAAGATTACAGAATTCTGGAAAATGTATTACATTGTTTATTTGGAAAATCTTGTTTGTTAGAATATAATTCTTTTAAAGGTGGAAATTCATTATTTGATAATATAAGTTTGACAAATTATCTCAAGTTACTTGAAGTTAATAATATTAGATTTACTGAAAATGATGATGTTAGATTTCAACAAATGTGACATAATTACTTAAAAATATAAAATAAATTATTAAGTCCCTTCTTTTATACAAAACTTTTTTGTATATTTGCAGGGACTTTTAATTTACAAAAATATGAATGAAATAGAAAAAATATTAAAACTGTTTAGAGAAAAGACATATCTTATTATTATGGGTGCAGGTAAAATATCAAAAAGATATAATGTTTCAGTAGAAAATGTTATGGCTGCCAGAAAGATTATACATGCGGAAAAAAAGAAAAAGAATAAAGCAAATATTTTAATTTTTGATATTGAAACAGCTCCTTTGAAAGCATATGTTTGGCGCAGATGGAATCAAAATATATATTTAGACCAAACTATTTCAGAGTGGTATATGATTTGTTGGAGTGCTAAATGGTTAGGTTCTAAAGAAGTATTTTCAGAATGTCTTACACCCAATGAAATTAAAATAGAAAGTGATGATAGAATAGTAAAGAAATTGTGGACACTTATTGATCAAGCAGATATAGTAATTGCCCATAATGGTAAAAGATTTGATGTTCCTAAAATAAATTCAAGATTTATAATGGCAGGTTTACCACCAACATCATCATATATTCAAATAGATACAAAGGAAGTTGCAGCTAAACAATTTGGTTTTAGCTCAAATAAACTTGATGCTTTAGCAGGATATTTTAATATTGAACATAAAGATGATACTGATTTTGAATTGTGGGTTAATTGTATGAATGGGGATCAGGCATCGCTTGATTATATGGAAACATATAATAGAAAAGATGTTACAATTTTAGAACAAGTTTATCTTAAACTTAGACCGTGGATTAAAAATCATCCTAATATTGGTTTATATCAGGAAGATTGCAATATGGTTTGTCCAACATGTGGTTCAAAACATATAGAAGAAGATGGTAGTTTCTACTATACATCTGCAAACAAATATAAAATAATGAGATGTAACGATTGTGGTGCAACATCAAGAATGCGTAATACATCTTATCCAAAAGATAAAAAGAAAAACTTAACAGCAAGTATTTAATATGAGTACATATAGATAGTTAACATATCTTGTTTTAGATGAACTTAAAGGATAGAGTGATGATTTTACATATACTGAAGATCACATTATATTTCTTTTAGATAAATATAGAGCATTTTTATTAAAACAAAGATATTCAGATATAAAGAAACAAATGCCTGAAAGTAATTATCAGACATTATGTTTAGATTTAATTTAGGTACCAGCTATATCAGGAGATGCTTGTGAAGGTGGTATATATTTAAGAAGCAAAGATAAAATTCCTAATTTAATGTAGCTTGGTTCTCCAAGAGTAACTTCAACAGATTATTATTAGGGTGATTTTAATTATGTTAGTAGAGATAGAATGCGTTATGTTGGCAATAATAGATTTTTGAAGAATATGATATATACTTCAATATCTCCAGATCAATATTTATATTTTAAATCACAAAATTCAGAATTTCTAAATCTTGAAAAAATATAGATGACGGGTATCTTTCAAGATGCTTCTGAAGCTGCACAGCTTTCTTGTGGGACTGATGTTCCATGCGATGTACTTGATAGCACCTTTCCATTAGAAGAAGCTCTTATTTCGCCTCTAATTGAGTTAATAACTAAAGAACTTTTAGGTGCTTCTTATAGACCAGAAGATAGTAATAATAATGCTAGTGATGATCTTTCAAACTTAATTAGTTTTATAAGAAGAAATACTAAATCTGCATTACAAAAATAGATTGAAGACTAATGAAATACGAAGAGTTCAGAAGAAAGATATTAAAATTATGTGAAAAAAGAAACCATAAAGTAAAGAACTCTTATGGTGTATATGATGCTTTTAAATATTATAGAAAACATAGACCTAAAGATAATAAATATGTTTTAACTGAATCTTAGTATTTTGCAATTATACGAAACATTAATAATATTTTAGCAGATAATTTACTTGAAAATAATGATATTAGGTTTCCATTAAGAATGGGAACATTAGAAGTTAGAAAGAGACTTGGTACTGTAAAAATAGTTGATGGAAAATTAGTTAATAATTTACCTGTAGATTGGGATACAACTCTTAAATTATGGGCTGAAGATGAAGAATCTTATAAAAATAAAACTATTATAAGATTGGAAGAAGATGAGATATTTATAATCAATTATAATAAAAAAACAGCTATTTATAATAATAAGATGTTTTATCAATTTAATGTAAATAGAAAACTTAAACAAAGACTTAAAGAATTAATAAAAAATAACGAAATAGATGCATTTGAATTATGGCAGAACAACAATAGAGTATTAAAGTAATATTTGATAAAATTATGAGGCATCCTTTATTATAGGATCTAACTTTAGAGACTATAGTAGATTACTCAATAGATTTTATGAGAATAGTAGGTGTACCATCAATGTTTGAAGAAAAAGTTGCACAAGCTGAAGTAATAAACTATAGAGCTGAACTACCTTGTGATTATTATCAAATGACTCAAATAAGAGCATTAGACCCCAATCATAATGTTCTTGGAACATTCAGATATAGTTCAGATAGTTTTCATATGAGTGAAATAAAAGCTGATTATTCTGATTATACTTATAAGGTACAAGGTAATGTTATTTATATGAGTGTACCAAATGGTCTTATTGAAATAGCATATTAGGCAATAGCAATAGATGGTGATGGATATCCTTTAATTCCAGATAATAGTTCTTTTACAAGAGCTTTAGAAGCATATATTAAAAAGTAGCACTTTACAATATTATTTGATTTGGGTAAAATCACTAATCCTGTTTTATCTCAAACTCAACAAGATTATGCTTGGGCAGTAGGAGATTGTCAATCAGAATTTAATAGAATGACTATTGATAAAGCAGAAAGTTTCTATAATTCATGGAGAACTCTTATCATAAGATCTTCAGAACATAGAACAGGATTCTTACATAATGGTACACAAGAAAAACTAAAAATGAAATAATATGAAATAGATACCATTTAAGGTTAGAGGTATGTAGAAAGATTTAGCTGAATCAAGTTTTAATCCTCAATTT
>Ga0209099_1003289_pt1 | contig 13241 bp, 8 predicted proteins | sample AD_JPNHW2_MetaG_FD_184430 | JGI IMG/M metagenome (GOLD analysis project Ga0209099, IMG submission 184430) | Active sludge microbial communities of municipal wastewater-treating anaerobic digesters from Japan - AD_JPNHW2_MetaG (SPAdes) (version 2) | ecosystem: Engineered > Bioreactor > Anaerobic >...
CAAATATCCGTATATCGACCGGTTTTCTTTCCAGCTCGGGAGAGATTATCCCTTCAATCCTCAATATGACCGTGAAATTCCTGCAATGGGTTTTTTCATTTTCGGACTGGGTGACATTGAGGAATATACTGTTAAATGGAGATACGGATATATCGCTCCTTTGAGATTCAGCACTTTCTGTCCTGTTTTTGGAAGTTGCGGCGGCGGATTTATCGGCGCAGCGATTATTCCGGTAAGTGAAAGGGACGAACTTCAGATCGGCGTAAGGTTAGGTTTCAGCCCTGTTTATTTTCTGTTTGATGTGACTCCGCATATTATATTAATACACCATCTCAAGCACGAAAACCGGTATTATGGCATAGGTTTAAACACACATTTAATGTTTTTTGACAGTCTCGATGTTATCTGTGTCTTTGTCTATTTAAAGGTCGGATTTTAACACTGCCTTAAACTTGTTTACATTTAAAGAACTGTTAGAATACACCGAAATTATTTGATTAACGGAGTCAGAAATGAAGATCGCTTTTATTGCTTCTGAGTGTGATCCTTTTGTGAAGACCGGCGGGCTTGCAGATGTCGTGAGTTCTCTTCCCAAGGCGTTGAAAGAGCTCGGTCATGAGGTTATTATAATCCTGCCTCTTTACAATTCGATCCGCAGGAAGAATTTTAAGATAGAGCCGTTTTTTGATTCGATGGGAGTCTGGATGGGTGCTGGAATTCAGGAGTGGTGCGCTGTCAGAAAAACAGTCACCCAAGACAAAGTGCCTGTATTTTTTATAGAATACGACCATTATTTTGCCAGAGACGGTCTATATTGCGACAATTTGAACAGAGATTATGCCGATAATGCAGCAAGGTTCGCTTTTTTCAGCAGAGCCGCATTACAGCTTTTGAAAGACATGGATTTCAGACCTGATGTTGTTCATGCCCATGACTGGCAGACTGCTCCTGTAGCTGCCTATATAAAAAGATGGGAATGGGGGAATAGCGGGATCGACAAAGCTGCTGCGGTTCTCACGATCCACAATATCGGATATCAGGGCGTTTATCATGCAGATGCCTATAAATACTGCGGATTCGGTGAGTGGGATTTTCTGCCTGACATATTTGAAGATCATGGCAGGATCAATTTTCTCAAAGGCGGAATTCATTTCGCCGATATGGTGACAACGGTAAGCCCGACCTATGCAAAAGAAACAACGACAGGTGGACAAAGTTACGGGCTGGCACCTTATCTCAACAACAAAAAAGATAAATATATCGGTATCTTGAACGGTGTTGACTATTCGGCATGGGACCCGGCAAACGACAAACTGATTCCGGTAAAGTTCTCTTATGATAAAATGGAAGGTAAAGCTGTCTGCAGAGGAATGCTCAAGCAGAAGTTCAGGCTTGATAATTCAAAAGATGTTCCGGTTCTTGGAATTGTAAGCCGCTTTGCAGACCAGAAAGGGCTGGATGTGTTTGCCGGAGCAGTTGAAAGGATACTGAACGGGATGGCAGTTCAAGTTGCAATTCTCGGAGCAGGGGACACAAACCTTGAGTCATATTTCGGATGGCTTCCTTCGATAATGCCGGGCAAGGCGGGATCTTATATAGGGTATAACAACGATATCGCCCATCTCATTGAGGCCGGAAGCGATTTTTTCATCATGCCTTCAAGGTATGAGCCGTGCGGACTTAATCAGATCTATTCACTTAGATATGGTACACTTCCCATTGTAAGAAATACAGGAGGTCTTGCCGATACAGTTGTTCAATACAACGAAAAAACTGGCGATGGGACAGGATTCAAGTTCGACTATCTGTCCGTCGATTCAATATTTGATACGGTAGGCTGGGCGGTCAGTACATATTTCGACAGACCGGAACATCTCAAAAAAATGAGAAAGACTGCAATGTTACAGGATTTCAGCTGGACAAAATCCGCAAAAGAGTATGAAAAGATCTATAAGAATATTTCTTTACACGGGAAACAGAAGTGATAGAATACACCAGTAAAAACAATAAGTTTTTTGAGAGGTCGCTCAAATGAAAAAGTTCTACACATTAATGATCGCAGTTTTATCGATGATTGTCGGCACAACATCTTGTGGAGAAACGGACTATGGTGTTGGTCCTTCAAATTATGACAATGATCCCGTTCAGGACGAAGACACCGTGATCAATGACGATCAGACAGCGGATATCGATGTTGTGAGCGATGCTGATACGCCTGCAATGTACGGTCCGATTCAGACAGATTACGATGCAGCGGATAGCGACACGGAAGTTTCTGATGATGTTGCTCAGCCTGAATACGGTGTCACTCAGACCGATTATGATGCAACTCCGGACAATGATATGGAAATGACCGATGATCCTGCAATGGAATATGGTCCTGTTTACACTGATTATGATGCAACAGCAGATAATGATCTTGTTGAAAATCCTGATGAAATGACCACGGATTACGGTCCTATCTCAACAAAATTTCACAAATAACACCTTAAAATGAGGCTTCTATGGAATTGAAAAATCTGAGAAAGAAGATATTTCTGCCTTTAAAACAGGATTATGAAAGAAAGCTCCATGAATTGAATTATATGTTCTTTGAGTTGACCCACCGCTGTAATCTTGAGTGTATTCACTGCGGAAGCGATTGTGTTAAAAATGATGTGGTGCCGGATCTGCCTGCGGAAAAGGTGATTGAAGTGCTCAAAGAGATAAAAGCGCATCAGAATTCAAAAAAGGTGATGATAGTTCTTTCAGGCGGAGAACCGACGGTATATCCTGATGTGTGGAAGCTCGGAAGGGCGATTTATGATCTTGAATTTCCATGGGGAATGGTTACAAACGGTTTCAACTGGACAAAACACACGATCGCTGATGCAAAAAAAGCGAGAATGCACTCTGTCACAGTGAGTCTGGACGGACTTGAAGAAAGCCACAACTGGCTTCGAGGTCACCCTGAAAGCTTCAAAAGGGCGAAAAAAACAATAGAAATGCTTGTAGAAGACCCTTTCTGGAAAGCAATGGATGTTATAACCTGTGTAAATAAAAAGAATATTAATGAACTTGATAAGGTTAGAGAATTATTGATAGAACTCGGCGTAAAAAGATGGCGGTTCTTTACAATTTCACCTATCGGCAGAGCTGTGAACCACGATGATCTGTTCCTTGACGAATCACAATTCAAACATCTGATGAAAAAGATACTGGAATACAAAAAGCTCGGGAAGATCGAAGCAAATTACAGCGAAAGCGGATATCTTGGGAATTTTGAGCACAGGGTCAGGAACCACGATTTTTTCTGCCGTGCCGGAATAAGTGTAAGCGGAATTATGGTGAACGGCGATATTCTTGCCTGCCCGAACAATGACAGGAAATTCAAGCAGGGCAATGTTTTTGAAGAGTCATTCATTGATGTCTGGGAAAATAAATATGGTGTTTTCAGGAACCGTAAATGGATGAAAAAAGGACTTTGTGCAGACTGTCCTGAGTGGAGAATGTGCAAGGGCGGAGCAATGCATCTGTGGGAGCCTGAAGCTGATTCAATAAAGATGTGTCCTTATAGAAAATATGGTTTGTCAGTAAAATAAATTTGATGAAAAACATTTATATCACGGTTTTGACTGTTTTATGTCTGGCAGGTTGTATAAGCGAAAATCCCAGAAAAAGCGGTCCGGGAGAAAATTGTACAAGGACATCTGACTGCATGAGTGGATTTGTATGTCTTGATTTTGAATGTATTAACTCAGAAGATATCAACGGTATATCTGATAATGATTCTGTAACAGCCGATTCAGATTCAGACACTGATTCAGACACTGATTCAGATTTCTATCCTGATATGGATTTTTATGCTGATACTGATAATTATACAGACGAAGATAGTGACGAGCTTCAATGTGTCGAGGGAGAGAGCAGAACGGTTTCCTGTTCCGCAGATAGTTCACTGTTTCAGATTCAGATCTGTAATGAATTCAGTAGATGGGAGGATTCCGGCGAATGTTCTTCGGTCTTTGCAGAAATGGTGACAGTTCCAGCTGGAAGTTTCTGGATGGGATGTAATGAATCGTATGACTCAGCCTGTAATGATAATGAATACCCGTATCACAAGATTATTCTTCCGGAATATAAAATTGATAAATATGAAGTGACGGTTTCTGATTATCAGAAGTGCATAGACAACGGTGCATGCAGTAATAAAAACAAGGAACATTCCTATTATGAAAACACGGTGCCGGATTGTAACTTGATTTATAATAAAAGTGAATCCGAGCCTGTTAACTGTGTAAGCTGGTATGGAGCAAAGGCATATTGCGAATGGATAGGTATGAGACTGCCTACCGAAGCCGAATGGGAAAAAGCTGCAAGAGGTACTGATAGCAGAATATATCCATGGGGAAATGAAGAAGCTGACTGTCACCATGCTATTATGTTCGAACCATTCTATCAGGTCGGACCTTATCAGGAAGGCGGTCCTGGCTGTGGAGAAGGAAGACCCCTGCAAGTCGGTTCCAGATTTGGTAAGAGTCCGTATTCTGCTTATGATATGGCTGGAAATGTGTGGGAATGGGTAAATGACTGGTATCAGGAAGATTATTATTTAATTTCTCCCGAAAAAAATCCGGAAGGTCCTGAAAGCGGGAGTTCCCGCATCGTACGGGGAGGATCATGGGATGATTCAAGTAAGTGTCTGCGTGCTTCTGTGCGCACAAGATCGACCCCGGTCAGCTTTTTCGACACTGTCGGTTTCCGTTGTGCCGTAGATACTTGTAATGTGGAAGACGAAAGGTTTATAAACTGTGCTGAAGATAGTTCCAAACTGCAAAAACAGATCTGTGACATCAACGGGTTCTGGAATAATACCGGAGCATGTTTCTGTCAGAGCGGTACTGAACAGAAAGTGAACTGTTCCACGGAAAGCATGAAATATCAGAGACAGGTCTGTGGTGAAAACGGAAACTGGCAGGATAAGGGGGAGTGTTTCTGTGAAAAAGGCATGACAAAAGTGATTCCGTGTTCTACAGAAGTAACAAAATTTCAGAATCAGACCTGCAATGGACAAGGAGAGTGGGAAAATGAAGGGAGCTGTTTTGAATCTTTTTCTTCTGTTCTCTGTTCCGGTCAGATAAAATGTTACGACAATGAAATAGAGATTCTGTGTCCATTTGAGGAAAATGATTTTTATGGTCAGGATTATCAATACGCTTCCTCAGGTTTTTGTATCCCCAAGAATTTTTCAGTTTCAGGAACAGATTCTGAAAAGATCATATCGGACGGCAATACAAGTCTTCAGTGGCAGGGCATTCTCCCCGAGACCTATATCGGATGTGCTGCAGGTAAAGAATGCACATGGCCGGAAGCTGTCGATTACTGCGAGTCTTTAAATTATGGCGGATTTGATAACTGGAGGCTTCCGTCAATGGAAGAGCTTGATACGGTTATCGATTATGGGAAATACGATCCGGCTTTTAATGAGAACTATTTTCCTGCTACATCATCGAAATATTTTGTCTCATCTACATCTACTGCAGATAATCTGGATAATGCATGGTATTTCAGCGCTGTTAATGGCAGTGATGGTGAATATATTGAAACAACCGCCGGAAGTGTAATGTGTGTCAGGGGAGATAATCTTTTACAGCACAATTTTACCGAAGAGACATTGAACGGCGGCAGGGTTACTACTGATTCTATAACAGGGCTTCAATGGGCGGAAAATCCTGAAAAGAAAATGATGTGGATGGAAGCACTGGATTATTGTGAAACACTGGATTATGCGGGATATGCTGACTGGAGACTTCCAGACATCAATGAACTGAAAAGTGTGGTCAATAGAAAAAAGTACAATCCGGCGAGTGATATTTCCGGCATTTCTGTTGAAACATTCTGGTCTTCAACATCAAGTTCCTCGAATCCTGTATATGCGTTTTGTATTGATATAAACTACGGTTTAGTAAAAATCCTATATAAATTGATGAACGATCAGAATGTTTTGTGTGTCAGATCGCTGAGGAGTGATCCCGTTTATTCTGTTTACATTGATAATGTGAGGAAACAGTGAGGAAGATTTTTATGACAGCTTCTGCTGTTTTATTCGCAGTCTGCTGCAGTAACGGCAGTATTGTGAAAAGCGGTTCCGGTGAGAGCTGCAACAGGACGGCTGATTGCAGTGACGGACTTAAGTGCATCAACTTTATCTGTACTGACTTGAGTGAAGCTGACAATGACTCAAATTCCATTCAGTTTGATGAGGATTATGATAACGATAATCCGGTAACTGCTTCAGATGAAGATGAAAATACAGTCTTTGATCCATGCGGTGAAACTTTCTGCTATGTTGACAGTAAATGTGTCAAGGACGGAACAACAGACAGCACACACTTGTGTCAGAAATGTGATGTTACGGAAAATAAATATTCATGGGTTATAAAACCTGCCGGTATACTCTGCCGGGAATCTAAATATGATTGTGATGTTGCTGAAATATGTGACGGTATAGACAGCAGCTGTCCTGAAGATTATATTGCCGGAACCGATGTACCATGCACAGATGATGGAAATTCCTGTAACGGTGATGAATACTGCGATGGAAAAGGGAAATGTCTATTGCATATTAATCCTGTTAAATGTAAAGAATCGGAATACTGCGAAGAGGAGACAGGACGGTGTCTTTGTGAAAGCGGTTCGACACAAAAAATAGCCTGCCTGACAGATATCAGCAAGTTTCAAAAGCAGATTTGTGATGAAAAAAGGAACTGGCAGGATGAAGGAGTCTGTTACTGTGAAAAAGGTGCGGTACAGGCGGTTACATGTCCGGCAGACAGCACAAAGTTTCAGAGACAGATTTGCAATGAAAGTGGGAATTGGCAGGATGACGGGAGCTGTTTTAATCCACTTTATCCTGTTTTCTGCACGGGACAGACACATTGTTACGGTAATGAAGAAGAAATACTTTGTCCGTCATCAGGAGAAGATTTTTACGGTCAGGACTCTCAATACATGAATCTGGGTTACTGTATTCCCAAGAGATTTTCAATTACATATTCCGGTCTGATCCCTGAAAAGATAATTGTTGACCTGAATACAGGTTTTCAATGGCAGGGGACTCTGCCTGAAATTTATGAAGAGTGTGAAAAAGATACATTGTGCGAATTCGGTGATGCACTCGATTATTGTGAATCTCTTGTCTATGGCGGATATGAAGACTGGCGCCTTCCTAAAGATGATGAAATGATGACAGTAATTAACTACGGAAAAACAGGCCCTGCTTATGATGAGATGTACTTTCCAGCTTCGCATACATATTTTTTCTGGTCATATGCAGATGATGGGGAAGGTTTTTCAAGAGCAATAATGGCGGCTGTATACGGAAGTTTCGATAGAGAATATTATGAAACTAGAGGAACTGTCATGTGCATCAGAAATGCGCAGCTTCCGAAACATATTTTTTCTGAAGAAACCGTTAATGATGTTACAGTGGTTACAGATTCTGTTACAGGCTTGCAGTGGACAAAAGGAGTTTTTTCAAACAAAACATGGCAAGAGGCTTTGAGCTCATGTGAAAATCTTGAATATGCCGGTTACACTGACTGGAGGCTTCCGGATATCAATGAACTAGCCGGTTTGGTAGACAGGGGGAAGTCTTTGCGTGCAACCGATTTTCCCGGTCTGTCAATTAAAGATTTGATATCGTCAACTTCATATTTATCAGATACTGCTTATGCATGGGGTGTTGAATTAATGTACGGCAGAATTGACGGCAGATTCAAGGATAGCGGCTCATATGATGTTATTTGTGTCAGATAATATAAAGAATGTTCGATTCATGGGGGAGTTCGTGAAAAAGATTTTTTTCATAGTTCTTGCTGTTCTATTTGTTGCAGGTTGTAAAGGTGATAATTTTATTGAAAGCGGGGAAGGGGAAAACTGTCTGAATACATCAGATTGCAAAGACAACTTGAAATGTATTAATTTTACCTGTGTGGATTCAAATGATTCTGAAACCAGTCTGTCAGATGAAGATGCCGAAAATGAAGATCTTTCTGATGAGGATACTGACGAGCAGGAAGAAGATGTTCCGGAAAGCGATTCAGAAAACAGTGACACCGATACATCCTGTCCTGATAATGATTTTGGCCGGGATACTGACGACATAGATACTGAAAAAGATGATTACGATTTTGAGTGCAGTCCAGGAGAGGTCAGAACTCTGGCATGCACACAAGACAGTCTGCAACTTCAAAAACAAATCTGTAGTGAAATCGGAATCTGGCAGAATGCCGGAGCCTGTTACACAATGCCTGATACACCGGACATGGTCGAAATTCCGGGCGGTCCGTTCAGTATGGGATGCAACAATTTGATATTCAATATATGTAATGAAGATGAATACCCGTATCATAAGGTTGATCTGAGGGCATACAGAATGGATAAATATGAAGTTACTGTTTTTGATTATCAGATATGTATGCAAAACGGTGCATGTAATAATAAAAATGAGGAAAAGCCGCATTATGATAACTATTCTGATGATAATCCTTACTGCAACATCGGGAACAAAGACAAGAATTTTCATCCAGCAAACTGCATAAGCTGGTATGGAGCAAAGGCATATTGCGAATGGATAGGACGGAGACTGCCTACTGAAGCTGAATGGGAAAAAGCGGCTCGTGGCACGGATGGCAGGATATATCCGTGGGGAAACAATGAAGTCACTTGTGATTATGCAGTAATTGGTGACGCAAATTGCGGAACTGCCGGCACAATGGAAGTGGAAAGCAAGCCGTCCGGTGTGAGTCTTTATGAATTATATAATATGTCCGGCAATGTGGAAGAGTGGGTAAGTGACTGGTATGACGGTGATTATTATTCTATTTCTCCTAAAGATGATCCGGAAGGTCCTGAAACAGGAAGCCACCATGTTATCAGGGGCGGATCATGGAATTATTCCACCGTACATGCTTTTTTTGTTTTTTCACGGCACTGGCACTCTCCTGAAGAAAGAAGTTTCGGGTTCGGGTTCCGATGTGCTGAATAGCAACCGGGGAGAGCTGAGATGATCGGTCTGATAAATTATAAGCTGATAGTTACTAATGCTGTTATTGCGTTTGCTATTCTTCTCATTGCAGGTTGTAATAAATATGATCAGGGAAATAACAAACTTGGAGAAAGCTGTAAAAGGACATCTGATTGCGAGGAAGAACTAAGATGTTTTAATTTTGTCTGTGCCTATTCAAATGACACAGATACTGTTGTTCCTGACAGAGATACAGATAAATCCGATGATGCAGACAGCAGTCCTGAAAACGATTTCGGCATTTTCATGTCTGATGAGGATGTGGAGTCGGAAATCGATGCCGACAGAGTTATTCCTGATGAAGATACGGTTTTGATTAAGTGCGAGGAAACCCAGTGCCTGATCAGTGGGAAATGCATAAATGACGGCACAACTGACAACGGACATATCTGTCAGAAATGCAATGTTCTTAAAAATAGATATTCATGGAGCATCAAACTGGCTGGAACCGTCTGTCGTGAATCGGCAGGAGTCTGTGATTATGAAGAGAAATGCAATGGAATTGATAACAATTGTCCGGGAAATTATTTTGTTGCAGCCGGTACTGAATGTACAGATGACAAAAACAAGTGTAATGGCAGTGAATACTGTGACGGAGCCGGAAACTGCTCAATACATCTCAACCCTATTGAGTGCCAGTCTGGAACTTACTGTGAAGTAACATCAGGAGAATGTCTTTGCATGAATAGTTCGCGACAGGTCGTTTCATGCCTGACTGAAAGTATGAAATTTCAGAAACAGTTGTGTGACAATTATGGACACTGGCAGGATGACGGAGACTGCTATGAATGTGAAAACGGAACTGCACAGATAGCTGTATGCTTAACAGACAGTGCTGAATTTCAGAAACAGGTTTGTGATAAAAACGGGTTCTGGCAGAATGATGGAGCCTGTTATGAATGTGAAGACAGTGCTATGCAAATAGTGTCATGCTCAATGGATAGTACTAAATTTCAGAAACAGATTTGTGATGAGAACGGGTTTTGGAAAAATGACGGGAACTGCTATTGTGAGAATGGTGCAGTTCAGACAATTGTATGTTCGACAGACAGCACAATGATTCAGAAACAGATTTGTGACGGAGGAGAAAACTGGAGGGATTCAGGTAGTTGTTTCAGTCCTTTTATTCTTTGCACCGGAGAAACAAATTGTTACAGTAATCAAGGCAGAATAACATGCCCGTCAGAAGGAGAGGATTTTGATGGACAGGATGCACAGTATGCACAGTATGCAATAACAGGTCACTGTGTTGATAAAAGTTATACTATCACGGGAACGGATCCGGAAGAAATTGTTATAGATTTAAATACAGATCTCCAATGGCAGAGAAAGATTCCTGCAGCCAAATATGAATGGGATGATGCAATTGATTACTGTGAATCTCTGATCTATGGCGGATATGATGACTGGAGACTTCCTGCAGTAGAGGAACTCAGGACGGTTGTTAATTACGGAAAGCCAGTCGTTTTTATCGATGAATTCTTTTTTCCGGATGTTCCTGCGGATTATTTCTGGACATCTGAACCAAACATCTCAAAGACTAAGAATTATTCATGGAGAGTGTCTTTTGTCAGTGGGGCGGTCATTTCCGAATATTACAGCTATGATGCCGCAACAATGTGTGTAAGAGGCGATCCCCTTCCTCAAAGTGTTTTTTCAGAAATTGTAATTGACGATGATACCATCGTAACAGATATGTTAACCGGACTGAGCTGGACAAAGGAAACTTCCGGCAAAACATGGAAGGATGCGCTGAACCATTGCGAGGCACTTGATTACGCTGGTTACACTGACTGGCGACTTCCGAATATTAATGAGCTTGACAGTCTGGTGAATAGAAAAAAATCTTTACCGGCAAGTGATTTCCCCGGCATGACAACGCATGTGTTTTTTTCATCCTCAACCAGTAAGGATAAAAGATCTGTGCCTTTTATTAATATGCAAGATGGTATGATCGCTGGAATATCTAAGGAAGATACCGGTGCTGTCAGGTGTGTAAGATAAATTTGTTTCTGCTGAATTCTTATTTGTTCTCTGATTTTGGAACAATTACATTAACTTCTTTCTTGGAAAGGAATGCGCCTTCGCCGAGAACCATTGCTTCAGCTTTGTAAATAAGCGGAGCATCTGTGCTGTTCGGACAGAATGTGTTCTGAAACTGAACATCGAAAGTAACAACAGTTCCTGGGTTGACATCTGTAAATTTCATGTTGGCAGTATCAATGCCGGCACCTTCAGGCGGTTCTGCTTTTATTGGAATACCACCAATGATAAATTCAGAGACATCAGTTCCGTTACAGGTGTTAAAAGGATCATTTGCAATCGAATTTCCGGCAACCCATACATCCATCTGAACAAAAGCAGTAAGTGATTCGATAGCTTCACCGATCTTTTCGCTCATCGGTTTCCCGTCACCTGCAACTGCGTCTCCACCGACTGCAAAATTGAAGCTGTTGCCGTTCGAATCCAGAGTTCCTGTTATCTGAGAGATAGTTTCAAACCTGTTTTTGATTGCTTTGGTTCCGCTTGTGCTTGATGAGTCTATCCCGATAAATTTTGCATTCTGTTCAACAAGAGATTTCTGTGCCAGACTTGAGGCAGTTTCGTTTACCGGAGGAAGTTTGTTATCAGTGAAATCTTCATCGGTAATAAGAATCATGATAGGCATAGCCTTTTCTCTGAAGCAGAGTCCGCCTCTGTTTCCTTCTTTGCCGGAACAGTCAGGATTAGGAATATTGCACTGAATTCCGCTCATAGGAACACCGACTGCCGAACAAGTGCCAACAATGTCATTTTCAGTTGTTGCGGCGTATAGAACAAGCCAGTCACATTCATCACCACCTGCAGTCGCCGGTGTATTGTCAAGAGCTGTTTTGATTGCATCTTCATCAGTTGAAACATATTGATCAACCTTGTATGTCTGTGACATATCTGCAACAAAATCCTGAAAATGGACAAGAGCGTAAGCGGCATTCAAAGTACCTTCATTAAGAGTTTTTATTTTTGCAATTACATCGGTTTTGATCTTTTCTCTGAGATTCGCCTGTACTGCATCCATTGAGCCGGAAAGATCAATAAGGAAGGCAACATCAATTTTAGAAATATCTGTGTCAAACTCCCATATTCTGCTTACTGTCCATGGTGCACCGTATGGAAGAACAACATAAAAAAGATTAGCCGGTATTTTGTCACCATCGTTTAAAGGATCTGAACCGTACACTATCTCTGCCAGATCATCACTGCCGTCACCGTCAGTATCCTTGTTGTATGGGTCTGTTCCTTCTATTTTTTCCTCTTTGTCTGTCAGACCGTCATTATCGCTGTCTTTATCAAGAACATCTGCAATTCCGTCACCGTCAGTATCTTTACATGGAACTGCCGGACATTCAACCGAGTCTTCTGTTCCATCACCGTCGCTGTCACCATCAAGGCAAGCAGGAAGACCATCACCGTCAGAATCTCCACATCCTTCAACACCGTTTGGAACACCGTCACCATCATCATCAGCATCATCAGCTCCGCATGGGCAGGCTGAAGTATCACCAGTATTCCCTGTGTTGCCGGTATTTCCAGTATCACCAGTATCACCAGTATTTCCGGTGTCACCAGTGTTCCCTGTGTTTCCAGTGTCACCAGTATTTCCAGTGTCACCAGTATTTCCAGTGTCACCAGTATTTCCGGTGTTTCCCGAATCGCCTTCGTCAGATACACAGGAATTTAAAAACAGGAGTGAAATAGCGAAGATAGCAACCAGCAGATTTTTCATTGTAACCCCCTTTGTTTTAACACTATTCATTTTGCCAACGCTCAAGCGATTATATTAAATGAACGGGTAAAATCAATTAATAGCCATTGCTTAAGTTAGCATAACAGACATTTTTTATCATTTTTTCCTTTGCATTTGAAGTTGCAGGTTACTAATATAACCTGATTCGTGTGGTATTGTAAACGAGTGAAAAAGGATGCACGATTCAGCGTTTAAAGCAAAAGTGGCGTTAGAAGCAGCGAAAGAAGAAAGGACGATAGCGGAGATAGCAAGTATTTACGGGGTTCATCCGAATCAGGTATCGGCGTGGAAGAAGGAGCTTCTTGAGCGGCTTCCGGATCTGTTCAGGGACAAGCGGTATCTGCTTAATTTCTATATGAAGTGACCTTGTTTTGGTAAGCGGCGGAT
>Ga0209099_1003290_pt1 | contig 13240 bp, 11 predicted proteins | sample AD_JPNHW2_MetaG_FD_184430 | JGI IMG/M metagenome (GOLD analysis project Ga0209099, IMG submission 184430) | Active sludge microbial communities of municipal wastewater-treating anaerobic digesters from Japan - AD_JPNHW2_MetaG (SPAdes) (version 2) | ecosystem: Engineered > Bioreactor > Anaerobic...
CTTAATACAAAAAAAAGAATGACTTTGAACGACGGAGTTTTACGTTTCTCGGTGAGATAAAGAATAGTAAATCCGCCGCTTGTCAGATTAAAGAGGAAGATATGCAGCCTTTCAAAATTCATCTGGAAGTAATAATCCAGATATCCGAAAATGAAGGCTGCAGTCATGGCAGTGAACAGTGCTATCCTGAAAAAATTAATCTTTTTTAAAAACATTTTTTACCGATATTCTACTCGGAAAAAAATGTTTTGTATAGAAGATGTGCAGAATATATATCCGCCTTGGACGTTACTTCACATGTTGAATGCATCCCGAGAACGCAGGGGCCTGCATCAACACAGTCCATGCCGAAACGCGACATAAACATTGCGATTGTCCCTCCGCCCCCTATATCTATTTTTCCCATTTCACCCGTCTGCCATGGAATGGAGTTTTTGTCTGCGATATTCCGCAGAAACTGCATGTACTCCGCGTGGGCGTCATTAGTATTGTATTTCCCGCCGCCTCCGCCGTATTTTTCGATTGAGACCCCTTTCCCGAGATATGAAACATTCTGCGGATCATTGACGGAAGAGAATGTCGGATCCATGGCAGTAGTCACATCGGCAGAAATTGCCTTTGAACTTTCGAGTATTTTCCAGGGAAGAATATTCAGTCCGGTAAGTTTAATATAATCAAAAGTAAAATTAACCAGTGAAAAGCTCTCAGCCCCGGTATCTCCATATGATCCGGTCTCCTCCTTGTCTGTAAAGTAGGCAACAGCAGTGCGGGACGGATTTTTTGTTTCAGTCAAGGCCATGAGTGATGAGTATACGCATACTCTGTCATCCTGCCCATAACCGCCTATCAGTCCCCTGTCGAAACCGATATCTATACTTTTCTGCGCGGGAACAAATTCCAGTTCTGCAAAGGCGAAATCCTCTTCGATCAGCCCGAATTCATCATTCAGATATTTGAGTATGGTGAATTTTACTTTATCCTTAATGTCTTTATCTCTTAACGGAATATGGCCGCAGATTATATTAAGCTCTTCACCTTCAATTACTTTTGAACCTTCTTTTTTCATCTGTTCCTTGGCAAGATGCGGCAAAAGATCGGGGATGATAAATTTCGGATCAGCATCTTTATCTCCGATATGTATCTCAATACTTTTTCCTGATTTTGTAAATGCAATCCCGTGAAGTTCAAGAGGAGTGTTTACCCAGTGGAATTTTTTTATTCCGCCGTAGTAATGGGACTTCAGAAGTGCAAGTTCCGAATTCTGGTAAAGCGGAGAGGGTTTAAGGTCAAGGCGCGGGGAATCAACATGTGAACCGATCAGTCTGAATTCATCCATCTTTTCTCCCACCACAAATGCGGTTAGAGATTTTCCCTTGAAGATTTTATACGCCCTGTCCCCTTTCTTTGCAGATTTGAGATTCTCAATATTTTTAAATCCGGATTTATCCAGAATTTTTTTTATATTTTCAATACAGAGCCTTTCGGTTTTTGATTCAGTAAGGAAAGTTTTGTAATTATAAGCGAAATCAAAAATTTTTTTATGTTCAGTATCTTTAAAATCTGTCCATGCACTTTCTTTCTTGTAAAACAGCTTTTCTTCAAGCTTTTTGTTCGGATTTTTTTTATCGTTTTTCTCAGTCATGGTCTTACCTCATTATATACTCTTTTAATATAGTCAAATTTTACTGTTATGCAATCTCTATCAACATTTTTTTTAATTTATGGATTGATTGATGTTTTTTATTATTAATGGTTTTTTCAAAAAACTGATTATACGCCGTACTTATCGGCTCCTCAAACCCTCACGGAAGGGCTAACATCTACCCGCATTTTCAGAATAATATAAAATGTTTCAACCAATCGGATCTTTAAGCCCCCGCACCCCCGAAGGGGGCAAAGAAAAATATTAAAATTTTGTTTTTAAATAAATATATCTGATGATAATATCTTTAAGTCGCACAAAGTGCCTTGCCCCCTTCGGGGATACGGGGATTGGCGGTTTGATCAAATATTGGCTTAATATTTAACATGCAGATTGTTGGAAGCTTTCGTTGAGGCTATCTGAGTGTAATGGTTCTCCTAAGGCGGATGGGGTATTTAACCTGATTCACAATTAATAATAACATTTTAACACACACATACCGATCTATATAATGATACATTTTTTTTATCGGATAAACTATGAGCGTTTCAGAAAATAATATTATTATAATTCCGGACAGGTTCCGTGACCCGTATATCTTCGAGAATGTTCTCTCTATGCAGGAGGAGATTTTTTCAGAGAATGCGGTGCTGGATCTGTCACGTGTTGCATTCATGGAGCCTTATTCGATGCTCTCGTTTCTTCTTATTGGACGGAACTATTTAAGAAAAAGCGGCGAAAAACTGAAACTGGTTAATGTACCGATCCATATACAGCAGTATCTAACCAGAATGGATTTTTTTGAGAGCGGTATCTTTAACATGCCTGAAGTCCTGAAAGATAATATGATGTTTAAAAGAAATGCTTCAAGCAGCAGGCTTCTTGAAATTACAATGATTCCGAATAAGGAAAGGCAGAGTGTAAATGTAATTTCCTCTGTAATTGCACTTTTCAGGAAGAGGGCATCTCTCATTCTTAAATACTGGATGAGTGATTCCGTCACCGATTATTTTGTTACTGTAATATCCGAGCTGTGCCAGAATATTTTTGAACATAGTCTTGATTCAGGCTATATGGCTATGCAGACGTACCGTTCCGGGAATGAAAATATAGCAAGGCTTGTCATCTCTGACTCAGGAATAGGGATATTGAAAAGTTTCAGCGGACGTGATGATCTGCATTATACCGGGGCCGCGGAACTCATCGAGATGGCATTGACAACTCCCATTTCAAGCAAGAGAGAATTCGGCTACGGCCTATGCCAGGTTAATTCAATAGTAGAAAGGCTTAAGGGTGTAGTATTCATCAGATCAGGTGAATCATCACTTACGGCACTTTATGACAGAAAAGACAAAAATTCAAAACATATTTTTCACAGAAATGGACTGGTAATGTTTGAAGGCACACAGATTTCTATTTCGTTATCTGCATAGAGTAAGCAAAGAGAGGATTTGATGATAATTGATGTGGCAAAGATCGCAAAAGAAGTAAAAGTCAAACTCCCGGATCTTATTACAAGACCGGTGGGAAGAATGATGTACGCAGCCACTGTTAAAAAACTGTCAATTATCGGTGCGGGAGAGACTGTTATTCTCGATTTTAGCGGAGTTAAAGTGATCGATTCCTCCTTTATTGATGAATATATTGTAAAGCTGATTCTCGACTCCAGGGAAAAAGATTTTTATCTGAAACTGAGGAATATATCCCCTATATCAGAAATTAATATTGACTCTGTTTTCAATTCATATTCTAATTATAAAGATACAAGGATTGCTGTAGCAAGGGAGGAGATCGGTAAAAACAACAGATTTTATATCGGTCCCCTGGGAGAACATGAACGCGATATTATGGATTATCTTAGAATAAACCTTAATGCAGGGATTGAAGATATTTCGAGATTTTCAGGTATTGATTTTAATATTTTAAAAACTCTGCTTGATGAGCTCTCTATTTTAAGGGTAATAAGAAGAAATAACGGAGATTTTACTTCGGTTTAGGTTTTAAATGACTAAGAAAATTAAGAACGAACATATTCACCGGGATGACAGCCTTTTTGGCCTTCTACTGTCATATAAACATAACAATACATATGTCAGAGTTTTTCTTAATGAAGATGATGCATCTGTTGCCGTTATATTGACCGGCAATCCAAAGTTCTGGTCAAACCTCCCCCCTGAAATTTTAGTAAACTATCACGGTATGAAACGGCTTGAGATAGGCGTAGAGAAGATGTTTATAAAGTATATTCTGCCTGAACACCTTATAAAAACAGCGGGAGTTTCAGCCGGTATAAATCTCTCGGCAGATAAAATTGAAGTTGAAAACAGACTTGAAGACAAGGGGTATTATATAATTCACACCTCAACACGCTATTTAAACCGGGTATTGAGCGGTGTTAAGAAGCTTTTGAATCTTTCTGCACAAAAAAAATATGAAATTCTCGAGAAGTGTATTTCAGAAGAACAGGAAAAATAAATGGCGACTAATCAAGGCAACATAGGGGAAAAGGCGAAAAGAATTGAAATAGCTCTCAAATTTACAAATGGGGATATGGATAAAGCCAAACTTATGGCATCTGGAAGTATGTCTGATGTTATAGTTGTCAAAGGAAAATTTATAGTTGGAGATCAGGATATATCCGGTTTCTTCCTCGCTTATTTCAATATTGTTGATGAATATATTGCGGCCATAAAAAGTGTAATAGTATCAAACAGCAGCATTTTTACGAGGATTAGAATTTTTGATGAATGGAGATCTCATTATAAAAATATATTAGCTTATGAAAAGGGTGAAGATAAACTGGATTCTGAAAAATTGAACTCTGATCTTCTTGATTCTTTTATTAAGCTTGATGTCTTTCCTGATGTTCAGAAACAGAATCTTGAATATCTTTCATCGACTATTCCTGATATTCTAAAAACCAGTTTTAATTCTTCAAATGTTAAAAGCCAGATTGACCTTGAACAGACCAGTTCTCTTGAACTTGTTTTAATGGGTATAGATATAATGGTTCCCGCTTCCGAAGAAGATACTCCGGAGGAGCCGCAGGAAACGCCTGCTGCAGAAGCCCGGGTATTACCGGAAAGTCCATTCGCAAAAAAACTTGCGGAGATTGAATCAAAGGCGCAGTTTATTGTTGAGGGATGCTGTGTCCTCTCACCTGTAAAGGGAAAGCTGATAGCAGAGATAACTCCGGGGGAGAGAATTTATGTTGTTCTTCCTGCCAAAGACTCGGTATCTCAAAGAATACTTGATGCCTACAAAGCAAGGAATAGTGAAGGAAACCCGCTCCCTGTAATAGGCAGGGTAATGGAAAAGATAAACAACGAGTTAACTAAAGGTTATATTTTATATGTTCTTGTTGCTAAAGGGATCTACGCAAAAATAATTGAAGAAGAAAATATGAAGATCCAGACTGAACTTACTGCAGCTTCGCAAAAAAGTGAAAGTGAGGCAGAGAATACTATAGTAAATAAATATTTAAACTGGGCTTTATATGTAGTTTTTATACTTCTCATCATTGCCCTGATCGTAATATTTTCAATGATCTGATTTGAATGTGGCCTGTCAATGAACCGCAGAGTTTTGATAGTATTGATTCTGTCCGTACTGCCAGGTTTATCCCCGGTATTCCTTTCCGCTCAGATGCCTGACTGGAAATTTTTTCGGGACAGGGAAGGGAACGGTTATTATTACGACAGGGCCCTGAAGATCAGAATTACAGATGAGAAACTATTCGAATACACACCTGCAGCAAATACCGGTATTGATTATTATCTTCATAAAGGAATTGAGCATATCAATAACGGTAAATATATCGAGGGGCTTTTTTATCTCAAATCTCTGAAAACTCTCCCGAAGGATGATCTAAGGGTAAAAAGAAGTGCGGAAGAGGCTTCCATCTGGATAAACTATCTGCAGAGAAAACATGGAACACGGTATGAGAGATTTGATAAGCAGAGCACCATTCTCCTTAATTTTTCCGGTGCACAATATAATCTTTTTAATGAAAAACTGCGCTATAAGATTATTCTTAAAAAATTTCCGCATATAATAAAGGCTGTATGGAAATTAAATGACCGTGGATATGGTTTAAAGTTCGGATTTAATCTCGATAAAGATAATAACGAACAAGGTTATGACTGTGTCGCCGGAATTGAATCCAGAATACTAAAAGGTAAAATCGGAAGTTTAGGTGAGGCGGAGGAGTCCTGGAGATATGAATTCGGTAAAGATAATTTCAAAAGAGAAGAAGTTTTAAGAAACCGCGATAGAGTCATTTATCTTTATTCATACAATGACGATGTTCCGGTTTCGGGAATTGAAGGGATTTTTATAAACGGGAATATTATTCATATAGTCCGTGTTCTCTGCAGCAACAGTGTCAAGGATCGGGTATTCGATGAGATCAGGAAACCGGTTGAAGAGATGGTACTGATTAAATAGTCATGGTAGAAGTTTAGTTCTTATAGATAAGTGCGGTTTCTCCGCAGTTTTCTTCATCCTTGCAGTTTGCACAGTCTTTCCATATTTTTTCAGGGAAGTCATCTTTAGGAACCGGGACAAATCCGTTTTTTGAAAAAAAGTCCGGCCGGTAAGTAAGAGTAAAGATTTTAGTTGCATTCCCGGATCTCATCCGGTTAACAAGCTCGGCAAGTAATGCTTTTCCTATTCCCATTCCCTGAAATGCTTTATCCACCGCAAGAGAACGGACCTCTGTCAGGTTTTTGCTGTAATCATAGTGCGTTATTGAACCAATAACTTTACCGTCAGAGACTGCAACAAAGAAATTACTGATATTTTCTTTGATATCATCCATGCTTCTTTCAAGGATGACACCTTCTCCGGCATAATATTTAATTAATTTGTATATTGATGAGACATCGCCCGGCTGAGCGGTTCTGATAAGGTAAGTCATATTTTTAATCCGGTTAAATGCGTTTGATTATCTGTGCATTAGTTGCTATGGCATACTGCTTGTAAAGTGAAATTTCTGAAAGTGATTTTCGTGCGTCAGATTCAGTCTTATACGGGCCTGTAAAAATTTTAAAATTCTGATTGTTTTTTGATACTATGACTGTATGTCCCTTGCTGCTGAGGAATTGTGCTACAGGTTTAAGATCTGTTTCATTATATTCTTTGCCAAGCTGTATAACAAATGGATATTCAACTTTGGGATAAATCTGGTTTGCCGGTTTTGCATTACCTGTTACATCTTTTACGGCTTCGGACATCTTTTCTCCAAGGTTATTCATGGCATTTAAAGTATGGTCATCGACTATTTTACGGTCAGCTCCTCCCGCGAACCTGATTCCTATTACAAGCCCCGTAGTAAAAGAGATTATTATTAAAGCCGCAATCATAGTAATTATTCTTGTAGCTTTTTTGCGTGACTTGTCATTCTCGCGCTCAACACTTCCGGCGGTTCTTGAAAAATATTCTGTATCAAATTTATCAAATTGAGGAGGAAGGTCGCGCAGATGCCTCCCGTCATAAAAATCCATATTTTGCATAGTAAACCCGTAAAGAAAAGAGATTTGAGATGAACCGTTTTTTTCCGGCTCTATGGTAAGATTGTCGGCAGATGGATTTAACTCTTTAAGTAAAAGAATTTTTTTATAGCGGGATTTGTAATAAAAAACTATAAACGGCACCTATCCCGAATAATATACTCTTGCTAAAGTCATCCGGAGAGTTGAGTCATGCTTTTTGATAATAGTATTATAGAAAATGCTGTCACAGCACCTAGTGCAGGAGCGGACTTAAGATGATTTGTTAAAAAATTTTATGTTTCTTAACAGCAGAGAATTATAAATAAACTCTCTGCTGTTTTAACGTGGAATTTTATATATAGAAGGCAAGGGTCAAACTTTAAAAAGACAGACTTTCTCGTTAAGTGCATCAGCCATACCTGCGATATCTTCGGAACTGGCTGCAATTTCCTCGGCTCCGGATGTGATGGTTCCGGTATATTCATCAATGTGAGAAATTGAACCCGAAATAGCATCAAGTTCATTCTGCTGATCCGCCGCGATATTTTTAATCTCTTCGGCCCGGGTGAAAATATTTCCTGCATTGTCGCGCACCATTTCTGCAGTATCAAGCTGTTCTTTCGCAATGCTGTTGATTGCCGTAACCTCGTTCTTCATCTGGTCGACACCGCCGATGATCAGGTTCAGTATTGTAGTCGTCGAGTCAAGGTTCTGAATCTCCAGCGAAATTTCCTGGCTGTTTGCTTTTATGAGCGAGTCAATACTTTTTGTCGAACTTGCAGTCTGGTCTGCGAGTTTGGATATCTCCTCCGCTACAACCGCGAATCCTCTTCCCGCCTCGCCGGCACGAGCGGCTTCAATTGCTGCATTAAGCGAGAGCAGATTGATCCTGTCGGAAATATCGTTTATAATTTCAATGATACCAATCATATCGTTAGAACTCTGCATAACCTTATCCATGGAAAGGTTCATTGTAGAAATGGATTCCCCGCCTTTTTTTGCGTTTGCAGATACTGTTGCGGACAGCGATAATGTTTTATTCGCCTGGACGCTTACGGTCTGTATGCCGGTATAAAGGTTTTCTATCAGTTTCCTGAGTGAAACAAAAAGTTCAAGCTGTTCACCGGTAAGGGTCGAGATACGATGCACAAGATCGGTAATGGTGTTTGCTGTATATGCGGCTTCCTCGGTAATATCAGACTTTGTTTGTGACAGGTTCATGCTGATAGATGAGAATTCTTCAGAAGAAGCTGCGAGGCGCTGGGAGATTTCTCCAATCTGCCGGATTATGTTCTGTGTCTTTTCTATAAAATTATTAAAGCTGGTAGCGAGAAGTCCCACCTCGTCGGAATTTGAGACGGAAGTCCGGCGTGTCAGGTCCGCGCTTTCGGCAATACCGGTTACATCTTTAATGATTTGTGATATAGGTGTTATGAATACTCTGCTCAGCCGGTAAACCACAATAAGAGTAATTGCTATGATGAAAATAATAATTGAGCCGAATACAAAATACGATTTCCGGATTGTTGATTTGACTTTACTGATGCTGTAATCAGCGCCGATTGCAGCAATAACATTCCCTGATGCATCTTTAACCGGTACAAAAACAGATCGAAATGACCCCCATTTATCTGTATACTCGGAAGTTTTCGCTTCGCCGGTATTCCATGCTTCAGTCAGCTCTGGCGGGCAATCTGTATAAGGCTGGAGGAAGCTGTCTTCGTATCCATCTTCGGGAAGGTAACTTCCTGAGTCATAAATAAAAATAAAGTCATCCTTTTCTTTTGTCATAATATAGATGTATTTTAAACCAAGGCTTTTCTCTATGTTTTTTAATGATTTTAATATTTCTATGTTTTTTTCTGAACTTGCAAAATCCGGTTCATGCACCAGCGCAATATTTGATGTATTAAAACCATTCTGAACAATCTGCGCGCCGATCATGAGTTTTTCATTGATCCCGTTGTCGAGCTCATTATGATATCGTAAAAAAAAGAAACCGCTGGAGATAATTGATGTTACTAATATGGCTGACCCGAAATAGAGATACAATTTAGTCTTTATAGTAGTATGCATTTTAAACCGTCTTCCTATTATATTGTATTTAATAAACTGAAAGTTTCAGCCCGCAGTTCCCAATAATGATCCAGTCTTTTTTTGATACTGTTAACAATATCTCCTGAGTATTCTATAATTTTGAAAAACTACATACTGTTTTTAGCAGAAGCCTCTTAATAAAAAAACATATTTATGAATTATCCGCTTCAAATTTTTTCATAAAGTCAAGAAGATGCTGAACGCCCTCAACCGGCATTGCGTTATAGATGCTCGCTCTCATCCCTCCTGCTGTTTTGTGTCCTGCAAGATTTGTAAGAGAATTTTTTTCAGCTTCTCTGACAAAAAGCGTATCAAGATCTTTTGAACCGGTAGAGAAAGTTACATTCATTAATGACCTGAATTCTCTGTCTACGTTTCCTTTGTAAAGTTTCGAGTTGTCAATAAGATCATAAAGTAATGATGCTTTGTATCTGTTTATTTTTTCAATTTCTTTAACTCCCCCAAAATTTTTCAGCCATTCAAAAACAAGTTTTGACATATATATTGCATATGTCGGAGGAGTATTGAACAAAGACCTGTTCTCCGCATGAACATTGAAATTCAGCATTGACGGAAGATTTTTATCAGCTCTTTTCATCAGTTCTTTTTTTATGATTACAATTGTCACACCAGCAGGCCCGATATTTTTCTGTGCGCCGGCGAAGATGATTCCGTATTTACTTACGTCATACTCTTCAGATAAAATGCAGGAGGACATATCCGCGACTATAGGAGTGTTCCCCGGATCAGGGAGAGCGGTATATTTTGTTCCATAGATTGTATTGTTATAGCAGATGTGAAGATAATCAGCATCAGGATTAAACTTGAGATTTTTAAATGACGGGATGTATGTGTACATTCTGTCTTCAGAGGAGGCAAGGACATTTGCCGTCCCTAATTTTCCTCCCTCCTTGATAGCTTTTTCTGTCCATGCCCCGGTATGGATAATGTCAAAAGTTTTATTCGCAGTCATTATGTTCATCGGGATCATAGTAAACTGAAGGGACGCTCCCCCTTGAAGAAAAAGTACCTGATAGTCGGGAGGGATGTTCATCAGCTTTACAAGAAGTTCTTCTGTTTCATTCATTATGTCCATATACAGTGCGGACCTGTGACTCATCTCCATTACGGACATTCCTGAATCACGGTATTCAAGCATTTCATCAGCAGCTTTTTTTAGTACACTCTCGGGCAGGACCGCGGGCCCGGCTGAAAAATTATATACTCTTGCCATATGGATATTCCTCGAAGTTTTTTTACAGCAAAATGGATTTATGGTGCATGTCAAGTTTAAATTGAATATATGATTTTCACGTTCCGGCATAGCGTATTAATACTGTGTGTCTATACTTCTTCAGATTATTATACTTTTTAAAACTCATGCTGTAATAGATACGTATTTTAAAGCTTATGTTAAACATGCGGGGCAGTCCTGAAATTTTTTTAATTGCGGTATAGATAATAGGTGCTGAGTAATTTTTGTTAAGAATAATACCCGATCAGCATTGCAGGAATTTTAAGTATGCACCATAAAAAGAGCAGGGAGTTCAAATGGAACTCCCTGCTCTTTTTAATGTTTTGGACTGAAAAAATTTTGGTGAATCAGGTTTAGTACATATTTTTAATTACATCTTTAAAGTTGGCTGCGATCACTTTTCTTTTGATTTTCATTGTCGGAGTAATCTCACCTCTTTCAATTGAAAACGGTTCGGCAAGAAGAGTAAACTTCTGTATCTGCTCAAAATGAGCTATACCTTTTGATTTCTCTTCAATCCTTCCTTTATAGAATTCTATTATGGCCGGATTTTCTATAAGATCCTCATTAGAATTAAAAGATATTCCTTTACCTTTTGCATAATCCTTAAGTGCATCAAATGAAGGAACTATAAGAGCTGTAAGATATTTCTGTTTGTCCCCGATAATTACTACCTGCTCAACATAAAAATCCTGCCCGATTTTTGATTCAATTCCCTGTGGAGCAACATTTTTACCATTGGCGGTGACAATTATATCTTTTTTTCTGTCTGTAATTTTAAGGAAGCCATCCTCGTCGATGATACCGATATCACCTGTCATGAAATATCCGTCTTTGGTCATTACCTCTTTTGTCGCGGCAGGGTTTCCAAAATAACCTTTCATTACGTTGTCACCCTTGATCAGGATTTCTCCATCCTCGGCGATTTTGATTTGATTGCCTGCTATAGGTTTGCCCACAGTACCGAATTTAAAAGCTGAAGGAATATTAAAGGAACCGCATGGTGCTGTTTCGGTAAGGCCATATCCCTGTGCGATAAAGATATTTGCCGCAAAGAAGAATTCTTCTATCTCTTTACCAAGAGGAGCTCCGCCGGCAGAAAAGAAATTCAGTCTTCCTCCAAGCAGATTTCTTATGTTTGAAAGAACCAGTTTAAAAGCTATTGAATGTTTGATTTTAAGTATAGGCGAGATGCTCTTTCCTTCTATTTCTGCATATCTGTATTTCTTTCCGGTTTCGATACCCCATGCAAAAATCTTTTTCTTTAATGGTGAAGCTTTTTCAATATTTGCGTATATAGCCGTGTACATTTTTTCATAAAGCCGTGGAACACCAACCATGTATGTAGGACGTACTTCCTGAAAATACTCTACAATTTTATTTGTGTCTGTACAGAAATATTCCGTTCCTCCTTTTGAATGCACCCAGTAGAGTGAACATTTACCGTAAACATGGCTTAACGGAAGGAATACAAGTTCGATGTCATTCTCTCCCATAGGGAATCCATTGTTTAACGCATCCATCTCAATAAAGAAGCTTTTATGAGCAAGCATTGCACCTTTCGGATCGCCTGTAGTTCCGGATGTGTATATGATGGTTGAGATGTCGTCAGGGGTTCCTGATTTGAGGCGTTTTTTCAGTACATCGCCTTTTTTCGATTTTTTCCCGATTTCATAAAGATCGTCGAGATACATTACATTTTTATTTTTATCAATTTTTACTGATTTATCGTAAACGATTACAGTTTTAAGGGTCTTATTCCCTTTGAAAAAGCTCATTACGTTGTCATACTGAGATTTACCTTCAACAAATATTATTTTAATTTTTGCGTTGTTAACAATAAACTCAGCCTGCTCTGCTGTATTTGTTGCATATATTGCAACAGTAGAGCCCTTAACACTCATTATCGCGTAATCACATATAGTCCACTCAGGTTTGTTGCCTGAATAAATCGCTACAAGTTCTTTCTCTCCAACCCCAAGTTCAAGAAGTCCCTTTGCAGCATTATCGATGCGGTTACCAAATTCTTTCCATGAGATACCAATCCATTCGTTCCCCTCTTTATAGAACAGAGCATTCTTTTTGTCTGAATACTTAGAGACTTGCTCATGGATCATTAAAGCTAAATTCTTTACTTCCATTTCCTTCTCCTAATATATATATTATAGCAAACTTATAATGTGCTCAATTATTGTAATAAAATTTAATTTAAACGGGAGGTATAAAAAATTTTCTGCTATCAATGAACTGGATGATATTTACGGAAACCTTCAGCAGGCACCTTAAACTGCAGAGTGTTGAAATAAAATATAGAAACAAGTAATCTCTGCTTTCATACTCATGATTTTCATTTTATAAGATTCTTCAGTGTGCTGTCATTCCACATCCGTTTTAATCCTTGCTGAAAAAGCAAGATTCGTGCCAATCAGCATATTTGAGTCTGTTTTATATACTTTAATTAAATTTAGCATTTACTCCCGTAAAACTTAGTTTAATTGGGACTAAATGGAAACTTTTTGTCAAGAATGATACGATCATTTTTTCGATAAGTTTCAGAAAGCTCTATTAATGAATGTTAATTCAGATGAAGCTCTATTCTGTTCTAATACTGTATAGTATAGGATGGAAAAGCCTGGTATCTCTCTCCAGCACTCTCTGCATAACAGACTGCATTTTCTTCTTGAAAATAATATTTATTTATAGGCTATGGTCTACATTAAATTAACTATTAAAAACCGTGGTGAACAATGTTTT